>MDTD01156454.1_pt1 | contig 21556 bp, 16 predicted proteins | sample 811221 | NCBI WGS metagenome assembly MDTD01 (sample SAMN05326646, study PRJNA326480) | marine metagenome | isolation source: seawater | place: Pacific Ocean: South West | collected 2011 | reverse complement strand
GGCCTTGTTTGGGGGGATCTCCCGTGGTCACCAGGATGTTGCGGATTCCCGTGGCATGGGCGCCTAAAAGATCTGCCTGGGTTCCCAGCAGGCTGCGGTCCCGGCAGGTGAAGTGGGGGATGGCATCTATGCCGAGGCGGCTTTGTATCAGGCTTCCCATGGCAATGGCGTTGATTCTCAGGTTGCCCATGGGGCAGTCATGGATGTTGATGCCGTCAAGGGGAAGATAGTCTGCGGCTTTTTCAAGGGCAACGTCCGTATTTACCCCTTTGACCGGCCCAAGTTCGGTGGTGATCACAAATTTCTGACCAAATGTATCAATTAGTCCCATCGTCGTCTCCGTTGATATTGATAGTGGAAATAGCGCTTCCGGATCGAATGATCCCGGCCACTATAGGGTATTTAACGGATTGGTTCAAGCACCGGAACCTTTTGTGCCGGTGCGGGGGAAATTTTTTCTTGGCCGATACGGCGTGCCGACCTGCATCGAAGATGTGTTAAATGTGTCTCAGGCTCAATTTCTAATGCCACCATCCTATTTTTTAGGATTCGGAGACACGGCAGACGATCTTATGTCCTCGTTCACCTCCTATGAAAGAATGACCAACGATACGGAGCTTTGGGGAAAGATTACAGCCGTCAACCCGGTGCCGGAGCCCACCACCATGCTGCTGTTCGGTTTCGGACTGCTGGGGGTGGCAAATATCGCCAGAAAAAAGTTAGGATAATTCCGGGACCCGGTAAACCGGGTAGATGGATAAATAAAAATAAAAGGCCGGCCGGGAAAACCCGGCCGGCCTTTTAAAGCTTAAAGGGGGGGGGCGGTGATCAGGACGCCGCCAGGTAAAGCCCGTTTACCTTGTCCCAGTTGATGATGTCAAAGAATGCGTTGATGTAGTCGGGCCGCCGGTTCTGGTATTTCAGGTAATAGGCGTGTTCCCAGACATCCAGCCCGAGAACCGGTGTTTTGCCGTCGCTCACCGGGCTGTCCTGGTTTGGGGTGGTCACGATGGACAGTTTCCCCTGGTCCGCCACCACCCAGGTCCAGCCGGAGCCGAAGAGGAGGGCGGCTTTGTTTGAAAATTCGGTCTTAAAGCTATCAAAGCTGCCAAAGTCCCTGTCAATGGCTTCTTGTACCGCACCGCCAAGGGCAACGTTCTTTTTGAGCAGCGGCCAGAAAAAGCTGTGGTTGGAGTGGCCGCCCCCATGGTTCCGGACGGCGGGCCGGATACTTTCTGGCACCTTTCCCAGATCTGAGATCAGTTCGTTTACCCCCAGCTTGGCCAGGTCGTCATGGCCGTCCAGAGCGGCGTTGAGTTTATCAACATAGGTCTGGTGGTGCTTGGTGTGGTGGATCTCCATGGTTTTGGCATCGATAAAGGGCTCCAGGGCATCGTAGTCGTATCCGAGTTCGGGTAATGCATGTGTCATGATTTATCCTCCATATATATGAACACAGTCAACACTGTGATGGGGTCGATGTTATGCAGGGATTTATCTAAATGAGAATCCTTTGCATGTACATGGCAAAACATTAAGCATTGGCCCCGGTAAGTCAATGGCGGAAGATAAAGTTAGGTATAAAAGACTGCTTGGGTGTAGGCGGCGGATTTATCCGGCCGCCCGGTTCAGGTGAATGACGACCAGCCCGCCCCTGCCGTAGTCAAAGGGACGGAAAAAGCCGCCGTACTGGGTGGATATGCCCCGGTAAAAAACATGGAAGGGAATGGTATAGGGCCGGGGCAGGGACGGGTCCACATCCAGGACGGTGACCCTTCCTGTGGCCGGGTCAAATCCCCCCACGGGGGAGATGTGGGGGATATTGAGTTCCTGGAGAAAGCTGCCCTGGTCAAAATGGGCAATGAGAAGGCAGTTGTCCCGGGTCTGAAAGTCAGACAGCAGGTCTCTTACCCTTTCCTTGACAGCGTCGGCCTGGCTGCCGCCCTCGGCCTGGAGTACTTCGACATGTGCATCCTGAATGCCGTAGGCGTCAAGACTGGCCCGGACCACCCTGCCGAGGATACGCAGGGGCAGCCCCCGGCGGCCCTTATACCCGTCGGGGCCCATGCGCTCCTTCCAATGGGCCTCCCGGACCGTGTCGAGGATGCTGCGCTGGGTCACCGTGGCCTCATGGGCGCCCTTTGTCCTTTCAATCAGGGTATTGATGGCGGAGACCACCGAGGCCACAGAGCACGAGGAGTCGTGAAACTGCTTGACATGGTGGCGGAAAAGGCCGGCTCTCAGACTTTGCCCTGACCGGTCTTTGAGACCGGGGGTGAAGTGGATGGCCTGTCCCTTGCTGAAACTGCCGGTGCGGGTCAGCCAGTGGAATGCGTATCGGATGTATAGGTAGGTCCGGATGGTGTACTTGTACAATATCATCATGGTGTGCGTTGCCTTTAACCAGTTTAGTTCACCACCCAATATCTGCCAGGATGGGCAATTGTCAATACCTTCAGGTCCCCCGGCACCTGAACACCGGCTTTTTGTCCCCTATTTTTTTTCCGGTTTTTTTCCGTGGGCTATTTCTCGGGAATGACGTAGCTTTTGCCGTTCAGTACCAGCGCCAGACCCTGCCCGGTTTCCGTGAAAAGCCCTGCCATCTTTGCCAGGGTCTGCTGGTTGAATTTGATGAGATGTTTCGGGCTTTCCATGAACAAGGCGTCGTTTTCAATGTAGAGTTGTTCCGGTGCCACCGGGATGCCTGCGCCGGTATTGAGCACCAGGGTGACGGGATCTCCCTTCCTTATGTCCACGGCAAAAACAGCGGTTTCCTCATGGGGGAAATAGACCCGTTCCTCCGTGCCTTCCAGATCCTGGCTGACGAAGTATCCCAGTTCGTCCTTTTGGATGGACCGATTGAAATAGGTGATGATCTTGGGGTGTTCAAAGGGGCCGTGTTCATTGTGCCACACCCCGTTACCGTCCATCCAGAACACGGCGTCTTCTTTGGGAATAATTTTGATATTTCGGTCCGAATTCATTTGATCTGTCTCCTTAGCTGTACGGGCGTTGGGATTTCTTACCTTAAAAAAAATCTTAAAACAAGCCTTGAACCCGTACGGCCGAGATTCTTGACTAAGCGGTTGGATTATCGCATGCTTAGGGCGCAACTATTTAGGGTGCAATTCGGATGATAACAGACAGGCAGGAGAAAAAAACGGTAAATGAACCCCGACAATAATCATATCAGCATCATGACCATGAACCTGCGGTTTGGCCTGGCAAAAGACGGGGAGAACAAATGGGAGAACCGTGCCCCGCTGGCAGGAGAGATCCTGGACCGCTACCCGGCCGATTTCATCGGCTTCCAGGAGGTGAACCACTTCCAGGCCAGGTTTCTGGAGCGTCACCTGCCGGACCACGGCCATATCGGCTGGTACAACAAGCAGACCCCCTGGTGGCAGAGCAATATGATTTTTCACCTGAAGGACTGGACCTGCATGGGCAGCCGGCATCATTTTTTGAGCGAGACCCCGGACCTGCCCTCCAAACTTCCGGGGTCCAAATGGCCCAGGCAATGTGTGGTGGGATGGTTTGCCCACCAGGGCCGTGAACTGCTGGTGGTCAATACCCACTTTGATTTTGACGCCGGGGTCCAGGCCAGGAGCGCCGATCTGGTGGCGGAGTTTATAGACGGGTTTCCCGCAGGTCTTCCGGTTCTTGTCACCGGGGATTTTAATTCGAATCCGGGTTCCCCGGCCTATGAACGGTTTTTATCCCACGGATTTACCGAAGTTTGCGGGGATGAGGTGGACACCACCTACCACGAGTTTGAGGGCCGGCGTACCGGCCGGCACATCGACTGGATACTGTACCGGGGGGATTTTCAGGTGACGGCCCGCCAGGTGATCATGGATGATTTCAACGGCAGGTATCCCTCCGACCATTTTCCGGTCCGGGCGGTGATGGGCGGTGCAGATGCCGGTGCCGGCAGTGTGAGCGGAATTCAGGACGGAAACGAATTGCCATGACTGCAGGGCTTAAAGAATTCCATCCCCTGGTCCGGACCTGGTTTGCCGATACCCTGGGCGCTCCCACCGATGTCCAGACATCGGCATGGCCGGCCATTGCCCGGGGAGAACACCTGCTGGTCACAGCCCCCACCGGGTCGGGCAAGACCCTGACCGCTTTTTTATGGGCGGTGAACCAGCTTGTCGCAGGGGCGTGGACCGGCGGTCAGGTCCGGGTGCTGTACGTCTCTCCGCTCAAGGCCCTGAACACCGATATCCGGCAGAACCTGATGCGGCCGCTGGCGCAGATCCGGGAGCGGTTCGAGGCGGAAGGGCAGGCCCCTGCGGAGGTACGGGTGCTGACCCGCAGCGGCGACACCCCCCAGAAGGACCGGCGGAAGATGAGCATCCATCCCCCTGAGATCCTTATCACCACCCCGGAAAGTTTGAATCTCCTGTTAAGCTCCGTGTCCGGCTGCCACATTCTAACAGGCCTTAAAACCGTTATCCTGGACGAGATCCATGCCTGTGCCGGCAGCAAACGCGGGGTTCACATGATAACGGCGGTGGACCGCCTGGTGCGGCTGTCCGGGGAGTTCCAGCGCATCGCCCTGTCCGCCACCCTGGGAAATCCGGAGTCCGTGGCAGGGATGGTGGGGGGATACACCCTCTCCGGCAGCCCCCACGCCCCGGAATATACCCCGCGGCAGGTCACCTGCATTTCTTCAAAGATCGCCAAGGACTATAACCTGCAGGTTTGTTTTCCGGAACGGCCTAAGCCTTCGGATATCAAAGATGAAGACGACTATTCGGTCTGGGATCTGCTGGCAGGGGCATTTACGGACCGCATCCGGCAAAACCGGTCCACCCTGATTTTTTCCAACGGCAGACGGGCCTGTGAAAAATTAACCTACAAGGTCAACCGGGCCGCCGGTGAACTGACCGCCTGGTCCCACCACGGCTCCTTGTCCAAAGACCTGAGAAAAGATGTGGAGGCCCGGCTGAGATCCGGTGGGCTGAAGGCCATCGTGGCCACAAGTTCCCTGGAAATGGGTATCGATATCGGGGACCTGGACGAGGTCATTATGGTCCAGCCCCCTTTTTCCGTGTCCTCCGCCGTTCAGCGGCTGGGACGGGCCGGCCACCGGGTGGGGGAAACCAGCGCCGGACGCCTCTTTCCCGCCCACGTGCAGGAATTGATCCCGTCGGCCGTTCTTGCCAGGGCGGTCCGGGAGGGGGATATCGAACCCCTGACACCCGTGAAGGCCCCTCTGGATGTCCTGGCCCAGATCCTCATCTCCATGACAGCCATGGAAACCTGGGATCTGGACGAACTTTACGCCTTCATCCGCACCAGTGCCCCTTACAGAAATCTTTCCCGTCAGCAGTTTGACCTGACGATCCAGATGCTGGCCGGCCGCTATGCAAGGACCCGGGTGCGGGACCTGTCCCCCCGTATCTCCGTTGACCGCACCGACAATACCGTGGCCGCCAAAAAAGGGGCGCTCCTGGCCCTGTACATGTCCGGGGGCACCATCCCGGACCGGGGCTATTACCAGCTGCGCCATGCCAAAACCAACGCCCGCATCGGAGAACTGGACGAGGAGTATGTCTGGGAGGCCAAGGTGGGGCAGATCGCCACCGTGGGCACCCAGAACTGGAAGATCACCCGGATCACCCACAACGATGTGTTTGCCCTGCCTGCGGGCAACCGGGGCATGGACGCCCCTTTCTGGCGGGCCGAGGACATGAACCGGGATTTTCATTTTTCGGACCGGATGGCAAGGTTTCTCGAAGAGATCGATAGCAGGCTCAAAGAGGGAAAGGCAGGACGGGATGCCCTGAAGAAGGAGCTGACCTCCGCCTGCTGCATGGACGAGACCGGCGCAGACGAGCTGATCGCCTTCTGCCGGAGCCAGGCTGAGGCCGCCGTCATTCCCCACCGGCACCGTATCGTCCTGGAGTATGTCCGGTCCGGCCCGGGATCGGCCCCTGGAACCATGCTGGTGATCCACACCCTCTGGGGCGGCAGGGTCAACCGCCCCTTTGCCCTGGCCCTTGCGGCCGCCTGGCAGCAGCACTTCAATGTCCGGCCTGAAATCTTTCCCGGTAACGACGCCGTGGTGGTCCAGCTTCCAGACCCCGTGTCCCCGGAAGAATTGCTCTGCCTGGTCACGCCTGAAACCTGCGACCACCTCATCCGCCAGCAACTGGAATCCTCCGGTTTTTTCGGGGCCAGGTTCCGGGAATGCGCCGGCCGGGCCCTGCTGGTCACCCGGAACAGGATCAACCAGCGCATGCCCCTGTGGATGACCCGCCTTTCCTCCCAGCGGCTGATGGAAAACATCATCGGCTTCCCGGATTTCCCCATACTTCTGGAAACCTGGCGCACCTGCCTTAAGGATGCCTTTGACATGCCTGCCCTGGCCGAGGTATTGGGGGAACTCTCACGGGGCGAAATCACCTGGAGAGAGGTGCACACCGCCACCCCCAGCCCCTTTGCAGGGGCCATGGCCTGGCAGCAGATCAACCAGTATATGTACCAGGAGGATCAGCCGGCCTCGGCCAAGTCAGGGCTCCTGGATGATCTGATCACCTCTGCCCTCTATTCCTCCGAGCTGCGGCCGAAGATATCCAAAGCGACGGTGGCCGCATTCGAACGGAAGCGGCAGCGTCTGGCACCGGGATATGCCCCGGACACATCAAGGGATCTTACGGATTGGGTGAAAGAACGGGTGGTGATTCCCATGGGGGAATGGGAAGACCTGACTAAGGTATTGCGCAAGGAAACGGACCGAATAGAAGAACATGCCGATGACCTCATTCACACGGCCGGCGACCGGCTGGTTGTTTTGAATGTGGGCGACGGGCTTGTGGCGGCCGGGGAAACCATCAGTGATCTTCTGGAAAGCTGGTACCGGCCGGGCAATTTGCCGGCTGTCAGCGACATGGCGGGCCGGCAATGGGAGCCTGCGGCTGCCGACGGCGACGATAAGAAGGCGGATACCGGCCTTGCCCTGTTCGCCCAATGGCTTTCCTTTTACGGGCCGAAGTCTCTACCCTTCTGCCGGGATGCCCTGGGTCTGGACGATGCCCTGCTGGACGGCTTCATCAGTGACATGACTGAAACCGGGGCGCTTGTGACAGGAACCCTGTGCCTGGACGCCGAAGACACCCGGGAGATCTGCGACGCCCGGAATCTTGAGATTCTTATCCGGATGCACAGGGCCGCAGGCCGCCCGGACATGGACCCCCTGGATACCGAATTGCTGCCCCTTTTCCTGGCGGACTGCCAGGGGCTGCTTCGAACGCCGAATGGGGGAGACAGCCTGGATACCCTCTTTGACACCCTTGAAGGCCTGGCCTGCCTTCCCTTGCCTGCAGGGCTCTGGGAATCCGACATCCTGCCGGCACGGCTTCCTCGTTATCATCCGTCTTTTTTGGACAGCCTGATGCAGGAAGGCGAAATCCTGTGGCTGGGCCGGGAAAAGGGGCGGATCATGTTCTGCTTTGAGCCGGACCTGGCATTTTTGACCGGGGATAATTTGACCGGGGATAAAAGGGACGATACACCCGGGGAAAACAAAGATCCGGATTGGGACGGAATTTTCCGGGATACCGGGGCAGGCCATGATTTTCTTACCCTTCAGACCCTCACCGGTTTAAGCAGCCAGGCGTTGTCAGACCGGATCTGGAACGCGGTCTGGCAGGGGCACTTGACCAACACCACCTTTCTTGCCCTGCGAAAGGGAATCGAGAACCGCTTCACCCTTCCCAAAACCTTGGATGCAGGCAATTCTTCAAGCCGCCACCGGAGGCGGTCCACAAGAGGCGGCCGCAGGGCCGGGATGCTCCAGGGACCAGGGCTTTCCCGGACTGCCCTGGCCCGGCGGCAAGGCACCCTGCCCATGGCCGGGGCCTGGTTTAAGCCCGAATTTCCGGAACCGGAAGGGGATTTGGTGGCCCTAGATGAGTTGAACCGGGATCGTGTCAGGGTGCTGCTGGACCGTTACGGCATCCTGTTTCGAGAACTTCTGGCAAGGGAACTGCCCGGGTTCCGGTGGGGGGACCTGTTTCGAACCCTCTATCTTATGGAATTGTCCGGTGAGGTAAAGGCCGGCTCTTTTTTCAAAGGGATTTTAGGGCCGCAGTTTATCTCCCACAAGGCCCTGCGCAAACTTCAGGCCGGCCCGGGAACCGGCCGGGATGCCGTCTATTGGATGAATGCGGCTGATCCGGCATCCCTTTGCGGTATAAGTCCGCAAACCCTGGGGCTTGGCCTTCCCAAGCGCCTGCCGGCCACCCGTCTGGTATACCACGGCACGGACCTGGTGCTGATATCCCGGCGCAGCGGCAAGGAAATGACCATTACGGTTGATCCGGATGATGCGCACCTGCCCCGGTATCTTACGGCCGTTGAACAGATGATGACCCGGCCAAGCCGCCCTGCGACCCGTGTGTCGGTTGAAACCATAAACGGAGCGGATGCTGCGGCAAGTCCCTACCGCAATGTGCTGGAAGAGATTTTCGAAGTGGCGGCAGGCTTAAAATCCCTGGACCTGTATGTGAGGAGAAACCATGACGGAGAATAATACAAGGCAAGAAGGCGACACACAGGATTACAGCGTGGACCGATTATCGGAAACCATCGGGATACTCACCCGGAGGGAAACCGAGGCCAGAATCCTGATTCCCATTCTCCGGGATCTGGGAGAGGCGTTCGGCAAAGCGGCTGTATTGGAAACCGTGAGCCGGACCATTATGAATATCGCTGAGGAACAGGGCAGGGAACTGGCAAAATTTATGGGTGGAAACACGGCCAAGGACTTCAAAGAGGCCCTGGCCTTCTGGACCAGGGATGATGCCCTGGAGATCGAGATGAAGGAATCCGCTTTCCAAACGCTGTGTTTCAACGTGACCCGGTGCCGGTACGCGGAGATGTACAGAGCGCTTGGCGCATCTGACCTGGGGGCGGTGTTTTCCTGCAACCGGGATGCGGCCCTGATCCGGGGATTCAACCCCGGTGCGGTGATGGAGCGAAATAAGACCATCATGGCAGGGCATCCGGTGTGCGATTTCCGGTATACATTTCCGGGGGATCAAGGAGAGCCGTCCGCTGATGGATTCTGAGGATAAAACGGTTCTGCCCGAACCGCTGGCGTCGAATTCCCAGGTGACGGCACTGCCGGTGGTGCCGGTGCTGCCAAAGATCGCCGCAGCCCTGGACCGGGAAGGCCGGGCAGTTGTCCAGGCGCCGCCCGGGGCCGGTAAAACCACCTTGGTGCCCCTGGCATTGCTGGAGGCCCCCTGGCTTGCGGGTAAAAAAATAGTCATGCTGGAGCCCCGCCGTCTGGCGGCCCGGGCCTGCGCCGGGCACATGGCCACGCTTCTTGGAGAACGGCCCGGGCAGACCGTGGGATACCAGGTTCGCATGGAGCGCTGCATCGGTCCTGACACCCGGATCGAGATCATCACCGAAGGCATTCTCACCCGGCGGATTCAGGCCGATCCGGAGCTTTCCGATGTGGGGCTGCTGATCTTTGACGAGTTCCACGAACGCCATATCCACGGGGACCTGGGACTGGCCCTGGCCCTGGAATCGGCAGAGGTTTTCAACCCGGACCTGCGCATCCTGGTGATGTCCGCCACCATGGATATGGACGCCCTTTCCGCACTGATGGATGGGGCGCCGGTAATACACTCCCAGGGCAAAACCTGGCCGGTGGAGACCCGGTACCTGCCGCCGGCGGCAAGAGACAGCAGCCCGGGCAGGGCGGGGGACAAGGGATTTGATATTCTGCCGGCCTGCTACCGGGCCGTAAAAAAAGCCCTGGCCGAAGACGAGGGCGACATCCTTGTTTTTCTGCCCGGTGCCGCCCAGATTCGTGCCCTGGGAGAGCAATTGGCGGCACATCTGAGCCCGGCGGATGGTGTGGACGTGTACCCGCTTTTCGGCAACCTTTCGCCCAAGGCCCAGGCAGCCGCCATTTCCCCGTCCGTGGCGGGGCGGCGAAAAATTGTCCTGGCCACCACCATTGCGGAAACCTCCCTGACCATCCAGGGCGTGCGTGTGGTGGTGGATTCGGGGCTGGCGAAAAGCCCGCGGTTCTCCCCGGGCCGGGGCATGACCCGTCTTGAAACCCTGCCCGTTTCCAAGGCATCGGCGGACCAGCGCCGGGGCCGTGCCGGCCGCACCGCCCCGGGTGTCTGTTACCGCCTCTGGTCCGAGCACCTGCACCAGGGGCTGATCCCTTTTAACCGTCCGGAGATTCTTTCTGCCGACCTGGAGCCCCTGGTGCTGGAACTGGCCCAGTGGGGAGTGGCGGATCCCGGCGAGCTGAAGTGGCTGGACGTGCCGAAGGAATCTGCCGTTGCACCGGCCCGGGAGCTTCTCGGGCGGCTGGGTGCCCTGGATGGGGCCGGCCGGATCACGGATCATGGCCGCAGGCTGCTGTCGGCCGGCAGCCACCCGCGGCTGGCCCACATGGTGCTCAGAGCCAAGGCGCTGAACAAAGGGTTTACCGGGTGTTGCCTGGCCGCCCTGGTGGAGGACAGGGATTTTATGCCGTCCGGCGGGGACCCGGATATTTCTTACCGGCTGGAGATACTGGCCTCCCTGGCCAAAGGCAGGGCCGCGTCCCTTGGCAGCCGGGTGAACATCAAAGGTGCCAGGCATGTGTTGGCCCAGGCCCGGCAACTGGCACGCCGGTTCAAAATTCAGGGGGAGGCGATAGACCCGTCTTCCGCCGGCCGGCTTTTGGCCTTTGCCTGGCCGGAACGGATCGGGCGCAAACGGCGTAAAGATTCCCTGTCTTACCTTTTGTCTTCCGGCAGCGGGGCCTTTTTCAGGACCGCCAACCCTGTATCCGGCTGTGCCTGCATCGTTGCCGTTCACCTGGACGGAAATCCTAAAAGTGCCCTAATTTTTCTGGCCGCCGCTTACGATGAGACGGATCTGGTGCGGGATTTTCCGGATGCGATTGAGCATGGTGATGAGGTGGCCTGGGATGAAGCCGCAGGGGCTGTCCGGGCTTATTCACGGCGGTATTACGGCCGGCTAATGCTCTCGGAACAGCCCCTGGCCGCACCGGACCCGGAGGCCGTGAAGGCCGCTCTGATTCAGGGGATTCAAAGGCAAGGAATCGATCTGCTGCCCTGGACCAAACCCCTGCGGCAATTTCGTCAGCGGGTGATCTTTCTTCGGTCCCGGCCGGATGTGGATGCTGCTTTCGCCGCCCTGCCCGATCTTTGTGATTCGGTACTGAGCGAAACCCTTGCGGACTGGCTCGGCCCCTTTCTGGACGGCATCACTTCTGTGGCCGGTCTGAAACGCCTGGATCTGGATGCGGCTGTAAAACATTTGCTCTCCTGGGACCAGCAGCAGATGGTGGATGCCCATGCCCCCACCCATATCACGGTGCCTTCGGGCTCCCGGATTCCGGTGCGGTACGGGGATGACAACGGCCCCCTGGACCCGCCGGTGCTGGCCGTCCGCCTCCAGGAGATGTTCGGCCTCATGACCACACCTGCCATTGCCAGGAACGCCGTTCCCCTGACCCTTCATCTCCTGTCGCCGGCGGGACGGCCGGTCCAGATTACCCGGGATCTTGCAAACTTCTGGAATAAGACCTATATCCAGGTGAAGAAGGATCTTATGGGGCGCTATCCCAAGCATTACTGGCCGGATGATCCGCGGGCCGCCGTTGCTACGAACAGGGTGAAACCCAGGGGGAAGACCGGGAAAAAATAGATCAATGGGGGGAAGCTATGGCATACGATGAAGATAAGGCCCAGGCCCTGATGAACGCCCACATACAAAAGACCTACACCCTGCTGAACCAGGTGGTTGACAAATACGGTGTCACCCTGCCGGTGCTGTCAAAGGCCATGGCGGAATTTACCAGGGGGATGATGGCCCCGCCGGAAGGGACGGTGTGTGCCGAAGGCTGCGCCTATTGCTGCCATCTTAGGGTCGGGGTTTCCATTCCCGAACTTCTGGTTTTGTTTTCCGAAGTCTCCCGCCAGGCCACCCCCGAAGGCCTCGCCTGGTTTAAGGATCGGGTTATAGAAACCGCATCCAAGGGGGATACCCTGACCGAAACGTTCTGGCACAGTTCCCAAACCCCCTGCCCCTTTTTGAACGGCCAGGGCCGCTGCCTCATCTATGCCATCCGTCCTTTTTCCTGCAGGGCGTATCATTCCACGGACGTTGCGGTCTGCCGTCAGGGGTGGGAAGAGCTGCGGGAAGTGCGGGTGCCCTGTTTCCCGCTTTACAGAACCGCCACGGATATGTACCCCGCCGTGTTTATCCGTGTCATGAAGGAGAAGGGGCTTGCCTCTTTCCAGGTGGGGCTGGTGAAGGGGCTGGCCATGCTTTTTGAAACCCCCGGCCTGACGGAGCAGTGGCTTGCCGGCAAGGATGTGTTCGCACCGGCGGCTTTTTAAACGGATGCGTCCGGTTTAATTTGCGCTCCGGTCCCGTACAAAACTTCTGATAAGTTGGCCCGCCAGGGTATGGGCATCCGGAATCAGGGGAAGATCATCGTACCTGAACCAGTTTGCCTCAAGGATTTCGTCCGGGTCGATCCGGATATCGCCTGAGGCATACCTTGCCGTGAAACCGATCATCAGGCTGTCCGGAAAGGGCCAGGACTGACTCCGGACGTAGCGCACCTGTTCCACCCGGATCCGGGTTTCCTCGAATACCTCCCGCCGCACACAATCCTCCAGGGTTTCTGCCGGGGAGACAAAGCCCGCAAGGACGGAGAACATTTTTTTATTGGGAAACCTGACGCCCCGGGCCAGGAGGATATCGTCCCCCCGGGTCACCGCCATGATGACGGCCGGGGAGATCCTGGGGTAGGCGGTAAGGCCGCAGGCCGGGCAGACCCGGGAATGTTCCCGGGCTGCAGGGGTTGTGGGGGTGCCGCATCTGCCGCAGTACCTGAAGTTGAGATGAAGATCCAGAATCTGTCTGCCGTATCCCGCTATTTCCCGCCAGGTATCGTCGGTCTGCTGGAAAAAGGCCCTCAGGTTGAGCCGTTGCATCCGGTCCGGCAGGTCGTCCCCAAGAAGCTGCGCACAATAACAGGGCACGCCTTTGTAGCTGCCAAAGAAATACTGCTGCCCCATGGGCAGTTGTTTGGCCGCTTCTGCCGTCAGGCAGGGAACGGTGCCGTCGTTCACAACAAGATGCCGGGTGCCGAAGATGAAGTACAATCTTTCATCGGTACCGGGGGCGGGCGCTGATGCAGAAGCGATGAAATCCATGGCCTTTTCAGGTATCACACCCCGGTGGAATTGTCCATCCGGCAACGGCTGTTTTGCGTTGCGAAACTTTTGTGTTGTGGAACAAAAAACGCGGTGATGTTTCGCGGGGGAACAATCGGTTTTTATTCGAAGCTATGTGTTTAATGTGCTGTTATTCTTGGGTTATTTCCTGTTTCCTTCTGCCTGGCACAAAAATTGTTACTATTTTACGGTACATGCGAAAAAATTAGGTTCTGCAGTTTATGGAATATTGCCGTTTTCAGATATCAGGTTTTTTGACATATATTAATACCTTAAGGATAAGGATGGGGAAATGAAGCATTTAAGATTCTGGCAGAAAATGGCTGTGGGGTTCGGTCTGGTTATTGCTCTGATGATGATCGGCGGTAAAGTGGCCTGGGATACCTCCAACAATCTTTCCGACTTGACCCATAAACTGTATCGCCACCCGCTGGCCGTGGGGACCAGCATCCGGGACATCCAGACGGAACTTGTTGCCATTCATCGGTCCATGAAAGATGTGGCCATGTCTGAAACCCTGGAGCAGATGACGGAAAACCAGAAAAAGGTGGGCCGGAATACCGAGAACGCCCTGGCGCATTTCGCAGTGCTCAATGAGCGGTTTCTCGGGGATAAGAAGGATATTGTCCTGGCTGAGGAACTTTTCAGGGACTGGGCGCCCATCCGGAACAAGGTGATTGAACAGCGCAGAATTCAGATCGAAAACGACGCCAATGAGATTACCCGGACCGAAGGAGGCCCCCATGTGGCCAAAATCATCAAAGCCATGGACGATCTCATTGAATTTGCCAAAGGCAAAGCCGCAGAGTTCTATGAAAAATCCCAGAACGCTGCCGGCGCCAATGCGGCCGAACTGGTGGAAAAATTCTACAGGCATCCGTTTACCGTGGCCACCACATCGGTGGAGGTCCAGATGGACACCTTCAAGATTCTTAAGATGATGAAAGACCTTTCCGTGGCCAAAACGCCGGAAGCCGTCACGGCCCTGGCGGACGAGGTCAATGCACTGATTCCGGAAATCATGGATGACTTTGCCCTGATCAAAGAGCGTTTCCTGGGGGACAAATCCATGATTCTGTCGGCCGAAAAATTGTTTGTGGACTGGCAGCCCATCCGGGACAAGGTCATCGGCATGCGGCTGGCCCAGGTAACGGCCAATCCCAGGGAAATTACAATTAAAGAAGGTGCCCCCCATCTGGCAAAGCTCATTGGCGTGCTGGACAATATACGGACATTTGCCGACAACAAGGCGGTGGAATTCAATGAAAACGCCGAGACAAAAGCCGTGGCATCCAACCGTCTCCTGGTGGGGCTGTTTTCCGGTGCTGCGGTCATTGCCTTGCTCATGGCCTTCGTGGTGACCCGCGGTGTCACCAAACCGTTGAATGAAGCCGTACAAATGGCAGAACAGGTTGCTGCCGGTGACCTGACCCGGACATCGGAGATTGACCAGCGGGATGAAATCGGGCAGCTCATTAAATCCTTGAACACCATGACCGGTAATCTGAGAACCATGTTCATTGAGATCGCCACCGGCACACGCACCCTTACCGCCTCTTCCTCTGAGTTGTCGGCTGCGTCCGAGCAAATTTCCGCAAGCTCCGACCGGACGGCGGAACGTTCTGTCAGCGTTGCCGGCGCTGCCGAGGAAATGAGCACGAATATGGGCAGTGTGGCTGCCGCCACCGAACAGACCACGGCCAATATCCAGATGATTGTCTCTGCCGCAGAGGAGATGACGGCCACCATCAATGAGATTGCCAATAATACCGCCAAGGGAAGTGAAACCACCGGGAATGCGGTTGCGCGGGCCAGGGAAATCTCCGCTCAGGTGTCCCTCCTCGGAGACGCTGCCGCAGAGATCTCCAAGGTAACGGATACCATTGCTGACATTTCCGAGCAGACCAACCTGCTTGCCCTGAACGCCACCATCGAAGCCAGCAGGGCCGGGGAGGCCGGCAAAGGTTTTGCCGTGGTGGCCGGGGAGATCAAAAATCTTGCCTTGCAGACGGCGGAAGCCACCAGTGAAATCAGTACGCGGATCAGCGGGGTTCAGGAAAAGACGACCCAGTCTGTCGCCGCCATCACCTCCATCGTGGAGGTCATCAACGAGATCAACGATATCATGGCCACGGTGGCCACGGCCATAGAAGAACAGTCGGCCACCACCCGCGAAATTTCACAGAACGTCAGCCAGGCCGCTGCAGGTGTCCAGGAAGTCAACGAGAACGTCAACCAGACCTCTCTGGTGGCAGGAGAAGTGACCCGGGACATCACGGGGGTCAGCGAGGCGGGTGAGGAAGTTAAAAACGGCAGCCAGCAGGTTTACGGCCAGGCAGGTGAGTTGCTCTCCCTGGCCCAAAACCTCAATGAAATGGTCAGCCGGTTCAGAGTCAACTAGATAAAAAAAAACTATTCATAATACGGGAGAAAGAAAATGAAACTCAAATTGCGTACCACACAGATCAATGACAGCAGGCGTGCCAGGGCGGTTGCCGAGCATGTGCTCATGTCACGGCTGTACCGGGAAGACACACGGAAATTCGAAGCGGAGAGAAGGCGCAAGATCGACGCCTTGATCGCCACCTTCGGCCCGGCCCAGCAGGCACGGCTGAGAGCCTATCAGGCAACCTGGGATCAGATTCTGGTGCCGGAATTCAAAGTGGACTGACAACAAGCCTCCAAGATAAAAGTCCGGTGCAGGATTCCCTGCACCGGATAATCCAACCGAAAGGTCGGAAACTAACCCGTTAATCAGGGGGTATGGTCAGGCCCCCAGGAGGCAAATTCAGGTTAGCGGATGGCTTTCATGGCACCCATGTATCCCCTCAGGGTTTTGCCCACGACTTCCACGGGATGGCTGCGGATGGCTTCGTTCACCTGGATGAGGCGGATGTTGTCGCAGCCGGTGTCGGCAAGGTTAAGGCCTTTGCCGATCACGTCGGTGTCAACGGCTTTCATGAAGTCTGCGAGCATGGGGACGGCCTTGTGGGCAAAGAGGTAGCAGCCGTATTCCGCTGTATCTGAAATTACCACGTTCATCTCGTAGAGCTTTTTACGGGCAATGAGGTTCGCGATCAGCGGGGTCTCATGCAGGGATTCGTAGTAAGCGGATTCTTCAATGATACCGGCGGATACCATGGTGTCGAAGGCCAGTTCAACCCCGGCTTTGACCATGGCCACCATGAGGATACCGTTGTCAAAGTATTCCTGCTCGGGGATGTCTGCATCCTGGCAGGTGGAGTTTTCAAAGGGGGTTTCCCCGGTTTCGGCCCGCCATTTCAACAGGTTGGCATCGTCGTTGGCCCAGTCATCCATCATGGTTTTGGAAAAGTGGCCGGTCATGATGTCGTCCATGTGCTTGTTGAAAAGCGGCGTCAGTATACCTTTAAGATCTTCGGCCAGGTCGTAGGCCCGGATTTTGGCCGGGTTGGACAGGCGGTCCATCATGTTGGTGATGCCGCCGTGCTTCAGGGCTTCGGTAACGGTTTCCCAGCCGTACTGCACCAGTTTGGAGGCATAGCCCGCATCAACCCCCTGTTCGATCATCTTGTCGTAGCAGAGCAGGGACCCCATCTGGAGAACGCCGCAGAGGATGGTCTGTTCGCCCATAAGATCGGACTTTACCTCCGCCACGAAGGAAGACTGGAGAACCCCGGCCTTATGGCCTCCGGTTCCGGCGGCGTATGCCTTGGCTATTTCAAAGCCTTCTCCCCTGGGGTCGTTTTCCCGGTGAACGGCGATGAGGGTGGGCACTCCGAAGCCTCTTTTGTACTCTTCGCGGACTTCGGTGCCGGGTGATTTGGGGGCCACCATGATAACGGTGAGGTCCTCTCTGATCTGCATGCCTTCTTCAACGATGTTGAACCCGTGGGAGTAGGAGAGGCAGGCGTCTTTTTTCATCAGGGGCATTACGGATTCAATGACGTTGGTGTGCTGTTTGTCCGGGGTCAGGTTGATGACCAGGTCGGCGGTGGGCAGCATGTTTTCGTAGGTGTCCACGGCAAAACCGTTTTCAGTGGCGTTTTTCCAGGACTGGCGCTGTTCCTTGATGGCCGCTTCTCTCAGGGTATAGGAGACGTCAAGGCCGGAATCCCGCAGGTTCAGGCCCTGGTGGAGTCCCTGGGCACCGCAGCCCACGATGACGATTTTTTTACCCAAAAGCGCTTCGACCCCGTTGAATTCGGACGGGTCCATGAACCGGCATTGGGAAAGTTCTTCCAGTTGAAGCCGCAGGGGAAGGGTGTTGAAATAGTTGGTGCCCATGATTGTGTCTCCTTAAATGTTAACTGTCTTCCGTTTATTTGTTTTTATACTTATGGCGTAAATTTTTTATTGCGTCAAATGAATCATTTGCAATGATGTGTTGCAAGTTTTGAAATGAGCAATTAAAATTACTGGGTATTTCTTTTGATTGTACCATAAAATAAGGACTGACCATGGATATCCGCACCCTGCAGCTCTTCCGTCATCTCAGCACATCCCTTCATTTTGCCGGCACAAGCCAGGCCTGTCACATCACCCCTTCGGCCTTGACCCGGGTGATCCAGCGTCTGGAAACGGAATTGGGGGAACAGCTCTTTATCCGGGACAACCGCTCCGTGGAGCTGACCTACGCCGGTCTGGCCTTTAAAAAATACGCCGAAGATGTGCTGCTGCGCTGGGATCACCTCCAGGGGGAATTATCCGAAGAGGAGATTCTTCAAGGCGAGTTATCCGTTTATTGTTCGGTGACGGCGGCCTACAGCATCCTGCCGGATATCATCACCCGGTACCGGGCGGTCCATCCCAAAGTCCAGATCCGCCTTGAAACCGGGGATCCGGCACTGGCCCTCACCCGGCTTAGAAACAGGGATGCGGACGTGGTCATTGCCGCCCTGCCCGGCAGGGGGCTTTCCCAGATTGAAGTTTTGAAAATGGCGGAGAGCCCCCTGGTGTTCATCGCCTCCCGGCGGTACCCGGAAGTCGTGGTCCGAGACAAAGACGGGGTGAACTGGGCGCAAACACCCATGATCCTTGCGGATACAGGATTGAGCCGTGAGCGGATGGACCACTGGTTCGCCCGGAATCAGGTGGTGCCCAACATCTATTCCCGGGTGGCCGGTCACGAGGCCATCATTGCCCTGGTCAACCTGGGCTGCGGCATGGGCCTGGTGCCGAAACTGGTCCTGGAGAAAAGCCCCCTGGCAGGAGATATACGGGTGCTCACCGGTATGCCGTCCCTGCCCCCTTACGAGATCGGACTTTGCGTCAGGAGACCCAACCTTACGAATCCGAAGATCCGTGCGCTTTGGGACATTGCCTCCCCCGGCACATAAATAGGGGGGCAAATTTGACTTACTCATCGGCATTTTTTTGAAGATCAATGAGATCCTGATAAAACCGGTCATAGGTGCCGTCTCTTTTTATTTCGATAAGCCCTTCATTGAACCGGGCGGCAAGTTCTTTTCCTTCGGGATGCGCCTTTGAAAAAAGCAGGGAGGCCGGTGTTTCGAACAATGATTTTTCATCGTAAGAGAACCGGGCGGCCTGATTCGGACCGAACTGGAACTTCAGGATATCCAGCCCTGTGAGCAGTTCCAGGGGAAAGATGTCCAGGCGGCCGAAAAGGATCATCATAAAGGCCTGGTCCGCCTTGGCCACCTGGTGAACCGTAAGGCCGTTCTGAATGAGGATCTGGGTGGATGTCTCCCCGATCATGCCGGCGATCCGATACCGCTTTAAATCCTTGAAAGTCTTCCAGGGTTGCATGGGCCGTTCCTTTAGTTGGAAAAATACCACCCGGGCATGCATGACCGGTTCGCTTTTAAAGAAAAAGGCGGCATGTTTCTGACGGGTTTCTTCGGTGTCTGCCCAGAATGATGTGGCGTGGTGGACTCCGTTTTTGACCATCTTATACGCCCGTTCCCAGGGATAGTAGTAAAAGTGCGGTGTTATGTTTTTCCGCCGGAATGCCTCCAGGATAACGCGGTTGACGAAACCGCCGTGGGGAAGATCTTCAGACACCCAGGGCGGGTATTCTCCCGTGGTAATACTCACCTGCCGTTCCTGGCTGTGGGCCGGAAGTCCTGTGGCAACCAGAATCAGAAAAATGATCCAGAAAAAGAATAGATGAAACCGTCTTTTCACTGAGCGTCCTATTGACGGATTGTCGGGTTAATACATTTTTGACCGGAACTTAAGTAGAAGTAACTATCTCATGAAATCCAAATGAATGTAAAGGGAAGAAATGTGACCCAGGCCTTTGTCCGGGATATTTCCACAGCTTGACTTACCTCTTTTTTTTACCTATGAATTGGCAGTGACAGCAATGGGCGGTATCGCCCTTACCATTAATTTTCGTGGAAGCAGAACCTGTGAAATTAAACCCGCCAAAATCGTCCGCCGGAAACCATAAAAATCTTACCGGAAGACAGATACCCAATATCGTTAAAATTATCCTGGTCCTGGCAGCCGTTATCCTTGGGTACGGCCTGGTATTCGTTGCCACTGCCAGAGCGCAAGACCTTACTGTGGCCTGTTATAAAGACTATCGGCCCTATTCTTATGTCAATGACAAGGGGGATGCATCGGGTTTGCCTATTACATCTGGGCGCTGAAAGCCAGGATCCGGCGTATTTCATCGGGCAGCAAACCCTTTAACAGGGATGAGTGGCAGACGGTGATCGCCGGCGGGGAAAATGACTGGGTGGAGTTTAAATCCTCCCTGCGCTGGAATGTGAAAACTGAAAAAGTTGACAAACATATCGAATCCGCCATTATAAAAAGCCTTTCCGCTTTTATGAATGCCAGGGGCGGCACCCTTTTTATCGGCATCAACGATGACGGGGAGGCCGTGGGAATCGAAACGGATTACAACACCTTTCAGAAGAAGCCCAACCGGGACGGCTTCATGCTCAAACTGTCGAGCATGATCTCCCAGAACCTGGGACGCCAGAGCCACAAGTTTATCATCACGGAAATCCATACCCTAAACGGCAGGGATGTCTGCAGGATCACCGTCAAACCCGGAAACCGGCCGGTCTATATCAAAGAGCAGGGCAAAGAGGCGTTTTATATCCGGGCCGGAGCCTCGTCCGTGCCCCTGAGTATGAGCGAGGCCCATGAATATATGAATTCCCGGTGGCCTTTAGGGCGTTGATTGCAACTGGAAATTGAACTGGTGTGGACGCCCGGGGAAAAGGCTTTTCCCACGGGCGCAAGTCGGCTTTAAATCCATGCCGTGCAACGATAAGGAATTATTCCCGGGTTTCCACCGAGGCTTTTGCCGCGGCAAAAACGTGGGCCGCACGGCGGATATCCGCGTCTGTTGTCGTCCAGCCGCAGACGGAAATTCGTATGGCGGCCTGCTCCTTCCAGACAGACCCGCCGCACCAGCAGGTCCCCTCTTCCTGAACTTGCCGGAGTACGGCTTGGGTGTCTGCCTCTGCCGGCAGTGCCACCAGTACCTGGTTGAACACCACCTCGTTGTGCAGGATAAATCCTTCTTTTTTTAGCAACTTCCCCATGAGTTTTGCCCGGTGGCACAGGCGTTCCACCAGGGCTGCCATCCCTGATTTTCCCAAAAACTTCATGGTGGCCCACAGTTCAATGCCCCTGGCCCTCCGGGACATTTCCGGGGTGTACAGCATGGGATCTCGCTGGTCGCCGTAAATGATGTAATCCCCGCTGTTCTGAAGGGCAGACACCAGATGATCCGGATGACGGCAGAGAACGATGCCGCAGTCATAGGGGGTGTTGAGGGTTTTATGGGCATCCACGGACCAGGCGTCCGCTTTTTCCATGCCGCAGGTCAGGTGGGCAAGTTCCGGGGATGCCGCTGCCCAGAGGCCGAAGGCTCCGTCAATGTGGATCCAGGCCGCCTTGGCCTTGCTGCGGATGTGGCTGCAGATTTCGTCCAGGGGATCAAAGGCGCCGGTGTTGACATTACCCGCCTGGAGAATCACAAGGCAGGTGGCGTCAATATCCGGCAGGCAATCGGCACGCATCCGGCCCTGGCTGTCACAGGGCACCCGTTCCAGGTCGTCCAGGCCGAACCCTAGGAGGGAAAGCGCCTTGAAAACAGTGGAGTGGGCCTGCTCCCCGATGATTACCCGGGGTCTTAGGGCGTTGAACAATCCTTTTGCCCTGATATCCCAGCCCATATTGGCCAGGACCCGGTTCCGGCCGGCTGCAAGGCCGCAGAAGGTGGCGGTGGATGTGCCGGAGACAAACCCGGCCACCGTGGATTCCGGCAGGCCGAATAAATCTTTCAGCCACCCCTCGCAAATCTGTTCCAGCCTGGCCGCCACAGGGGAGATGACGTGGAGGCC
>MDTD01128840.1_pt1 | contig 21561 bp, 18 predicted proteins | sample 811221 | NCBI WGS metagenome assembly MDTD01 (sample SAMN05326646, study PRJNA326480) | marine metagenome | isolation source: seawater | place: Pacific Ocean: South West | collected 2011 | reverse complement strand
GCACCTCAGCTCATCGAGCCGGGACAGATCTTCAATCCATTACCACCTCTACGGAATCCCCTCAAACTGAACCGTCCAGCCAAGCAGACGCAAGAGGCTGATGAAAAGTCAGACGTCAAACCAAATCCTGGTAAACGCAAAAAACCAGCCCCGATTGTGAGCCCGGCAAAATTCCGTTTTGGAATTTCTGACAAAGAGATTTAAGCAGTTACAGGACTCTGTTACTTAGCACTTAGTTCATGCACAGCGTCGACTAAGGCGATGGCATTCTCTACAGGTGTTTGCTGTAAGACTCCGTGTCCCAGATTAAAGATGTGTCCGGGTCGTCCGGCCGCCTGATCCAGGACATCCTGCGTTCGAGTGCGGATGGTATCACGATCAGCCAGCAGTACCAACGGATCCAGATTTCCCTGGACGGATCGGTCATGCCCAACCGTTTCCCAGGCGTCATCCAGTCGTATACGCCAATCCACGCCGACGACCCGTGTGCCAGCTTCGGCAAGCAGTGGTAACAGAGCCGGATTACCGGTAGCAAAATTGATAACCGGCACACCAGGGGTGAGCCCGCCAATAATTTCCTGAATGTAAGGCAATACGTATTTGCGGTAGTCGTCGGTTCCGAGACAGCCGGCCCAGGAATCGAATAACTGGACGCACTGGGCGCCGGCGGCGATTTGAGCATTCAGGTACCGTGTGATGGCTCGCACGAATCGCAGCATTAATTCTTTCCAGGCACCTTCATCGCGATACATAATCGTCTTGGTGTTCAGATAATTCCGACTCGACCCTCCCTCAATGGCGTAGCTTGCCAAAGTGAATGGTGCTCCTGAAAATCCAATCAGGGGCATGTCGGCGGGCAGTTCCAGGCGAGTTTGTTTGACAGTTTCCATGACGAAATCAAGAGATTCTACACTTTCTAATTCCATCACTCGTTCGATGTCTTTTACTTCACGTATGGGATTGTGAATGACCGGGCCTTCACCCTTTGCAAATTCCAGGTCCAACCCCATCGGTTCGAGAATCGGGAGCAGGTCAGAAAAGATGATAGCAGCGTCCACTCCTAGTTTCGTTACCGCCGTCACCATGATTTCAGCACAAAGATCCGGGCGTTTGCACAGTTCCAGGAAAGTCGTTTTATTACGAATGTCTCGATACTCTTTCATGTATCGTCCCGCCTGACGCATTAACCAAACCGGTGTGACGTCAGTAGCTTCACCACGACAGGCTTTCATAAAGGGGCTGTCATACCAGGGTGCATTAGGGTCGAGTACATCATAGTTGGGGCCGGATAGCATATGCCGTATCCTCTTCTTTCGTTGTTTTAAGTCGTTGCTTTTACGGGCGGCAGCAATCACCATGGGTCCCATTTTGGGACTTTCCGGTTCAAGATCAACAGGGAGCGACAGATGTTTTATCCATTCGGTTGTTGTGGGTCCGACCGAGACGATGACACATCTATCAAATTGTAATTTTAATTCATCCTCCACACCAAGTTGCCGAGCGAGCGTAAATAGATTGGTTAATTGATGGGCGGAGGTGAACATTAAGACATCGATGTCACCAGCCACGATTGCCTGTATGTTTTGCTCGAGCGGCTGAGTGTCTGCGGGCAGATCCCAGCGATAGACCTTCACCGTTTTTATGTGCGCCCCACGAGCTTCCAGTCCGGCCACCAGACTCGGATTTGGTTTTCCATATTCCTGAATCGCAATCGTGAGTTGATTGACTGGAAGTTGGGCGTCGAGTGTGGCCAAAATTTCCCGCCAGGTATTAGGAGAAGGAACTTTGATCGTCGGCGTAATACCAAATTCCTTCATCGCAGCAACCGGTTTGGGACCACGCGTGACGGTCGTCATGTCCTCCAGACAATGGAGAAATCTCTGTAAATCCACATGACGCTCAATGGCTTTGATCAGATGTTTGAAACCGACTCCGGTCATCACGATGAAGACATCGATTTCACCGGTTATGATCCGGTTTGCCAGATCGATACTTGATTGTTTGTCATCCAAAGCCACTTCCCTCATCGAGGGACTGACCGAGGCCTGGCCGTTGTACCGCTCAATAAGACGCTGTACATCATCAGCTCGTCGACTTTCAAACGAGGCAACACGGAGTCCTGCAAAATCGGCTTCGGGTTCAGAGTGTTTCATGATGAATTCAATATAACTCACTGATGCCGGATTGAGAGGGTGTCTGATACAGACCATCCCTTTCATTTTGTCCCGGAAGTTTATTGGAAAAATTTTGGGAAAAACTAAATTTCAGCTCAGGAAAATGCCGAGGTGGACGATTCACCATTCAGGCGGCAGGGATGCTGTCCGGCTGGCTTAGGATGAAGGCGAACAGGGAAGTTCGCTTTAAGTCGCCGAATAATGTAGGAACAAAGTAGGCAGGAACAATCTCCAATGGTGCGACGTATCATCAACTTTCAGACCGCTCAGCAAGCAACCGCCGGGCAAGTTACCGTGTTAGCTCCAACGAATCAAGAAACAAATATCACTGTGAAACTAGGTGATATTCTGCCTGCCTTAACAGATGCTTTACTTAGCCACCGTGCCTGGGTTCAGGATTTCGAAGAGGATCGCATTGAGGTCAGTAAAGACTTATTTGAAGTCATCCAGGCCTATGAACGGATGCGAAACGCGGCTTAAGCGTCGGTTGCTAAAATCAAAATACGGGTCTTTGGAATGTTGCTCTGCGGGGAGCAATGATCTGAAGACCCTTTTTATTTGTCGAAACGATCAAAAAAACGAACAATGGATTTTACGAGATTCGCAATCAACAAATTGGAATTGCAGGAGAATGTGAAATGAGTGAACAACAACAGCGACAGGAACGCATTGATGATTTGATTCGCAGGATTCGTGATTCTGCTCAGCGGCTAGCCGAGGATCATCCTGCACGAGGCGACATGAAAATTCTAAGTCGCACGCTGCGGGAATTACGATATGCCTTTAAAGTATTCGCTCCTTATCGTAAACATCGCAAAGTTACGGTCTTTGGGTCAGCTCGAACGCCAGCCGGTGAACCTACATACCAGGCCTGTGTCGAATTTGGTCGTGAAATGGCCGAGAGAGACTGGATGGTGATTACCGGTGCGGCTCATGGAATCATGGAAGCAGGGCATGTCGGTGCCGGGCGTGACATGTCGATGGGGCTGAATATCATGCTTCCGTTTGAACAGTCTGCCAATGCCATTATTGATGGTGACCACAAACTCGTGAACATGAAGTATTTCTTCACTCGCAAGCTGATGTTCGTCAAAGAATGTGATGCGGTGGTTTGTTACCCGGGTGGATTTGGCACTATGGATGAAGCGATGGAAGTCCTGACGCTTGTGCAGACAGGCAAGCGGGATGTTGTCCCCATCATTTTGGCAGATGCCCCCGGAGGTACGTATTGGAAAAAACTGGATGAGTTTATTCGGGAAGAGTTGTTAGCCGGAGGAATGATTTCACCGGAAGACCTGCACTTGTATTCGGTTACCGAGGATTATAAAGAGGCAGCTGATGAGATTCTTCAGTTTTACAAGAACTACCACAGTATGCGTTATGTCGGAGGTGATCTGATTTTGCGTTTGAAACAACCGCTGACCGAAGCAGCTTTAAGTCAAATCAATCAGGATTATGGCGACATTCTCAACAGCGGAGAATTTACGCAAACTGGTAAGCTTGAAGCGGAACAGGACAATCCGGAGACTGATGATATGAGCCGGCTGGTGGCTCATTTTAATCGCCGGAATCATGGCCGCCTGCGTCAATTGATCAACTTCATTAATCAGCAATAGCTCGAGCGTCTGTTTAGGAAGTGGTCGCCTTCATCAGCCCGGTTGCAAATCCCAGGACGTCATTTGCATCACGGCAGGATGTCACCAGTTGCGAATAATCGCCTTTGGATTCGCAAAGTTCTAAAAGCGATGGTGCCAGTCCACTCGTTCGCTCGCCCGGTTGAATCAGTTCAGCCGTGGCCGCGATAGCCTGATCAACCTGTCCGATTCGATTGAGTAAGTCGATGTACACTTCCACAGCAAGCGTGCCCCATTGGTTTCGTGGAACGTCCTGCGCTTTTTGTTGGAAATGTGCTAACGCCGCTTCCGTGTTTTCCCCGAGCAGAGCCTGAAAGTAAAGGGCATGGTCCGGATAGATGTCGGTGAAAGGTTCGTCACCTTCGTACTGGAACTGAGTGTTTAGTAAGCGGCCGTAATGAGTAAGGTCGAGTGCTTTACGGATGCTTGCTTCGTCTTCCAGCACTCGGCTGAAACGTGTGGTGGAAGCTAGATGCGTGGTATCTATGTGGTAAGCATGTTCACCAAACAACCATTCACGATCCGTAACGAGTCCTTCCAGAGTGGTTTCCTGAGGCTCGGATTCACTACGATGCTCGATGTCGGACTTCACATTATTGAATAACTCAGCGTGGACATGATCGAGTAGCAATTTGGCCACTTTTCGCTGTTCGGGTTTTGATTTGTGTGCAACAACTGTTTCATAAGTTGTGATCGAGTTGCAAGTGCCATAACTGTCCAGGACAATTTTGAATCCCCGTTCGACATCGACTCCTTCCTGTAGCAGGACTTCCACTAATTCGTCGATATTGCTGTCGCCTACTTCGATCTGGTCCAATAATTCTTTGACCGCCTGACGATCTCCGACCGGACGCATGTACATGAAACCCTCGGAAATTCTCCCTTCTGCGAGCAGCCCCATCCCCACTTTACGACAGGCATCAATGAGTCCGTTCTCGAGCGCGGTCCGTTGAGCATCTTCGAGCTCATCTCCGGATTCACCGTAAAGCAACGGTAATCCGATAACATGTCGCACTTGCATCTTTAACGCTTCGAACAACTCGTGGTATTTCTTCTCTTCGTCGAGGCTGTTGATTAACTTCTCTAAGACGGCATCGACACCGCCATCCTGCATACTGGATTCGAGTTGATCGTAGAGTGTATCTGACATGCGAAATAAACCTCGTAAGGCATTCAGTGGTGAATAAACTGTCTGAACTCTATCGTAACAGAGAGTAGAGGGTAAACAATTAGGTGCGAGCACAATTCAAAGTGGATGGCGGACTTCGGGTTCTTGACTGTCTTTCGGGCAAATCGTAGGCATTGTTAGACTTTGCCAGTCGTATGGAATAGAGTTCGGTCGACGAGGGGAAATCCCTACTTCAGCAGCTTGAGCGCCTTGCTTATCAGCCTCAGCAGATTTATCCTAAAAGTTAGGAAATTGACTGATTTTCAGTGGGAAATCAGCTTCTCGGTTAAATGGAATTTATTGTTTCTCTGATTTAGGAAATGACTATGCGCAAGCAGCAGATTCAAAGCAAGTGGTTTAGCATGAGTACACGATTAGCTACCGTCCTGCTTGTCATTCTGTTTTTGGGTTTCACTGGATGTTCGGATGATTCATCGAGTAACGACACTCCGGCAGGACAACCACAAACTCCGACTGAAACAGACATTACTGATCCAGGCACTGAAGAACCGGCAGAAGAACCTACTGAAGATCCAGCCGAAGAGCCAGCGGAAAAACCGTCTGAAGAAGAAGGAGCTACCAATGCTCCGATGACGTTGCAGGGTGACCCGGTTGATCGAGAGGGAGTTGACTGGACTTTTTGGAGAGGCCCTGGATCGAATGGGATCTCGCCGGAAACCGGACTAGTGGATAATTGGGATCCCAACGGAGGCCCCGGAAGTAATGTCAGCTGGAAGCGTAGCGATCTAGGTGGCCGAAGCACACCGGTTGTCATGAACGGTCGACTTTACATGCTCTGTCGCTCCGAACGAGAATCGTCCCGCGAACGCGAGCAAGTCGTATGTTTGGATGCCGCGACAGGAGAAACGATTTGGACAAACGTCTTTAACGTATGGTTGTCGGATGTACCGGATACTCGTGTTGGTTGGAGTAATGTGACGGCGGATCCGGAGACAGGTAATGTTTATGCGTTGGGTGTTTGTGGTTTTTTCCAGTGCATCAATGGGGAAACAGGAGAAACGATCTGGTCTGTGCCACTGCATGAACGATTTGGATTGCTCAGCACGTATGGTGGACGAACGAATACTCCGGTCATTGTGGACAATCAGGTTATTATCAGCTCGATCGTGATTGGCTGGGGTGAAATGGCCAAACCCGCCCATCGCTTTATCTCGTTTGATAAAGGCACAGGGGAAGTCATCTGGTTCAATGGAACTCGCCCTTTACCTTATGACACGACCTACAGTACACCGACCGTGACAGCTCTGGCCGGACAAAAGTCAATCGTCTTTGGATCAGGCGACGGTGCTGTCTGGGCGATTCAACCTCGTACAGGTAGCCATATCTGGCAATATAAATTCTCGCGCCGTGGTCTGAACGTTTCGCCGTTGGTGATTGGTGATAAAGTACTTAGCGGTCACAGTGAAGAGAATGTGGTCGGAACTTCGATGGGTGCCGTGGCCTTAATTGATGGTAGTGGTGCAGGAGATGTGACTCAGTCACACGAACTCTGGAAATACGAAGAAGTAATGATGGGGAAATCCTCTCCGATCGCTGTAGGTAATCGAGTGTATTGCTTTGATGACCGAGCGAAGGTCTATGTTTACGATTTGGAATCAGGTGAGCAAATTGGTCGTAAACTGGCACTAGGTCGCGTGATGCGAGGGAGCCCGCTGTATGCGGATGGCAAAATCTATGCCGTCGGGAATTCCGGTAACTGGGCGATTTTCCAGCCGGATGAAGAGCAGGGGCTGATCAAACTTTCAAGTGGCCGATTGCCAAACAGCGAAACGATGGACGCCTCACCGATCGTATCACATGGACGACTCTATCTGGAAACCAGTGGCGGACTGTATTGCGTTGAAGACAACGAGAAGACTTCAGCGGTAGCGGAAGGAGTGATCCAACCAGAAGAAGCCGCAGCGGAAGATAAGGTTGCGACACAACTCCAGGTCGTACCTGCCGACGCTCTGATTCGTCCCGGTCAGTCCCAACAATATAAAGTGCTGCTTTATAACGCTGCCGGCCAGCTCATTGGCCCGGCGGAAGACGCTGAATTGACGGTGGATGCATACGGAACAGTGGAAGGTGATACTTTTAATTCATCGGCGGATGCAGCTCATGTTGCTGCTTATGTAACAGCCACTTCGGGGGAACTGTCAGGTCGAGCTCGAATCCGAATCGTACCGGATTTACCGTGGAGCTTTGATTTTGATGATCTAACCGCTCCGCCAATTACCTGGGTCGGTGCTCGTTATAGACACGTCATTCGTGAAGTGGATGGCAGTAATGCCATGGTGAAGATCACGACGATTCCCAAAGGGACTCGAAGTCGTTCCTGGATGGGGCATTCCGACCTTTCGAACTATACGATTCAGGCTGACGTTAAAGGAGCTCGATCCAATGACAAAATGCCTGATATTGGCTTAACAGGACAGGGATACTGCCTGGACATGCAGGGTGAAAGTCAACGTCTGCAAATCAGAACCTGGGTACCACAAGAACGTATGGCGAAGACATTGGATTTCGCCTGGAAGGAAGATCAGTGGTATACCATGAAATTCCGAGTCGCAGTGGAAGACGGTAAAGCCGTACTTCGAGCGAAAGTTTGGGAGAAGGGTACTGAAGAACCTGCGGATTGGTTACTTGAAGCTACGGACGATGTCCCTGTGACGTCTGGTAGCCCCGGCTTATACGGAAATGCGAAAGATGCTGAGATCTATTTGGATAACATCACCGTTTCCGCCAACCAATAAAACATAGTAATTAAACCAAAATACAATTTAACGAGTTGATTAGATTGAGGTCCCGTTCAACTCGATTGAGATTCCCGGACCGGAGAAATGATAATGAAAAACGTACGAGTTATCGGACTATTGACTCTTTGCTTTTTGCTGGGGTTATTCACCGTGGCGACTATTTCAGGCTGCTCGGAGAAAAAAGAGGACACCGGCACAACGGAATTCGAAGGTGGTGATGGTACTCAGGAATCTGATGGTAACCCCGGTGAGGATCCGACAGAAGAAGGTGGAGAAACTGCCGCATCCACTCCCGCAGATCTGTTTAGCTTTGAGCTGGATGACAAAGGGAACCCGATCGTCAAGGCAGGTGACTGGGGACAATGGGGTGGTACTTCCTATCGTAATAACACTCCGGAAGCGACTGGGATTCCGACTAGTTGGAATGTGGGTCGTCGTGATCGGGAAACCGGTGAATGGTCCGGCCAGGAGAATATCAAATGGGTTTCAGCCGTAGGTAGTCAGACTTACGGAAACCCAGTGGTTGCCAGCGGGAAGGTATTAGTAGGGACTAACAACAGTGGTGGCTATCTGGATCGCTATCCATCGACAACGGATCTGGGAGTGTTACTCTGTTTTGACGAACAAACCGGTGAATTCCTGTGGCAACATTCCAGCGAAAAACTGCCTACAGGCCGAGTCCATGACTGGCCACTGCAGGGAATTTGTAGTGCTCCTTATGTGGAAGGTGATCGAATTTGGTTTGTTTCCAGTCAGGGAAAAGTTGTCTGTGTTGATTCCGATGGATACCATGACGGAACTGATGACGGCGACATTACCAATCAGCGTGCTCGCTTGTTTGATATTCGAGCGAATGAAGATGCTGCAGTAGATCAGGTGGCACCTGCCGCGACTGCATTAGATGCAGGTACTGTTAATGATGTTTTGCGAGCCGCCGCAGCTAAGGCTGGCTTTGAATTGCCTGAAGAAGTAACCGTGACTGCTGACACTGCAGGTAAAAAATGGACGATCACAGCCAAAATCAATGATGAAGAACGTACCGTGATCGCTCAGATTATGGGCCCTAAGCTAAGTGTCTTTAAATTAGTTACTGTAAGTGACACTCAGGAGGCTGATACGTTGTGGGAATACGACATGATGGGATCTTTGGAAGTATCCCAACACAATATGTGTTCCTGCTCGATCACCGCATTAGGAGATCTGCTGTTTATCAATACATCCAATGGTTTGGATGAATCGCACATCAATCTACCTTCACCGGATGCTCCGAGCTTTATTGCGATGGATAAAAATACGGGGGAAGTCTACTGGACGGATAAATCTCCGTTTGACAATATTCTTCATGGCCAATGGTCATCGCCTGCAGTGGGATTGCTCGATGGTATCCCACAGGCAATTTTTGCCGGGGGTGATGGTTGGGTCTATAGCTTCAAAGCTGATAAAGGAACAGATGGTGCTCCTGAATTACTTTGGAAGTTTGATGCCAATCCGAAAGTCAGTAAATGGATTCTCGGTGGCCGTGGTACTCGCAATAACATCATTGCGACGCCGGTTATCTATGATGGCCATGTCTACGTTGCAGTAGGGCAGGATCCCGAGCACGGAGAAGGCGAAGGACACCTGTGGTGTATTGACCCATCCAAGCGAGGTAATGTGAGCCCGGAACTGGCAATTGATGTAGAGACGGGTGAGGAAATTGAACATCAGCGTCTGCAGGCAGTCATCGAAGAAGATGGCCAGATTGCTCGAGACAATCCGAATTCGGCTGTTATTTGGCACTACAGTGTGAATGACGCGGATGGAGATGGAGACATCAATTTTGAAGAACAGATGCACCGCAGCTGCGGTACGGTTTGTATCAAAAATGACTTGTTGTACATCTCTGACTTTAGCGGCCTATTCCACTGCCTGAATGCACAGACAGGTGAAGTTCACTTTACTTATGATATGTTTGCAGCAGCCTGGGGTTCACCGCTGATTGTGGATGGTCACGTTTACATTGGTGACGAAGATGGCGACATTGCTATTTTTGAGCTAAGTGCAGATGCTAAAGACCCGATTGAAGAAATCAATATGGGTAATTCAGTGTACTCCACGCCAGTGGTTGCTAACGGAACCCTGTTTATCGCAAACAAGACTCACATCTTTGCGATTGCCACAGAGGGCGAAGCAGCAGCGGCCGCTGAATAAGCTTTGATCGCAATACAAATAACAAGAGGCGTGGTAACCTGAGGTGGTTGCCACGCCTCTTTCTTATAGTTTGGGATAGTGAGGCATCCACGAAGATACCCCTTTTGCAAACTATGAGTCTTCGACCTCGATTTCTTCTTTTCGCTTTTGTAGGAAGTGAGGAGATTTCTTGCTGAGTTTTTCGACTTTCGCCTCAGCCTCTTTTTTCTCGTAGAATTCGAACCGTGCGACAGGTTTCATTGTCGAACTATACACGACCCAGAAGACTTTTTTGATTGTTTGCTTACGTCGCCGCCGAGTACGTTTCTTAGGAGCTGCTGCATCAGCCACCGCAGCGACTGTTTTCGCAGACGCTTTCTTTTTAGTGGCCTTCTTCTTTGTCTTGGCAGCCTTCTTCTTAACCGCTTTCTTTTTAGGCGCTTTTTTAGCAGCCTTCTTCTTGACAGCCTTCTTCTTGGCAGCCTTTTTCTTAGGAGCTGTCTTCTTCTTGACAGTCTTTTTCTTAGACGCAGCCTTTTTCTTAGGAGCTGCTTTCTTTTTAACAGCCTTTTTCTCAGCCATCGGTCACTTGTGGATTAGGATGCGAAGGATCCGTTTTACAACGAACCATGCGGCAGAATTCGATTTTCGCCTCTCACTCTGCCATTAACTCTTCTTATGATAACGAATTAGCACAAAAAAAATCAAAGGCAGTTCGGTGGTTCTGCGTCTAATTAGACCTGGTTGAGTGGTTGAATCTCGTGAATTTCCTTTGTTTTTCGGCGTAATTGGCCGCAAGCAGCATCAATATCGTCCCCTTTTCGTTGCCGAAATTGAATGTTGATGTTGGCACGTAATAAAATCGAGCGAAAATCACTGATCGATCTGGAAGAGGGTGTTTTGTAGGGAAGCCCGGCGACTGGGTTGTAGGGAATTACATTCAACAGGACGTTGCGATGCTTCAGTAGATTGGCTAATTCCCTTGCATGTTCAGGCTGGTCATTGACATCGGCCAGTAGTACATATTCAAAAGTGAGTCTTCTGCTGCTGACAGCAAAATAATGATCCGCCGCATCTAGGATTTTCTGAACCCCGATATTGGAGTTCACGGGTACGATTTTATCACGGAGTTGATCATTGGGAGCATGAAGCGAAACGGCCAGATGATAACGACTATTGAGGTCAGCCAGACGATGGATCGCTCTGGGTAAGCCGACGGTGGAAATCGTGATGCGTCTAGCACTAATCCCCAGACCGTCTTCAGCGCTAGCCTGATCCAGTGCCAGGAGTAGACGATTGAGGTTGGCTAACGGTTCACCCATGCCCATGACTACAATATGACTTAGCCGTTCCTCGTCGGGTAGCAGCCGTTGAAGTCGCAGCATCTGTTCAATGATTTCGCCGCTGGTCAGGTTGCGGTCAACGCCATCAAGCCCGCTGGCACAAAAGACACAGCCCATGGCACAGCCAACCTGACTGCTAATGCAAATCGTTCGTCGGTTCTCGTCTCGCAGAAGTACGCATTCGATACGTCCGCCATCTTCCAATTCCAACAACAGCTTTTCCGTCCCATCCTGAGACTTTTGGTGTTTGGCTATTTTTGTAGTCCAGAGCGAAAAATCCTCGGCTGCCCTTTGTCGTAGTTCTTTTGGGAGATCACTCATCTGATCAAACCCGTCAGCCCGACCCTGATAGAGCCAGCGACGGATTTGTTTAGCACGGTAGGTTGGAAACTTGTTCGTCTGCAACCAATCGTGTAACGAATTGTCAGGATCGAGTATGTGGTCCATAGCGTATTAAGTGGCTAAAGGGTCGATCGAGGGATTGTGGGAATTCAGCAGATTCTGGAGCGTGTTATCTGTTAGTGCCTGCTGAAAGGCTTCCAGCGAATCGAGGACTAAATGGCTACAGAATTTGATTACCCAATTGTGCGCCATAGGACTGATGGTGATGACTATTTTTCTATTGCGATAGGCTTCCCACATTTCAATGGCGGTTCCCATCGAGGCCTCCGGAGCATAGGCAATCAGTACATCTATTTCATTTCCGCACATGTAATTGTGGTTATAAAACGTCCTTTTACCCTGAGAATCGTCATAGTCTATGGAGTCATTATGTCCGGCTAACGGATCATAGACTTCGGCACCTTCCATTGCATCCTGAAGCCACTGACCGATTAAGGAACGATAATTCTGAGTATGTAGTTTGGGATCGATCAGTGATCCCTGCATAATTCCGGCGATAAAAAACTTCATTGATTCCTTCATTGGTTCGCAGCGCGAAGCAGTAAATCGGATTTAATCGTAAAATAGAGAGACAGTACATCTTTGTAATCGACTCGATAATAATTCAAAAGGCATGAAATTGTGGCGGATATCAAGATTCCTAAGAGATCTAAACAGGAACGAGAAAAATTAATCAGTCAGGTGATCGAAATGATGGCGATCCCCGGTAAGAGCGGGGAAGAACTTGAAATCGCTGAATACATCCGCAAGCAACTTCTTGCCGCCGGAGCCGATCCGAAATCGATTCGTACGGATACAGCTCATCGCCGAACGCGGATTAAGGGAAATGTCGGTAATCTGGTGTTTAAATTACCCGGTACCTATAAGGCGCCCCGACGTATGCTTAGCGCTCATCTTGATACCGTTCCGATTTGCGAAGGTTGCCGGCCACAACGCAAGGGGATGAAGGTAACGTCGATTGATAATCATACAGGGCTGGGAGCGGACAATCGAGCAGGATGTGGAGTGGTTCTGTCGACCGCTTTGGAAATCCTTCGTCGTGGTTTACCACACCCGCCTCTGACGTTTACCTGGTTTGTCCAGGAAGAGGTTGGCTTACAGGGCTCGCGTTATGCCACGACGAGTATTTTTGGAAAACCGGAATTGGCATTCAACTGGGATGGTGGTTCGCCGGTAAAGATGACAGTAGGCGCGACCGGTGGCTATCGAATGACCATGCATGTCAAAGGGATTGCCGCTCATGCCGGCGTCTGTCCTGAACGGGGCGTGAGTGCCATTGCGATTACGTCGCTTGCCATTGCCGACCTGCAACAGAATGGATGGCACGGAGCTATCTCCAAAGGCAAGCAGGCTGGCACGTCCAATGTCGGGATTGTTCAGGGGGGAGATGCGACGAATGTCGTTACCGATCATGTCTATGTACGAGCTGAAGCACGCAGCCATAATGCTAGTTTTCGCAAGCGGATCGTTCGGGAAATCGAAAAGGCATTCGAACGTGCGGCCAGAAAAGTGAAAAACGTACAGGGAGAATGTGGAAGCGTTAGTATTGAAGGATTCCTGGATTACGACTCGTTCAAGTTAGGAGCGAAGGAACCCTGTGTGAGGATTGCGAAGCGTGTAATCGAGTCACAGAATCAGCAACCCGTCTTTACGCTCGCCAATGGTGGACTTGATGCGAATTGGATTACTAAGCACGGAGTACCAACCGTTTCGATGGGATGTGGTCAACTCAACGCTCATATGGTCACTGAAACACTGGATCTGAAAGAGTATTTGCTGGCGTGTGATATCGGTTTGGCAATTGCCTTAGGAGCCGAAGGATAGAGTCATGCAACCTGATGACGAATTATGCTTGTGCTTTCATATCTCGAAACGCAAAGTAACCAATTATATCCGGGTGGAAAAACCGCGGCGGGCGTCTCAGATTAGTGAGTGTTTTGGCGCAGGTACAGGCTGTGGTTGGTGCCGCCAATTTTTGCAACGCCTCTTTGATCAGGCTCAGCCAACGGGGAATTCCCAGAACACCCTACCGTCGAAAGAAGAATATTCGTTGTTAAGAAAGAAATATATCAATGAAAAGAAACAGCAACGAAACAACTAGCCACTCATGTGGTTTAATTCAAGATCAGAGGTAATGCATCGTTTTGTTTTGCCTTCGGTGTTCAATTAAACTGAATTCCGGACTCATCAAGTTAAGATCCGGTCAACGAATTTGAATAAACCCGAAGCCTCCACCATCGATTACGCTGAATTGGATCCGGATGTCCGGTTGATGCTTCAGGTGCGCGATGACAACGCTGCGGCGTTTGAAGAATTGGTTTCCAGATATCAGGCCCGATTGGTCTCGATATTCGAAAACATGGTGGGCCGGCGTAGTATGGCAGAGGATTTAGCACAGGAAGTCTTCTTGCGAATCTATCGCGCGCGTAAGCGTTACACGGCTGGCTCCAGGTTTTCCACCTGGCTTTACAGGATTGCACATAATGTTGCCAGTAATGCACGTCGCAGCCTCGCCAGACGAAAAGAGGTCAATCTCGTGGCACAATCGCATGGCGAATTATCCGCTCAGCCACTGACGCATATGGTGAAGGAAGCCAGTGGGCTTATGCCGACTCGACAAATCGATCAGATCGAACGGGCTGAAATAGTTCGAGCCGCGATGGGGTCTCTTAACGATCGACAGCGGATGGCGTTGCTATTATCGAAATTCGAGGGCATGAGTTATGAAGAAATTGCTCAGTCCATGGAACTCAGTGTTTCGGCCATTAAAAGTCTGTTGTCGCGGGCCCGAGTGAATTTGAAGGATATTCTAGCCCCTTATATTCAGGAAGGAATCCTCCCGGAATCGGTGGGTGAGACGCTCAACAGTACTGAGGATGAGGAAGGAGGTGAATCGTAATGTCTTCGCAGGATAAAGAGCGACCGTCGAATGAATTGTTGAATTCGGAAGTGAGTGATCAGGACAGCCAGCAACTAGTGGCTTATTTAGATGGCGAATTAGATGATCAGTCCAGTCGTGACGTTGAACGTCGACTTTCTGATGATCCTGAATTCCGGCTTCGCCTGCAACAGTTACAGCAAGCCTGGGATTTGCTTGATGAACTTCCACGTGCTAACCGCGATGAAGCATTCACTCGCAGCACCGTTGAATTTGTAACGCTTAACGTACGTCAGCAATTGGCGGAAACAAAACAGTGGATCAAGCCCGGTAAAGGAAAAACGATCCTTTGGCGCCTGGTAATTACCTTACTGGCCACCGGTTTGGGGTGGTGGTTAGGTGATTGGTACTTTGGCCAGGGACACCGCGAAATCCTGAGGGATATCGAAGTGATTTCGGAATTCGATCAATATCGCCTCACTGAAGAGTTTGAGTTTCTAGAAAAACTCGAACAATCCGGTGTTTTTGATAAAGAAGGGGCAAGTGATGAAGAGTAGATGGAATGCACTGATTTTGCTGAGCTCCTGCCTGGCATTTCTCGGCTTGCCTGTCTCGTTAGGGCAGCAGAATCTTCCACGCACGGTAGAACAACTTGAACAGCTTGCGCCCGAACAACGCAACGAATTGCAACAGAAGAAAGTCAGGTTCGATCAACTGACCGAACTGCAAAGGCAACAGTATCGGGATTTCAATCAGCAGCTTAATGCGTCCGGGCGTACGGACAAGCTCAGAGCTATCATGAGATCTTATACACAATGGTTACTATCGTTAGATTCGGAAGAAAGACAACGTATTCAGGCCTTGCCTGTTGAAGAGCGTTTGCAGGAGGTGGTGCATCTTGTCAAAGCCCAACGTGAGCAGCGATTTAAGGAACTGCTGGATACCAACCTCAGTGGTGCGGATCTCACAGCGGTTGCGCAGTGGTATGACCGATGGCTGGTCGCTCAGACTCAAAAAATAGATGAACTCGGTAAAATGATCGAAGACGGCAGGACGCAGGCTTTAATTGCTGCAACCACCGAAGATAAACAACGAGCAACGATCATTGTTTTTGCTTTACTACGAAAGCATGGTGATTCGTTGTGGCAAGAGTGGTTTCAAAACTGGGATATGGACGTAACCGATTTGATTGGGTCGATGTCCGAGACCGCCGAAGTACTTTACGCGTCTGCTGAAAGTGACCAACAACGATTACGATTGGTTTTGCGGTGGGGATATTACTCCTTTGTTGCTCAGAGTATGCAAGCTGTGACGGATGACGAATTACTGGAATTCTATCGCTCGGAGTTGTCCAATGAAGATCGCAACTATTTAGATCGCCAGCCACCTCAACAAGTGCTCCCGATATTGCGTAGGTTTTATTTTCAGTATCGGATGCCTGAGGTGATCCAACGCGTGCTCTCGGCCAACAGCGACGATTCGTAGCGTGGAAGTAGCATTCTCAATGCCCCCGGTTAAAACAGGGGAAAACCGGCCTAAAGTTTGTTGAACTGTCCCCTTCGGTGTTGTCTTCAACCGGCTCCAATTCGTATGCTATTAGCGATTATTAATCGAATTTGAACAACTCCCTGGGTGGACGTGCCTACGGAGAAGGAGTGCCGTTTTGATCGTTGCTGCGACTACTACAAGTTTCCCGGATTTATCTTTGAATGATGCTTTGCAACGTATTGCAGATTTAGAATACACAGCTGTTGAAATCGCCATTACCGATGACAGCGGTCACATTACACCGGCAGATGTATGTCGAGATCGTAATGAAGCTCATGCGATCGTTAGAAAATCCCATCGATTGGAACTCACCAGCTTCGATGTTGGAATTGGTGCCACAGGTGATGAGCACTATAAGCAATTTGAAGAAATCTGCGAGTTGGCACGGATCTGTAAAGTTGTGACGCTCAATGTCCCGTCGGCAGAGTTGGGGACGCCATTCAATGAAGAAGTGGAACACCTGCGCCGTTTAGTGACCATTGCGGATGATTACGGAGCGAAAGTCTGTATTCGTAACCAAAGCGGACGACAGGCATCTGACCCGGATACCATTAAATTGCTTTGTGATTATGTCGATAATCTGGGGCTAGCGTTTGATCCGAGTATCTACATTTGCGGACCGGATGCTGGTAAGGATACCGATAAAGTCCAGCCTTATGTGGGTCACGTCTATCTTCGAGATACGAATGCCTCGGATTTCCAGGTGAAGGTTGGACAGGGTGAAGTCGACTACGGAAAAGTCATCGCTCAGTTGGCCGCTGAAGACTATCGACGGGCACTCTGTGTCGATGTCGTCGAAATGCCTGGTATCGAACATTCAGCTGAGATGAGAAAAATGCGATTACTGCTCGAGAGCTTACTGTAATTCAGCTTCATCTCTTTCTCGCTTTCTATTAACGGCAACCCAGCTGGTGATTCCCGCTACGGTGTACGATGCAGAGGATTGATTCCGCGCCCAATGCTACCGATAATAGAGGTCTCACTAGAAGCATTCCCAGAGTGACGGTTGGTAGCTGTCACTCTGAACCTAATAGATCTTAATAGATATAGATTCGAGGAGTATTTTAATGCGTCGGAATTCACAATGGATTGGTCTTATAGCCTTCCTGTGCCTGACATTGACCAGCGTCCTGCAGGCGGCAGATAAAACCGGAGTTCAAGTCGAAGCCTGGGGTAAAACCCCCGATGGACAGAAGATTAGTCTCTACACTTTTACCAATAAGAATGGGCTGACAGTCAAAATGACAAATTACGGAGCGATTGTCGTCTCTGTAGAAACGCCCGATAAAAATGGTGACTTTGCCAATATTAATGCCGGCTTTGATAACCTCGATAGCTACATTGCGGGTCATCCCTATTTTGGCTCCACGGTGGGACGGTTCTGTAACCGCATTGCGAATGGAAAATTCTCGATTGGCAAAAAGGAATACACTTTAGCAACCAATAATGGAGATCATCACTTACACGGTGGTGAAAAAGGCTATGACAAAGTCGTTTGGACTGGTACGCCAGTAAAACGGTCCGGAGCTTCTGGTGTTGAATTCAGCTACCTCAGTGAAGACGGAGAAGAAGGCTATCCGGGTAACCTGGCGATCAAAGCAACCTATCTGCTCACGAACAACAACGAGTTGGTGGTGGATCTAACAGCAGCCACCGATCAGGCAACGCCTGTGAATCTGACCAATCACAATTATTGGAATCTTGGCGGAGTTGGCAGTGGCACGATTCACGATCACCTCTTGAAAGTGGAAGCAGATAAGTCGCTTGATGTGGACGAAGATCTCATTCCTACCGGCAAACTGAACGATGTTGCAGGGACACCGCTGGATTTCCGAACATTCCATAAGATTGGTGAACGTATTGAAGAGAATAATCTTGATCCCAATGGATACGATCATTGCTATGCCCTGAGAAATCAGAATGGTAAGAGAGCATTGGCGGCTACGGTCAAAGATACAAAGTCCGGACGAGTCATGAAGATCTACACCGATCAGATTGGCCTTCAGTTTTACTCCGGAAACTTCCTCACCGGTGACGAAAGCAGTGGCGGCAACGATTACCAAACGCTGTTCTGCCTGGAAACGCAACACTATCCAAATTCCCCCAATATCAAGTCGTTCCCCACAACGATTTTGAAACCGGGTGAAAAGTACCACCATGTCACCGTACATGAATTTAGCGTGGAAGACTAATCTCTCACCCCAAAGTCGGTTCAACCTCTACGCCGTGAGTGGTAATAAGCTACTCACGGCTTTTTTGCGGGATTAGCAGCATGGTTTTGTACAATTCGCCTGTTGTAAGTGTACAGGCGTGCACTATAATGCCGATAGTAAAAAAGGACGTTTGCTTTCCAGTAGGGTTATGGAGTGAAACCGGATATGGCTCCCACAGACACACTCACAGCACGACAGCTATCCATCTTCGAGTTTATTAGTGAAAACATTTTGCAGCGAGGTTACGGACCCACGGTGCGGGAAATCGCTGATGCCTTCGGTATTAAATCGCCCAACGGAGTCATGGGACATTTACGAGCACTGGAAAAGAAGGGGCTCATTCTACGGGATAAGAATAAATCCAGAGCGATAGAGCTGACCCAGGAAGCATTGGAAGAGCAGCGAGGCCTTCCGTTAGCCGGAGTGGTTGCTGCCGGGCCGACCCATTTGGCTTTTGAACAGAGTGAACGCATTGATTTTAGTGAACTCTTTAACGGGGCCGAGCAATTCGTGCTTCAGGTAAGTGGCGAATCGATGATCGATGCCCAGATCTCTGATGGTGACTATGTCGTTGTGAAGAAGCAGACTAGTGCTGTGGATGGTGAAATGGTTGTGGCGCAAACCGATGAGGGTGAAGCCACCTTGAAGTATTGGCATCCTGAAAAGAATCGGATTCGTTTACAGCCAGCTAATACGGCGATGGATCCCATCTATGTTAAGCGTGCCAGTGTTCTGGGTGTTGTCGTTGGTGTCATTCGACAAGTGTAGTCGGCGTTACGCTGATTTATCTAATTGGTTGTTGAGTTTGTTGTAAAGCGTCTTGAGTGACACCCCCAGTTCTTTGGCCGCTTCAGGTTTGTTACCCTCGTGACGCTCGAGTGCCTGAGAGATCGCCCACATTTCCAGTTCTCTTAACGTTTGGCCAGCAACAGGCTCTTGCCTTACCGTTGCGTCAGCATCCGTGGAGTCTATCGGGGCATGCATGCGTTGTGGTAAATGTGATAGCCCAATAGGTAATTGATCACAAAGAATGGACGCGTGTTCGATGACATTCGCTAATTCCCGTACATTACCTTTCCAGTGTGCGGTCTCCAGAGCTACAATCGCCGGTTCGGTGAACACTTCATTCACAGCGAGTTCTGAATTCTCTTGTACTCCCTGATTTCGATGATAAAGGTGACATGCCAACCGGCCGATATCATCTCGCCGTAAACGTAACGGAGGGATTTCTATTTCAAAGGGATTGATACGGAAGAGTAAGTCTTCGCGAAACTCACCGGACTGCACCATGTCTTCAAGGTTTCGATGGGTCGCACATACGACGCGAACATCCACATGAAACGTTTGATTGTCACCGACGCGCCGGATCTCTCCGCTTTCGAGCACTCGTAGTAAGATTGCCTGAACACTCTTTGGCAATTCGCCGATTTCATCCAGCATGATGGTACCGTGATTGGCCATTTCGAATAAGCCAGAGCGTTGAGTATCAGCGCCGGTGAACGCACCTTTACAGTGACCAAAGAGTTCACTTTCGATAAGGTTCTCAGGTAATGCTCCGCAATTTACAGCCACAAAGGGTTGGTCAGCCCGTGTGCTTTGATTGTGTATTTCCCTTGCGACCAGTTCCTTACCCGTACCGGTTTCACCTCGTACAAGGACGGTCGAAGTGGTTGGGGCCACGCGGTGGATCAACGCCTGCACCTGTTGCATTAGCTGATTATTACCAATCAGCTGGCTGTTGCCCTGTGCACGCTGGAGTTGATGGCTAACCGCTTTGACTTGCCTTGCGAGTTGTTGTTTTTGCTGAATACGCTGTAGAAGAGCATCGATTTCGATGAGTTTGCAGGGTTTGGTCAGATAATCGAATGCTCCGTATCGCAATGCGGCGATGGCCGATTCGACGGTGCTTTTACCGGTGAGTACTACACACTCGAGTTGCTCCGCTAATTCTTTGGCCTTCCCTAAGAGATCGATCCCGGACATGCCCGGCATATCGAGGTCCGTGATGAGACAATCGTAGCGATCCAGCTGCAGGGCAGCTAAGGCCGTTTCGCCATCGGGGCAAACCGTGACGGAATGCCCCAATCTGGGCAATTCAAAACTGATAAGTTCCTGCAATGCTTCTTCGTCATCTGCGAAGAGTACATGCAGCCCTTTAGGCGACTTGGTTTTGTTTTCCGTCATCGAGGTTATGTTCCTGATTGCATTCCTGAGCGGGCAGCGTGACGATAAACTGAGACCCGGTTCCGGGCCCGTCACTTGAAACGGTTATCGTCCCGCCATGTTCACTCACAATGCGATAAGTAATTGAAAGTCCCAATCCTGTTCCACGGCCATCGCGACGTCGTGTGAAGAATGGTTGAAATAGTTGTTGCAGCACTTCCGATGACATGCCACAACCGTCATCTGTAATGGTGATTTGGCATTGCCGGTCGTCACCGCTGAGCTTGACCCTGACAATGCCGGAGTCATCAAGACTGTCGAGCGCATTGGTGATGAGATTTAACACCACCTGTTTTATCTCATGAGCGTGCACGACCGCTTTCGTGCTGCTTTGTTCACATTCAAACTCAACTGTTTTATCTTTGTACTTTCCGACGTGTTTAATTAGTTCAAGCGTGTCTTCGATAATGGGTTGAATTAGAGTTTGCTGACGCTGAGACTCTCCTACACGGGAAAAATCCAATAGGCTTTCTGTAATTCCCTTACAGCGAAACGCTTCCTGTTGAATGCGTTGCAGGTACTTGAGAATGATTTGGTAATCAGACTCCTCGACATCCATACCAACTAATTTCGCCATTTCCAACATGCGGGATTCAAGAGATTCGGCGCACATTGCGATGGAGGCTAACGGATTGTTGATTTCATGAGATACTCCCGCTGCCAGAAATCCAACGCTGGCTAGTTGTTCACTACGGATCGCTTCTTTCGTACGAACTTGGACCTGCTCGTCCAAATCGTTACGAATTAGCCGAAAGTTTCTCGTCATATTGTTCATGGCATCGGCGAGCTCAGCCATGTCGTCATCGGTGTCAGTCGTAATCTGAAATTCCAGATCACCCTGAGCAACACGACGGCTACCGGAAATGAGTTTATTAAAGGGTTTCAGAATCCAGGCATGTCCCAGTCGGATCAACTGGACGAGTAATGCTGTGGCGGTGATCGTGGTGATCCAGGTGATCACAATCCATGTTCGATATTCCAGGCGGACTTCATCCACAAACGATCCTAAGCGTTGTTGCAGGATACTCGGTATGAGTGCTGTCTTTTCAG
>MDTD01166126.1_pt1 | contig 21563 bp, 18 predicted proteins | sample 811221 | NCBI WGS metagenome assembly MDTD01 (sample SAMN05326646, study PRJNA326480) | marine metagenome | isolation source: seawater | place: Pacific Ocean: South West | collected 2011 | reverse complement strand
TGCGCCCAGGTGGCCAAAAACGATGCGAATCACCGGCCAAATTCATGCGATTCCCCGGCCAAAAACGATGCGAATATGCACTAACCTCTTCTTAGTACGGAGTTCTTTGAAGATCTCATAAAAAGTGACCTTTAGTCTCTGGCAATCTATGTGAGAGAGCGAAACTTTGAGTTGCAGGTATTTACGACTGATCCCTCTGAAAGTCTCCTTGATGTAAGAGTTGATTCCAGAAACTGTTACTTTGAGGCATCTTGGGTCAACGCTGTCTTCAGGATCTTGACTGGGTGATTCTGAGCCAGGACCATTGATTGACTTGAAAGAGATGTACAAAGGAGAAAGTGCGTAGTGCTCTCCTGGCAAGCATACAATCAATCCATTCAGCTCCAGAATTGCCATTGAAGATTGAACCACTGATACAGATAGACTGAGTTTTTGATAGAGGTCCTCAAACTGGATAGGTTCTAAATCCAGTAGATTCAAAATCTCAAGTTGATCGGAAGTCAGTTCTCCAAGACTTTCTTCTATAGCCTCACTCGAAATCTTATTAATTCCGCTATCTGACTCCTCCTCACAGAAGGTCGAGGAGTTTGATCGCTCTTCCGGGTTTTGTCCATGCAAATCGCTCTGATCAACAATCTCAAAGTCTGCCCTGGGATGTTCTCCAGATTTTGACAATCGACTTCTTTTTGTCACTACATCTACGAAATTCTTATCTTCAACTGAAATCATCTCAAGTTCAATACTCTGGTGGATGAATATGGAAAGTCTTTGAATAATCTCCCATGTTGTTGAAACTACTACTCCGCTGATCATAGCTAATTCTGGAGCATTCAGAGTCATGCCTCTTTCTAGAAACCATATAGCTTGCAACCAGGGTTTTGGCTTTTTTATACCTTCAAATATAGTGCCTGAAGTTATCCAGGTCTTCTTTTTGCAATCAGTGCATTTTATAGCTCTGTTTTTATTGGTATGCAGCACTTTACTGCTAGAACAGTAGGAGCAGATCAGTTGTGATTTTGAATCTTTGTCTACCAATCGAGAATCACAGATCGAACTAAGTGCTATCAGTTGACTTGTGGTATCTGGAAAAATTTGATCAAACTCTTCTGCCATTGTTGTTATCAACTGTTTGCGGGCTCTACTGAAGTCTTTTCTAGAAGATGGCTTAGGCATGGTAAAGGACTCACTTTGCGCTACAGCTCATATAACGGGACTGTTTCTAGATAAGTTCAATGTCTTTTGAAATTTTATGAAAGTAATTTGGCAGTTTTTTAAATAGAAGTCGTTCCGAATTCGGAACGACTTCTAAAATTTCAAATGTCGATTTGTCAATTTCTCTTGGCAAGGAATTCCACTCTGTTTCCGAAAGGATCTCGGCATTCCATTCGGTCGAATCCAGGAATAGATTCGCCGTCTTTTGTTTTAACACCGCTGTTTTCTAATTTTCTCTTCAATAACTGCAAATCTACGACTTCATAAGCTATGTGAGCTTTCGTCAAGGCTCTGTCAACTCCAGACTCAGTACCCACATGAATCTGTTGGTTAGCTACTTCCATCCAGAAACCACCTCTGTTTGACAGCTCTTCCGGTCGGTCGATCTCTTTCAATCCAAGCAAACGGCAATAGAAATCTCTAGCGCCATTTTCTTCCCCCTGGGGGATTGTGATTTGTGCATGATGCATCCTCAAAATCAATTTTGTCACCTCCCTGGTTAAGTATCTTCAAATTATACTTCTTGCATTCTTAACGGCTAGTTGCTTGAAACTCGTTCTGATCAATTGCTAAATTACCTGTTATCTACTTTCAGGACATATGAGTATGAACCCAAGTCAAACAGATTCAAAATTCAGTTCTTTGAACAGATCTAGATCTCCAGAAATTGAGAAGAGCGGGACTCTAGAAGCCAAGTTTTATATAGAACAGGATGTATATGAAAGACAGGTGGAAAAGGTTTTTGCCAGTAGCTGGCAATTTTGCGGAGATCTAGATTCTTTAGATACCTCTGAAACAATACTCCCAGTAACACTACTTCCCGGATGCCTGGACGAACCCTTGATTTTATCCAGGGATTGTAATGACAAGATTCATGTTCTCTCCAATGTCTGCACCCATAGAGGCAGCATTCTCATCGAAGAGAAGCGTTCTAACTCTAAAATAAACTGCAGGTACCATGGGCGATGCTTTTCATTGGGAGGCACTTTCCTTAGCGCTCCTGGTTTTGACGCCGCCTGTGATTTCCCCAGCGACAAAGATAATCTGCCTAAACTAGACACCGAGTACTTCGGAAAGTTTATTTTCACGTCAGTCCAACCAGAATATCCTTTTCGAGACCTGATACAAGACATGATGGATAGGGTCGGATGGCTCCCCCTGGAAAAGTGTGAGCTTGATCCTTCAAATTCTCGCACATATTTTGTGGATGCAAATTGGGCGCTTTATGTGGACAATTATTTGGAAGGTTTGCATATTCCTTTCGTTCATCCAGGACTTGCGGCAATTCTGGATACTAAGAACTACAAGACGGAGTTAATGAAATATGGAAACTTGCAAATAGGCATAGCGACGGAGGAAGACGATGCTTTCGTTTTACCGGCGAGTTCTCCTGATTATGGGAAAAGGGTTGCAGCATACTATTACTGGTTGTTTCCGAACACCATGTTCAACTTCTACCCCTGGGGTATTTCAATAAACATCGTTGAACCTATGGGAGTGGACAAGACCAGAATAAGATTTCTGACTTATGTTTATGATAAAGACAAGATGGGCAGCTATTCGCCTGATTCTATTAATACCACCGAGCTTGAAGATGAAGCTGTGGTCGAAGCAGTCCAAAAAGGGATGCGTTCGAGGCTTTATAATCAAGGTCGGTATTCCCCCCAATGGGAAGTAGGAGTTCATCAGTTCCATCAACTGCTCACCGAACGACTCTCCACGAACTAGAATCTGGCGTGCAGGCATTCTTAGACCTTGATCAAAGTTGAAAGGATTCAGATGAATTTGAAATACCAATGGATTTGAATCGTCCAGTTTCAAGCAAACATTTCATCGCCACTCAAGCTTGCTTATTTCAACCTGGCCGGGGCCCATACCAGGGCAACATCGGTAATTTCCACCTCGGATTTTTTCGGTCTAATTTCAATCTGTTTTAACTTGCTGGACAAAAGTTTGTTCATATCTGCTTCCAGCGCCTGCATTTCATTTTTGAACTCCCCTTCAAGTTTTTCGAACTCTCCATTAAGTTCATGGATTCTATCTTTTGCATCCTCAACATCTTGTGATTGGCGTGCTGCCCGGGATGCACTTCTTGCAGCACTGGAAGCTCTTCTAATATTTCCGGAGATGCTCTTTCTTCTTCCTACGAATGCTCCCAATAAGCTGCTACCTATATTGAATGCCGACTGAAGCCGGGCATCATCGGCCTGTCTCTGTTCTCTTTGCAGAACTCTTTCTGCTGTATTGATCTGCTTCTTCAACCGGTCAAATTTGACTTTGTAGCGTTCTCTTAACTTATCTACTTTCTCGTCTCTGCATTCTCTTGCCAGCAAATTAAGCCTGACAAGAAAATCTCTTTCTGTCTCAATTCCATCAGAATACTTTTTTAGCTCAGAACTATGGAGAATGACGAGTGATTTTTCTCGATAAATCCATCCGGCAATCTCAGTAGCCCACTTATCATAACTACTCAATCGGGTTGCAGACTCAGGAAGCAGCTCGAAATCGGAGCCTGACTCTTTGCTGGATCTGTCCAATTGGGAAAGAGAAAATTTCACTGGTTTTGCCCCGGTAAAATTCAGAGAGGTAGCGTCATTTTTTGAGCCGCTATGAACTTGGTCATTTAGAGGAATGACAAATTTGAAATTCTTTTCTACGTCCAAGGACGGACGAGATCTTGTATATCTTGCACTGGCGCTTACAAACAGTGTCGGCTTAAAAATCAAACTGTCCCCGGGTATTCCACTTGGAACTGGAATAAAATATTCTCTCACTCCCGATTCCAGAACGCTTGTTCCTGTTCTGCTTTTCGAGGAGTTTTTCGCTGGTGAACCGCTCCTTGTAGGACTGCTAACTGCTGCGCTTTTGCCATTCTTGAGTGCGACATCGGCATGCTCGCGGATGACATCAGCATGCTCGCGGATGACATCAGCACCTTTACTTGCAAAATCGGCATTCCTAACAGTGACACCACCATCTTTTTGAATGATACCAGTGTCATTGCATACGGTACCGATTTCGTCTTCACTGCTCATTTTTTCAGAATCAGAACAACTGTCTTGTTCTTTTAGATGCCTGGATATCTTCTTTATCTCCTCCCGGGAGAAAGGTCCACGCAGATAAGACATCGCCCAGCGTGTTTCAATCAGTCTCAATCCATCTTCATGTACATTTTTGACCAGGAACTTCCTTGATGAAAGTCCTGACAGAAGACCATTTAGGTCCCTGGAATTCAAAGATGACAGTGTGGTCGTTGAAGCCGGCGTGGTCTCTGAAGCCGGGGTTGTCTCAGAAGCCGTGGCGGACATGTCAGACTCTGTTTTGGCACCCTTGCCCTCGATGACATCGCCACTATTAACAATACCAGTAAGCCCGCTGAGAACCTTCTCCTTGTCCCTCTCTGTTTGTAGCCTTCCCACAAACCAGGTCCCTATATTTGATAAACCTTTGTAATCGAGGTCTCCGGGGTTTTGAGTGGTCAGCATCACTCCAAGACCGAAAGCTCTCGCCTGCTTCAAGAGATTCATCAACGGCTTTTTCGAAGGTGGATTTGCAACTGGAGGGAAGTATCCGTAGATCTCATCCATATAAAAGAGCGTTCTTAAACTTGTGGAGCCTGATTGAGTCCTCATCCATGCCAGCAATTGATTGAGCAAGAGGGAGACAAAAAACATCCTCTTGCTCTCACTCAAATGCGCGATGGAGAAAATAGTCACTCTTGGTTTCGGTTTACCCTCTCTTGTATAAAGGAGCTGGTTTATATCCAGGGCATCACCTTCGAGCCAGACCTCGAATCCCGGTGAAGCAAGCAAGTTATTCAGTTTGACAGCCAGATCAAATCTGTCCTTAGAAGGGAAGAAAGATTCCACCGCAAAAGCACCAATCTTTTCAAAAGGAGGGCTCTGGATTAAATTAACCAGATCGGCCAGTTCGAGGTCCTGACCCGACTTCCAGGCATGTTCAAAGATCTTTGAGATTAGAATGTGCTCTCTTCCAGTTAGCGGATCGGACTCAACCTTTATCAAGCCAAGCAAACTGCCGGTGATGGCGCTAATCTGTTCTGCCAGGAGTTCGCGATCTTCGAGAATCTCTTTTGTCGGGGTCTTAAAGGAAGAAAGGATTGATATCGACTTCCCCGCACTGGAGCCAGGAGTGTAGATAGTAAATGATGCTTTCTCTTTGAGCGCTTTAATTCTATCTGCGCTCTGTCCCCAGCTTGAAAGACCTTCTCTCCATCGGTGCGCCTCACTCTCAGCGTATTCATCCAGGCTCAGATTCTTTCTCTGCGCTTCTTCGGCGTTTATCCAGGGTGCAAATTCTTCTGCTGTCAAATCGGGAAATGTCAAAAGAAGATTTCCCAGGTCACCCTTTGGATCGATTGCGATGACAGGAATATCATCCATGACTGCCTCTTCCAAGAGACCCAGGCAAAGACCCGTCTTGCCGGAGCCTGTCATACCGATACAGACTCCATGGGTCAAAAGGTCTCTGGAATCATAGAGATAAGGACCAGGGCTGACCTCTTCCTCACCAACGTCCCTGCCTAGATAAAATTGTCCGGGTAGCTCATAATCTTCTACTTTTAGTCTTGGCTTAGGTCCGCTCATCTCTTCTCCAGGTCCACTAGATTCAGCGATTTGATTATACCCCCATGAAATCTATGCTCTGATAGGGCTCACTATCGAGAGGAATTGTCTATACTGTTTTTGGAAGATATAGTAGGGAGAGTCCCTTTCTCCCGTTTGGCTGAGGTATGGAATCATCAATGGAACAAGATGGTGGGGCAATCTCCAATGCCAGGTCCGTAAAATGTCTATACTCTCCGGAAGAATTTCTGAATCTTCTGGATTCTTCCATTATTAAAAGCAGTAAGGGCTCAGCCATGAGCGCTGTGCATAGTATTGGCGGCAGAGTGCGCGACGGCAAATTTGTTTTGACAAGGTTGGCAAGTTTCAAAAACGGCTTTGCCAGGGATCTTCACGGAGCCGTTCTGCCCGGGGACAATGGCTCGGAGATAGTTTACCGATTTGAACTGAACATGGTTGTTAGAATCATGTTTTCTCTCTGGTTCATTCTAGTGACAGTGCTACTTGGCGCCGGAATTTTAAGCGTCTTCACTCCCCAGGTAAGACTAGAATTAATCGCCGGTCCTCTTCTAATGCTGGCAGGCGGAATCTTCCTGATAAACTTCGCCATGGAGAAAGGAAAGCAGGAAGAGAGTCAATTGGAAGCCTTCCTGTTAAGATTGGTGGACTCAAAAAACTTCAATGCAAGCGCTCCTCAAATTCATCCAGGTCAGATAGAAGAGTCTTTCCCTGCCAATTACAACGGATCCGATTTTGATGGCAGCAATAGTCACCATGGTGGCAACAACATAGGATGAGTGGCACACCGGTTGATTGTTTGAGAAGAGAGCGCGCGCGCTAGGAACGAAAAAGCTGAAGTAAGTAAGTAAGTAAGTAATTAAGTAAGAAGGAAGGAAGGAAGGAAAGAGATAAATAGAAAAGTTGCAGTGTGTGTGTATATGAAAGAAAAAATGCATGGATAGATTTGAAGACAGAGAAAATAAAGTTCACCTTTCCTCCTCCTTGTCCGGTTTTAATTCAGGCTTGAGTTCAGGCTTAAGCTCTGAGTTCGGCTCCAATTCCATGCCTGTGCCTGGGTTCGGTGACCAGAGTCCTTACCAGGGCAAAGTGGAAGCTATTATCGATGCCGATGAGTTCTTGGCAAATTTGCAAGCCTCGGTGGAGGTCCAGGGTAAGAGAATCGTTCCTGGACAGATACCTGGAGAGAAATCCATATGTGGAGAACTGAGAGGCAATAGATTCAAAATAAGGAAAGCAGGAGCCTTTGCCAATCCGATGACCAGAGATTTGGTGGGAGTGGTAGTAGAGAGGGCTTCGGGAAGTGTGATTAATTACCAGCTTGAGCAGAGACCGGTGGTAACTTTTTTTCAAACTTCGGCACTGGTAGCGATAGTAAGCATTGGTATGTTCAGCACCATGATTTTTCTCTCGAGCTTAAGGTTTATGAGCGCCAGCTCTCCAAATTTGATAAGCACGGCCGGCATAGTCGCCGTTGGTGGGCCGCTTGTGCTACTGATACTGTTTCTGGTGCTGTTTTCTGTGCTTGAGTCGACAGGCACTTCCGATCAGGAAGAACTTCTAGATCATGTCAGGAAATTGGCTTCTGGCATAAACGTGTCAAGTTGAATTTAATATGGAACCAGGGTGGATGACGGATTACAATAACCTGATCTATCTGGCTTTGATACTTCTCATGGTGCTGATTTGCTATTTTACCTGGCGCAAGCAAAATCGTGACATCGATAACCTCTTTCGTGAAACAGCAGATACAAGAACCCATGTTTTCTTCTTGCTTTTTGACGATAAGCCGCAGTGCTTGAGCATAGAAGAGGCGAACCGTAAATTGGATGCTGAAGGCAAGATAGAAATTTCCGGATTCTATAAGGGATTTCCATTATCAGTTACCATTTTGTCCAGGCAAAACACCGAATCCGCCGGGTATTCCGGAGACTCTGTAAAGGGGCATGTTTACAAGATTCAGTTTGAGAATGAACACACCATGACCATAGTCCCCCAGGAGCAAATAGGAGAAGAGAGAATTCAAGATAGTTCTTCTAACGAGAACGAACAGAATTTCATAGAGAAATCAAAACTGACTTCAAAGCAGAATTCCAGGAAGAATACTATAGAAGATCCTTTGCAAAAACACAGGCAGAGACCAATTCTAAAAGGGCGATTAACAGTTTTTACTCCAAAAGAGTCCACCGACGAAGCTGATTTCATCCTGGCCGACCAGAGAAGGATGGAACTTCTAGAACACTTAACCGAACATAGTCAGGTAGACCGCATAGAGCTGGAGCAGACAGGCTTGAGTTTGTTTGACAGCGTCAGTGACGCCGGCTCCAGAATCGTGAGGGTTAAAACCATATTCGAAGTGATGGCAGAGCTGGCTGCTTCCATTCAGAGGCAAAATTCGGCTTAGCCAAATTAGCCGACTGAGCATCTGAGTAAGAAAGAAGAAACGCAGGGTGGTTAATTCCCCTGCGTCTCTCCTTTGTGCGTTAGCGGTAAAAAAGTTCTTAGCCGGATTTGGCCTTTACTTTCACTGTGCTGGCCTGGGGACCTTCATCTCCCATCCTCTCCACGTATGAAACTTCGATGCCGACAGCCAGCTTATCGAATTTGTTGTTGACCACGGAGTTAGAGTGGAAGTAAACCTCTCTGCCATCCAAGGTCTCAAGAAATCCATAGTCCTCAAACATCTGGGAAATCTTAGCGGAAGGCATGGAAGCTGCCGGAGTTTTAACATCACCTCTTCTCTTTCTCACATAGTCTTCCAGCTGCCTTTTGGCTGCTTCGAAAGCTTCCTTAGTCACCTTGTAGACGCTCTCTACTGTGGTGTGGTCACCATTTGTGTCCCGGCAGACGACAATGTCTTTTTCGGGCACACTCAGATCTATGGAGACCTGGTACTTGTTGCCATGTTTATGGTGCTTGTGGGGAATCTCCACAGTCACTCTCATTCGACTGATTCGATCGAACACACGCTCCAGCTTCTCTGCTTTTTCATTGATCAACTGCTCGAGTTTATCGGAGCGTTCCATATTTCTAAAGACGACTTGAATAGGATAATTCATACAGTTGGACTCCTTTTTGTCCAAGATCTATTACTTCGAAAAAAAAGATCTGGCTATCTGTGGGTGAACGACATCCCCTTTTTGTATGGCGTGCACAAAAAGAATTAAGGTCTGAGGAGTCGGTTTTGCGGTCAATCTTCGAGATTGCTATAGTCATTTAGCATCCGTTACTACAGGTAGGTAATAGACAAAAGGCCTGGGCTTACTCCTATAGGCCCGGGCAGAGTTTTATTAAAATGCTTCCTGTATAAACACCACAGGCAAATAGCGCGAACGTTTCAAGATTCGATCCATGGTCTATTATTTCTTCGCTAATTCTATTCCCCGGACTGATAAAGATTAATCCGCTATTCCATTGGAAATTCAGTTGAATTGGAACTGAGCTACCGTTTTGCTCATTTTTTTTGATCGCCAACTTTAAGAGAGATAGCAGGCATATACTCCTGAGTAAACTCCCTTCTCCACCATCTGCCGGATTTAAATAGCTCCTCAATAGAAGTCATTTTGTACATGTAGACCCGGGCCCTCAGAAAGCGAGGAGGACCTCCTTGGCTGAACGGATTTTTTGCCAGAAGCCCTTCCACCGGATGAGAGTCGGTGAGCAGTCGATAGGAGAATTTCAAAAACCAGGGATTGTGATCGAGGGAGCCGAGAGCCGCGAACCACATTTGCCAGTCAAGCCTGGGCTGAAGCGGAGCTATCAGAGGAGGCATTCTATCCAGCCGTCCAGGCTTATATTTAAATTCGTAGGCGAGCCATTCTTTACCGTCTCTACTTCCTTCCACCACAATCTCAGGCCGCTCTGTGGTCATTCTGGCAAAAAGTCCGTAGCTGTTAACCAGATGATAAGAATAGGCTCGATTAACCATGCCCATCATGGGTCCTGGGATGTAGAAAGAAAGCGGATTGAGAAGAATGAAATTGTGAACGCTGAGAAGTGAGATTATCGAGATCAGAGGCACCAGAACAAACAGCCTCAGCTTTGAGGGTTTCCGATTGCGGTCTGATTCACCATCTATGAGGCTATACTCGAAACACTCCAATCTTTTGATTTTGTTTCGTAGGAAAGTCCATATCCGATAAAGGTGTTTATCATCGAGAAGAAGAAGACAAAGGGCTATCGTCAACCAGTTGAAGAAACAGAAATTGCCCGTGGCCATAATAAGCAGCTGAAGCCCCAGCTGAATCAGACAGGCTATCCATCGCCAGCTCCTTGGTCCGAAGAACATAAACGGCACCATAAGCTCCACGCCCAGGGCACCTACGGTAGAAAGACTCTGGAACCATCCTGGTAGATGATGGGCCAGCCAGCCAAGGGGAGTGGGTAGGGGTTGAGTTTCGTAGTGGTAGCTCATAGCTGTCAGACTATCCCAGGTCCGGTCTCCAACCTTTACCAGTCCGGAGGCAAATAGAAGCCTGAAAGCAAGCCATCGAAAAAGCCAGATCACAGCTATTGATGGTTGACCGTTTTCCATAAGTCCGAGTTTTTCAAACCGTTTAAGAACTTCAGTCACCCAGGGTTTTGAATTGGCGGCTAAACCAGGAAGCAGATCCAGCGGCTTCCAGGAGGCAAAAAAGATAGAAAGAAAGCCAACCTCCAGAAGCAGAATGTCCCACTGGAAGGACATAAAGTCTTGACCTGCATTGACTATGGACAGATAAAGAGACCATAGAACAAGAAGGCAAAATCCAGGCATGATGCCAGCCATGGCGATTGTGGCCAGGAACATCGCCAGAAGCGGAATGGCGAGCAAAGCCTGGTCATCATTAAAGAATAGAAAAACAGAGGGAAAATCCAACAGATTTGATAATGCGGTTGTGCCACCGGAGTTGAAATTGGCGCTTACGAAATCAGCCACCGGAAGAATTCCCTGGCTGCCGTAGAGCCCTGGCGCCTCTAGCAAGAAAGAGAGAAAGGCAAGGAAATAGATCAAAGAGATGAAGCGGACAAAGATCCACCTTATGAGGATGTAAGAGTTGTTTATCCCTGGAGCCAAATCTCCCGACAAAGCAAATCTCTCCTTCTCTCTTTCACTAAATCTCGGATTTGGAGCGTTCCCCGGAGATCCAGGGTATTAGTTTGCTTGCCAGGCTTAACAAGATCAAGCCTGTCACACCGCCGGTAGTGCCCATATCGATAAAGGATACAAATACTGCGTAGATCATATCCAGGGGCTCATGTAGCTGGGAGGGAAGCGTATTCAAATAGGTGAGAGCAAAAAACGAATAAATGCTCCCAACGAGAAGAAATGGAATAAAAAATGCAAGTTTTATATTGCCACTATTCCACATAACTCATACCTTATAGACCCTGCCTCTCACCGGACATAGTATTGGAATTGCCAAAGCACCAGATATTCTTGTCTAACTTTCTGAAGTCTCCGACAGCCTCAATCTCTTTTACATACCCGGCCAGCAACTCCAGTTCGTTATCTGAACTCTCTCCGAAATACTGTTTAACTATGATAGCGTTGTCTTTAAACTCCGAAATCTTGATCGGATCATCTTCCACTATCAGAATCGAGTCCAGTTCTATTCCAAACTGCTCAACCTTTCTCAAATCCTTGGTGAATATCTCCTGAAAGGAGAAGAAGGGAGAAGCCTTTTTAGAACAAGCGTCTCTATCCCAAACAAAAACAGGTTCAACGACAGGATCCAGTCCTTCGAGAAGATGTTCCGTAATTCTCCGGACATATTTGGGTGAGCCTGCCGACCAGACGGCAATGGAGAATCTCTCGGCAAAAGCTTTTATCAGTTTTTCAGCATGGGGACGGACGTAGACATAAAGTGGGTTGATTTCAAGATCGCAGGGATGGTCGAGCAGCTCCACCCTCGAATGAATAAGGGTTTCATCCAGGTCGAGGATTACCAGCTTTTTTTCACCGGGCGGCATCAATCACCGTCTCCATAAGTCTCATTTCTCTACCGCCTGGAGGCTTATTACCTGGGGTGGGGTCGAATCCGCCGGGTAGATGAGTTGCACTCTGACATTGGCTACTTTCCCTGGATCCAGGTCAAATGAAACCAGATCAGGACCTTTTTCTCCCTTGTGCAAAACCAGATGCTTCCGCCCCTCAAGCGTTTGCTTCGCCTGTTTGCCGGAATTGGCCGGAATCTGCACTTTGTATTCAAGACTTCCCCTGAAGAAAACCATGGTTGATGGCTTGTCTAAAAAGATGGCGTTGCCTTTATCTGATTTAACTGGAGAGTCGAAGCCCAGGGCGATTGATAAAGACTTATCGGAGCTGTTTCTCACAGGCAAGTTGACATCGTATAGAACACCATAATTGCCATGGGCTCTGTGGGCGGTCTTTTCATAGCGCCGTGCCACGGAAGCGCTCTGCTCCTGAGCCGTACCAAAGGTGCCACCTTTGACGGTTGCAAGCGGTAGAACAATATGGGTGGGAGTCTCTTTGATGTCTAATCGTTCTCCGTCTTCAAGGCAATACCATTTTGAACCGACACTAACACCGGATACTCGGCCATATCTGTATGGTCCGGGCTCACCGGGGTCTGAGGCTGTAAGACCACGCGGCTCTACCCTGTCACTTCCGAAGGCAACCTTGATAAATTCGCTGTCCTGAGGTCTCACTCCGTTTTTGAACGTATTATTTTTTGTGGTGCCGGGCTCGCTTTTAGCTCCCAAATTTTCTTTTGATAAAGAAGAAGATTTTTTAGCAAACAGGGCAACAGCTGCCAGGGATACTTTGCCTGAGCTGTTAAAACGAAACAGACCGTTTCGTCCATTTAATGGAGGCGTTAGCTCGCAAACAGGTATGGGCCAGGCATCAACCACCCGGGTCTCACCTGGCTTAAGTTTGATCTCTTTCTCCAGGTCCTTGTGTTTTTTGCGCTTTGTTCCATATAGAAGTTCGGTGGAAACTCTGTCGCCTGGACCGGCAAAGATATCACCTTTAGTATTATCCAGGGTTTTATTCAAGGGAACAAAAGGCGCGTCGGGCTGGCTGAGATATGTCCTGCCTTCTTTTAACTTCAAAAGGACGGGGACGGAATCTGTATTCTGGGCCACCAGGGCGATATAGAGGTCTTCAGGATGTCCGCTTTTCTTCCCGTCGGCAATATGGTGCAGAAAGACTTCAAAATCCCCTTCGAAAGCATAGTCTAGATGTGCCCCAGGGTATGCCTTCCCTTTCTTCGGCAATGTGGACAACAAGATTCCTTCTGAAAGGACCACCTCCGGACAATTGCTGTTAAACACCGGTGTCTGATTGAGCTTTCCTGGCAAAGGCATAATTTGAGCTTGGGTTCTCACATCGACTCCAGAGTCAGCCGCGCTGACCGGGGAAAGCAATGTAATGCCAGACAGAGTTGCCATCGATAACAAAAACCGCAGATGAGAGCTCTTCAGTCGGATAATTGTGCAGGGTTCCATAGGTAGAGTTTCCTTTTCAAGTAACCAGCCTCTAACAATATCTCCAGGGAGCTTCTATTATATTTTCTATTGAAGCCTAATGCTCTTATTGTTTTAAAAGCTGTCAGCCAGGGTGAAATTAACTGAGAGATAGCAAGCAGACAAGAAGGCGTCTATTGTGTCCATGGACGATAGTTCCATTCGAGCAAGGTTGGGGGAGATTTTTACCATCGCCTCCAAGGAGCTTACCCATTGCCTGAGAGATAGCCATGTAATCATATACTCTTTGATACTGCCGGTTGTTTTCTATCCCCTGATCATAATCGGAGCTTCCGAGTTTGCTCTCTGGAGAGAAGGGTTGACCGAGAAGTGCCCGATTAAGGTAGCGATAGACAAGGCGAGCAAAGAACAACTGACATTTCTGACTGAGAAAATAGGCAAATTCAAAAAAGTTGAGGCGGTAGATTCCGATAAGCCTATGGAAGAGCTATCTTCCAGAAAGATAGACTGTTATATCAAACTGAAGCCGGACCGCTCAGGAATGGTCGCCTATCTAAATCCAGCCGCCGACCGTTATCTTGAGACGAAAGTACTGATTACTACCCTGACTGCTTCTGCAAAATCGGCAGCTGTCAAAGCGCGCCTGGATGACTCAGGACTTCATAAGGACCTCCTTAGAGTTTATTCGGTAAAGCTCAACAGCCTGGCGGAGATCAGGGAGACCAAGAGACCGGAGCAAGTTTTCAACAAATATGCCATGATCAAGTCCTTGATCATTGGTGTTCTCTGCGTCTACACATTGATCATTGTTCAGTCAGGAACGGTCTACCCGGCTCTTACAGCATTCACTCTTGAGATAGAGAAGAAGACCATTTTGACTACCCAGCTTATTCCTGTTCCAGGCTGGCATCTGATTATCGGCAAATTTCTCTCGGTGCTTGCCGTCTCTTTCACCACCGCTTTGATAAATATTTCCAGTCTCGCTTTTGTGGTGCTTTACTTTCTTGTAAAAATGCCCTGGTCAAAAGAGTTGATTGATAGAACGGTGAAGAATGTATCGGCACCGGATGTACTATCGGTGATTATGGTGTTCGTACTTTCCATAATTTTGCTCTCATCGGCATACAGCTTCGTGGCTTCCGTGGCAAAGAGTTTCAAGGAGGCTCAGAACATCTCATCTTTGATTTTGATAGTGACGATGCTATTGCCGGCGGTGGCAATGATTCCGGGAGTGACCCTGGGTCCCTATACGGTCTTCATCCCACTGACCAACCTGGTTCTAGCGGCAAAATCCGTGGTGACAGAGGAGGCTTCAGTGCCTCTCATTATTCTGGCGGTCTCTCTAAATCTATTAGTATCTCTGGTGTTTTTAAATCTCTCAAAGCTGGGATTCTACGATGCTTTACCGCAATTCCTGGGCAAATTCCTGGAAAAATCCGATGGCAGAGAAATTGAAGAGGGCACTAGTCAGGTGCAAGGGTGAATTTTAAATGACAATTGAAGTCAAAGAGCTGTCGAGAACATTTCACAACCCCAAGAAGGGTGAATTCTTTGCAGTGAACAAAGTGAGTTTCAGCTGCGATAAAGGAGAAGTTTTCGGTCTGCTCGGTCCGAACGGCGCCGGCAAAACTACAACTCTGCAGATGATTTCGACCCTGGTCAAGCCCACCTCCGGCAGTGTCACAGTAAATGGCTTCGACGTGGTAAAAGAGCCAATCATGGTAAGGAAGCAGATAGGGTTCACGTCTTCGGATACCGGACTCTATGAAAGACTGACGCCGAAAGAGATTCTCAGGTACTTCGCTCGCCTTCATAAATATCCCGAGAAGAATCTTGAGAGTCGCATTGAACTTTTAGCTACTCAGCTAAATATGCTGGACTTCATAGATACCAGAGCCCATAAACTTTCAACAGGTATGAAGCAGAAGGTTTCCCTCGCCCGGGCGTTAATCCATGATCCACCGATTTTAATCCTGGACGAACCGACATCCGGACTTGATGTAATCACTTCCCAGGTCGTTCACGAGATTGTCCGTGCCTGCCGAGAAGAAGGGAAGTGCATAGTTTTCTCCACTCACATAATGAACGAAGCTGAAAAACTGTGTGATCGGATAGGCATTATATACAATGGCATCTTGCACGCCATCGGTACCCTGGAGGAGCTCAGGGAAAAGACTGGAAAACAAGACCTTGAAGAGATTTTTCTGGCTGTCGTCCAGAACCAGATGCCGAATTTAAACGATGATCAGGGATTAGGACTACCGCAGGGAAGTGTCGGTGCAGAGAATTGATTTGTATGAGATTGGAGTAGTATACCGGAAGGACTTACTGGAGCTCTTTCGGGACTACCGCTCACTGATCGTCATGGTGGTAATGCCCATACTAATCTATCCTTTGTTTCTTGTGCTTCCGGCGATTGTGGCCACAAAGATCAAATCAGACATCATGGAGCGAAACTCCAGAGTTGCTATAACCGGGGATTTTGCACCCCTTGTCCAAAAGTTACAGGCTGAGAGATCTCTGACCATCTCCGATGAGCACCATCCGGAAAAGTGCATGACCCTTTTGAGAGAAGGGAAAGTAGACCTTGTGGTGCGTTTTCCTGAAGACTTTTCGAAGTCTTTTCAAAATGTGGAGAAGGTGCCTGTTATCTCCTTGATTTTTAATCAGCGTAAGGAATTGTCTCTGGTATCAGCCCAACACTTCTCCAATCTGCTGGCGGATATCAAAGAACAGATTCTCAAGAAAAGAACCTTGAAACACGATTTTGAGCTTCCCACCCAATATAATCTTGAGACAGAATCTGTAGAAGTAAAGTCAAAAGAGATACTGGTTTCGGACCCAATTCGCAATGTGGTGCCTTTTCTTCTTTTCACCATGGTCCTTGTGGCTATCTCCTATCCGGCTATCGATATCATTACCGGAGAGAGGGAAAGGAAGAGCCTTCCCTTGCTCTTGCTCTCTCCAGTAGCCCGGAAAAATATCATGCTCGGCAAACTACTGGTTATATCCACCTGTGGTATCTCAACCGTCGCTCTGGGCCTCATCAGTATACTGGTGACATTCACGGCATTCTCCGGAGCCCAGAAAGAGTTCGACTTTACTTTCTCCCCCCTGGCCGCGGTCTATTGTTTTCTCACTTCTATCCCTCTAGTAATCTCCCTTTCCGCATTGGCCATCTACCTCGCCTCCTGGTGCAAAACCTTTCAGCAAGGTCAAGGTTATTTCGTTCCCTTCCTTCTGTTTGTTTTAGCAGGAACCGGCGTCTGTTCGATGCCTCAGCTTGAACTCTCTTCCGGGGTGGCTTTTATCCCTATCTTAAACACTGCCCTGGGCATCAAAGAGTTTTTAAGCGGTTCTCCCAATTGGAGCTGGCAGGCGGTGACTGTCATTGTCTCCGTGATTTTCGCTTCCATGGTAACGATGGGCGCTTCACGAATTCTTGACCGAGAAGATCTGATGTTCGACCTGGATAAACCCAAAGAAGCACGTTGGAAAGAGAAGGATTATGCCGTAGAAGTAGGTCTCTTAGTGACTTCCGCATTCCTTCTCATGTTTTATCTGGGGCAATCATTGCAACAGTGGGATATGTCATATGGATCGATTCTTACTCAACTGATCGTGATTCTGGCACCGTCTCTGGTACTGCTGCGATTTGTCGGGCGACTGAATACGGAAACATTGAGCCTTGTAAAACCTCGATTTAGCCACCTTCTGGCAGCAGCGCTTCTCTCACCCGCTTGCATCTACCTGGCTTTTGTTGTCAGCTATCTTCAAAATTTTGTGTTTCCGGCTCCGGAAGTATTTACCACTATTTTTACCAAGTTGATTGTGCAGGCGGATAAGCCGCTAGTGGTTGTGATAGCGGCGCTGGCTCTGGCTCCGGCCATATGCGAAGAGCTCATGTTCCGGGGAGCAATATTGGGACTTGTTCGCGACAGATTTGGAAAGTGGGGCTCTGTTCTCTTCGTGGGAATTCTCTTCGGTCTGTTTCATTTGAGCATTTTCAGGATCTTTCCCACCGCGGTCTTGGGCTTTGTTCTCACTGCCATCACTGTTTTCTCGGGCTCAATCTATCCAGCCATGCTGATTCACTTTCTCAATAACGCCACAGCGATTTATATAACCAGGAACTCCCTGGAGGATTCGGTGGGAGGAATCTGGCCCCTGGCTCTTTTGTCTGGTCTGTTGGGGATGATTATTTTCTTCAAATTTGCCAGACCTGAAGTTGATAAAGCCAAAATTAGTAAAACAGAAATTACTTAATCTAAGTCCATGTCTTATATTTATCGAAACGTGGAAAAGTATATTTAGGGTGTTTAGATATTGGGACGGCGATAGGGCAGCTTTTAGACGATGGCAAATCATCCAACTGATAGGAATATTGGACAATCTTCTCCAGAGAAGAGTGATTCCGGCAGCGATTCCAATCTTTTTGCCGATCTCTTTTCCGATTCCAGTTTTGAACCTTTAAACGCCTCCAGCGATACTTTTTCCAAAGATATGGCTGCGGCAAAAGACTCACTTGATGCTTATCGAGACGGCACAATAGATAGCTTTTCGACCGCCAATCTCTTTGATGGCGGAGCAAACTCCGAGTCCAGGGGCAATGACAGTATCGCCGACTCCAATGCCGGCTTAAATCTGCCTGAGTTCAGCCTGTTCGATGAAAGTGCTTCCAATGAACCGATGACAGAAGCGGTGGCAAAAACTGAGACCGAGTCAGAAACAGAGACACCTGTTGAATTGAAAGAGAGCGAGCAGGCCCTGGAGCATCTGGATGAGGTGGCGGCATCAAGTCTTCCCGAGCGACCTCAGTCAACAAGAAGAGATTTAGTACAGAGCCTTGCTGCGGTGGAGAGAACTTCTCCACAAGCAAAAAAAGACCTGACCCGCCTCAGTGAGAGATTCAGCAGCACTGCATAGAATTAGGAGCACTAATGCTTGACCGTGTCACTACGGTGGACCTCGTCGCAAAGGCAATAGATAAAGTTTTTTCCTTCAACGGAAGGATCAAAGGGAAACTTGTCTATTTCCCCGATGACCTGATCAAAATCGGTGAGTCAATGGCAAGAAGGGCTGCCGACCCGGCTCGATTCACCTGCCAGGGATTTCACACCACCAGCGTTATTCAATCGAAGATGCGTCAGCTCCTGGAGACAGACCCTGTTGAGGTCATAGAACCTATCGCCCAGGCGGTTACTACCGGTGCCTGCGAACTGCGGTCCCTGGATGGAAAGAATTCTTATCTTGTAGAGGTCGACTTTGAAAGTCTCGCTCTCGACATGGAATCTCGCCTCTGTGATGAGCAATCGATAACCAGAAAAGGGTTTAGAGACGCTGCCGGTCAGATCTATGACCTTCTGGTGATGCAAGCTTTTCTGAATCAAAAGTCCACGGAAGAGCACACCTATACCTTCAGGCAGAGAGTTTCAGCCAACAGCCAGACCACCGGAGAGGTTGTTCTGAAGGGATTTAGAGGTCTTTCAGGCAGGGAAGACACGGTAAATGAAGGAACGGCATTGACCATCAAAGATGCATGGACAATTTCAATGCTCACCGAAGGAAGATGCGATGGTCTGGTGGTAGACAGCTCTTTGACAGATGATCCGTCACTGAACCCTATCTCTTCTCAAGCCGAACTGGTGGAGCGAACAGTTTCTTATCATAAAGCCACCGCCAGACCCATACAGGCAGCGGTCCATATAAACTCGCTGCTCAATCCCGATGAGCCCGGCAATGGCCACGATCTCCACATGATATCTGCGATTTATGACCAGAACAGCAAGCTTTTCTTCTGCCAGAGCCACTGGGGACTTTTAACAGACAGCCTGTTGAATGGACTTTCAGCGGAGGAGCTGTATAAAGCCATGATATTTCAGGGTCGAGTAGGAGGCGAACCGGAAGCCTACGATAGGCTCAGCCCGAAAGAAAGACACTTTGATGCTGTTTTTCCTCTGAAGCCCAGGGATTGGTCTAAACAACTGCTCAGTCTTCGCAAAGAGAGTGCCTGGCTTGAGCAAGTGGAAAGAAGGTCATTAAGTTCATCCCGGGGTCTGGCTATGACCAAGTATCGGGAAGACTATCGACTTTGGCATGATGCCAGAGCCCAACACCTGGAGCTGTTCGGGGAGTCTATGCCTTTCAGCAAGCCGGAGCCGGAAAAGACCTTTTAATTCTCCTTCTTGCACCTCATTTTTTGGAGCCCGGCAGGCTTTCTTCATTAAAAACTATGCTATATGCGCTACAATAGGCTCCTTAAGTCACAGATATGGAAAGGATGAGCATGGAGCCAAAAGTAGATAAAGCCCGCGTGATAGAAGCATTAAACTCTGCCCTGGAGAAAGAACTGGCGGCCATGGTTCGCTACCTGCACCATTCTTTTATCGTGATCGGACCGGGAAGAGGACCGCTGGTTGATCTGTTTCGCAATCTAGCCACTGATTCAATGACCCACTCGATTCAAATAGGCGAGAAAATCACTGCTCTTGGTGGACACCCCTCGGTCCGCATGGAAGAGATAGACGAGCCGGGTGACCAGACCCTGGAAGAGATGCTTCAGGAAGATCTTGAGATGGAGAAAAACCACATTGAGATGTATGAAAGGCATTTGAAAGAGTTCGAGAAAGATTTGATTCTAAAGTTAATGTATGAACAGATCATTTTAGAGGAAGTAGCCCACTACGAGAATCTTGAGATGTATCTGCGGGACTATCAACCGGTATCGGTTAAGTAGTTCGATTCGAAAAGAGAAAATAGGAAAGACACAGGAGGTAGCAAAAAGATGAGTACATCTACATCCACAAAAATCAGCATCACCTATTGTGGTGCGTGAGGATACAAAGCTAGAGCTGTCAGTTTGGCAGCTGAATTGAAACAGCGTTTCGGACTGGAGAGTGAGTTGGTCAAATCCTCCGGAGGAGTATTTGAAATCGAATTCAACGGGAAGGTGATTTTCTCAAAAGCCTCCCTCGGACGCTTCCCAGAAGATGGGGAGATCAGATCTCTGATTGAAGCTGAGAATTAGTTCGAAAACACTGTATAGAGAAATCTCAAAGGGCAGGACCATAGGTTCTGCTCTTTCCTTTTGTCAGAAAAAGCTGATTTGAACTAGAATAGAAACAGGTACACAACAATTTTGATGGATCATGCCAGAGACAAAGAAGCAAAAGCTAGCTGAGTTATCTCTTTTCCCGCTTCCCGTGGTGTTGTTTCCGAACGCCTATCTGCCCCTCCATATTTTTGAAGAGAGGTACAAGAGTATGATCTCCGAGGCCCTGGAAAAAGAAGAGCCTTTTGGAGTAATTTACTATGATGAAGTCAAAGAGAGAATGCTTGACACTGGATGCAGTACCATTATTACTCAGGTCAAAAAATTAGCCCAGGGAAGAATGAATATTCTGACGCTCGGCATGAACCGATTCGAAGTGAAGAATATTTTGGAGGAGACTCCATATATCAGAGCGGAAGTAGAATATTTTGAGGATGAAACTCTGAGCGGTTCCCCGGATAAATTGATCGAAGAGATTCATCAGGCTGTTCTCGACATTCTAAAGCTCTCCTCCAAGCTTGTCGATAAGAATGTGCAGTTGGCTGGCGAGATTCCTGATACCGCCGTGGAGTTATCCTTCTGGATTGCGGCCAATTTCTATGGTTCTCCCAGGGATCAGCAAGAGCTATTGGAGATGGTTGATACCTTGCTACGCCTGGAAGAAGAGCACACCATACTTGATGCGGCAAGAAAGCATCTGGCAGCCAAAGTTTCTTTGAAAAATGCCCTGGGCTAAAGATTCTGAAAGACGACAATCTCATTAGCCAACTCGACGTTTCCTAGAACCAACTTCCGATTCGGCATGTCGGTGGATAGAACTTTGTCTTTGGCTGAATCATAGTCCTTGCCTCCTTCCATGTGCCTTCTCACAAGCCTTTTAAATAAAATTTCTTCCGGAACATCCAGAAATATCGAGTAATCTAACAAGCTTCGTATCTGGTGCCATACCAAAAGATAGTTGCCTTCCACAATGGCGATAGTGTGTTCAGGTCTGATACTTCCTGCATTAGGTATCGTCGCTTCAATGCTTCTATCGAACAGGGGGAAAAAGACCTCTGTTTGAGTATCTCTTTTCACTTTTTTAAGAAGCTTTTCAAAACCACCGCGGTCGAAAGAATCCGGGATGCCTTTTAAAGGCAAAATCCCTAACTCTTCAAGTCTCTCGTTTGATAGATGAAATCCATCCATCGCAACGACTTGAGCAATCTCTCCACCGGCTTCCTGGTTGACAAGCTCCTTTAATTCTTCGCTCATGGTGGTTTTGC
>MDTD01193941.1_pt1 | contig 21564 bp, 14 predicted proteins | sample 811221 | NCBI WGS metagenome assembly MDTD01 (sample SAMN05326646, study PRJNA326480) | marine metagenome | isolation source: seawater | place: Pacific Ocean: South West | collected 2011 | reverse complement strand
CGTTTCTATGAAGTTTCCGCGGGTCTTGCACCCAAGTTGAGCATGCTACGCACCTCTTTGAACCGATGACTTAGTATCCAAAGGACAAGATCTTTAAGCCGCTCTCCGACTGTCAGATAAGACGAACCACTATCTTCTGTCCTCAGAATACCAGCGACAAGATTGATATCCCCTGCAATTACAACGGCGGCATGATTCGTTGTCAGTTCCACCAAGCGACGCCAGGCCGAAATCTCTGGGAAAAGATTACTCTGGGTAAGCGGTGCGACCGCTTCGATGAGCGCAGCGCGTTGGGCGGAGTTAAGCTCCCGTTGAAGGGACGCCACGAGCGAATTCAACTGCTTCGCTGCAGTTCGCTTTGGCTGTATCTCCAACTCCGCGGGAATGTCGAGTGTGTGACTAGGTGCCGCAACCTCGAGAGCTGCCTTAACCAATAGCGCCACGTGGGAGTCATCATAGAGAGTGCCGAGCAGATGTGAGGGGTGTAGATAGGTTAGAACCTTGGCAAGAAGGAATGCTCCCTTTCGGGTGGAAGCGAGTTCTAAAGCCTCCGAATCCATGCGCATTGCCAAGGGTAGGACGGGTAAGATTTCCATCCCCCGGACACGCTCATCAAGATAGACGTCTGGGCAGGGGGTTCCCATAACTCCCGCAATAAACTCCAACTGCCGCACTGCTGCTGAATCTTCACTCGTGAGCTTTTGTTTTGGATTGACCCCGTACCGCTTGACAGAGTCCGTGCGAAAACTATCACCCAGACAGTCGTATATAACGCCTAGGATGGGCCCAAGCCGGGGTATACCGGGTGGGCCAACGACCAACTGCGACCATACAGCCTGCGTCCATTGGCGGTGATCCTCGAGTGGTACCGGCGCATAGGCTGCATAGTTTTTAGCTTCGAGTGAATCGGTCTGACCGAGCGCACACAGCAAGCCAGAAACAAGCCAAGCTCGGTCAGTGTTTCCTGTCTTGCGATCGAGCTTAATCATCGTTCGATAGGTCTCAAAATCGTCTCGCAGAGCTTTTATTCGTAGTCGACAACGCTCGGCAGCTTGACTGTAATTCCCCATCTTCACGCAAAGTTCGACGAAGATATCGAGAACCTCTTTGTCCAGTGGACGCAGCTTCAGGGCGACCTCATAGGCTTCTATGGCTCGAGAATGCTCAACAAGACCATGTTCGAACAGCTTTCCTAAATCTCGGTACAGCGAAAAGAGAAGACTCGGCGCATCATCAATCATCTCAGGTGCATTCCGAACTCGCAGAATCATCCTCTTGAGGCACTGCTCCATCAAATGTGGAGACCGTCCACGCAAGAGGCTGGTGATGGCCGTAAACGCCTTCAGTCTTGAAGGATCCTGATCCAAGGCTGCCTCAAAATGTTCGACTGCTCGAATCGGATCTCGCAAGCGATCGCGATAAATCACACCGATGCTCATCGCATATGTTGCCTTCCGATGAACGTCGTTTTCTAGCGCGACAAGGTTCTTCAAATACTCGATGGATCCTTCGTAATCCTCAGCATCGCTTGCGAGCTGGAGTAGTTGAAGAAGGGGAGCCCGCGAACGGGTATTCGCCAAGCGTGCCTTAGCGTAAGCCGCCCGCGCAGCATCGGGAACGTCTAGTTTTGTTCGATAGATGTCTCCAATCGACATGTGAACTGCAAACTGCTCCGAACTCTTCGACACCTTCGCGAGAAGGAGCATTTTGGATTCGATTGCCTGCTCCCACGCTCCTTCTTCCTCAAGCGACGCAATCCTAGAACGTATCGCATTGACGGAAACCGTCTTATTGCCTCGGGTAAGTAGCTCCACTGAGCGAACATCGATAACAGGCGGGGTGACCGCATCCAGGCGCGGGAGCGTTCGCTTGGACTTCTCGTCAACATTGGTATCTAACCAAAGTGGTTCCGGCTTACGCGGAACGACGTCAGCTCGCTGCTCTCGAAGCGTTGCATAAAGGGCCGTACGAAATGCGTCACATGATCGAAACCTTCTAGCTGGTTCCGGATCAAGTGCTTGTCTCAAGAAATCAATCTCCTTGAGTGAGAGATCGTGATCTAGCAATTGATCCATAGGGTCCAGGTCACCCGTTCGCTTCCGTTCGAGATGCTCACTCGTGGACAGGTCGGAGAAAGGACTGCTGAACGTCAGCATCTCATAGGCAACTGCACCAAGTGCATAGAGGTCGGACCAAGGGCCGCTTTCACCCGTTGCGATTTGCTCTGGAGCCATGTAACCGATCGTACTCATCGCAAGATGCTGACTTCCGGTACCTAGACTCGACATTCCAAAATCGACCAGTCGAACGAAGGTAGGATGTCCAGGTAGGTCCTGCAGAATAAGATTTGCAGGGCGTATGTCCCCATGGACAAGATTCATTGCGTGAGCAGCCGTTAGGCCACTTATGACCTGATCCAATACACGCACCACCTCTTCTTTTACGAAGGGCCTATTGGCCTCCTTACGTTGCGCAATGATCGCTTTGAGAGTCGTCGCGTTATCGACGTATTCCATGACCAGGTACGGCACGTCATCATGAGTTCCAATCTTGAGAAGCCTCACGATATTAGGATGATTCAGTCTGGCTAAAGCCGCACCCTCATCCGCAAATCGTGTGACAGACGCCTTGCCACCGGGCCCGTCCATACGCCTCACATCCATCAACTTCACAGCAGCACGCATGAGAATCGGCAATTGATACGCAAGATAGACGCGTCCAAATGCACCGCTACCGATCACATCTGCCAATAGGAAATCACCAAGGCGCTTTCCGAGTCTTGGGTCAACAGAGTCGAGTTGCTCGGACGTGCTCGGAACAAAGTGAATTCCGGCGTCGTAGTGCGCAGGCGTTGGACACAACTGCCCAACATCTCCGGTTTCACCGCAATGAAGGCATACACCTGGTTTCGATAATTGAATCGACAAGGCTGGTCTCAAAAGAAGGTTTACGAAGTTCAGACTGCTGAACGATAACCTGTTATAGACGATCTAAGCCGAGTGGTCACATCGATGACCCACACCAAAGGAGAGAAACTATGGACATGGTTGCGAGCGCCCTCTCTGTCGAGGCGCATCAACTTGATGATATGCGGCAGTATTACCGAGATGGACTTGGTTTCGAAGAGCAGTTCTACTGTAAGCGAGACGATGGCACTGGACTTGGGCTCTTCTCCTACGGTCCATCGTTCTTTTACGTAGGTACACCAGGATTCCTGGATTTGATGCCCAGTGAACTATCGCACGGTGTCATGGCCATGATCAGGGTTCCCCACGCTGAGGCTCTACGAGAAGTTATTGCCGCTCGTTATGAAGGCCCTATTGGAGAACTGGTGCATTCAGACCTCTTTGGACTGGATAAAGACTCGCTCGAGGAGCGCCTCAAATCAGCCTCTACAGCACTTACCGACGCGGTCGAACAGGCTGCTCACTTTTTCGACGTGCCCGATCCTGTCGGCAACACGATTCGATTCATGACGCTCCCAAACTTTAACGACGCTTCGGACGGCCAAAAATAAGTCAGTCGCTTACGGTGTAGCGTATCCAATTGATCGCGATGTTCTGGCCTGTGAGGATGGCAACAGCCTCTACGCCTGCAGGAAACTCGATCTCAAGGACTCCAGTCCCCTTCTTGGCTAATGGATCCAGTTGGACTTGCACGGGGTCGAAACTAAAGTACCAATCGCCTTGCGTAAACACGCCGTAACAGAGCGTGTCTGGCTCATAGTTGAACTCATTCTGGGGGACGGTGAATGGGAGTTCTAGCTCAACAGAGACAACGGTTGCAGACCCTTTAGTGCTAACCGCCGAGCCCTCGGTAAGTTTTATTGCAATTGGATTTTCTGGGAGCAGCTTCAAGGTCGCCCCAGGCCCTTTTTGCGTGCTATCAAAAAAGAATCCCTCGACGTTTGAATTGCCCAGGCAACTAAACTCCAAAGACTTTTCCAGAATAGTGTCCGGAGTAAGTGCCAAGATGTTTTTCTGTGACGCGCTTAAGTCCAGTGGGAAGACGACAGCATGTTCCTTTTTCAGGACAAGCGTGCCCGTGATGCCATCGTTCATCAAAAGGTCGTCAGCGGTATCGAGCAGGTAATTATCCGTAGTGATGATCTCGGGTTCTGGCTCCACGTCCTCGATAACATCGGGTAACGGGGGCGCCACATCACCGGAATCTGTTTCTTCGGTATCCCATTGTCCCAGACCGTCGGTATCTTCAACCGTGTCGGGAAGAGGAGCGCCATCCACGTCAATAGCCGACACATCACCACTCACCTGCCCATCGGCTCCGTCAGGCTCGATAATATCGGCGAGGGCGTCCAAGTTCTCTATGTCACTAACCGAAGCGTCCGACACAATCGTGTCATTTGGCTTTGGATTCTTTGGCCTCGCATCGACGACCACCGTGCATCCGAGTGCAGCATGGCTTGCAACGAGTATCAGTGCCAGTAGACGCATGAACGTGTCCTTAGAAGAGTTTCAGCCGGAAGCGTAATGATGCGGCGGACCAAACGCAACCCGTTATCACCTTGATTGAACTCAATACTCTTCCTTACCCGGTTAAGGGCCCTCAGGGTCCTGCGGTGATTCGGGCTTTTCGTCGCCCATTGGCAACACAAGAGGATGGCTGCGGATAACGGTACCTTGACCATCTGAGAGTTGCTTTTGGCTATCCGAATACGCCCAAAACATTAGATTATCCTTATCCCCCTCCGCCGTATCTAGAAGGGTGTCATGCAGATTACCGATACTCTCCGTGGTGTGGTAGAGACCCAGGTAGTGCCCGACTTCATGCGCGATAACATTGCCTAAGTAGTCTGTCCCTTCGCCTTTCTCGAAAAGCGCTATAACGACGCCACTTCGGTAACTAGGGCCGAGGAATGCAGGCCCTGGAATTCCTGCTGCAATACCGAGAACAAGCCCACCGCCTGCGAAGTCTCCGTCTTTGTAGATGGAATCAACAAAAAATAGATTAAGCGCACTTAAATCCTCTGGCTGACCGAGAAGTAATAGCTTCGACAGGTCGTTTGGATTTCCAATTGTACTCTCGAGAGCAAGGAGACTTGGGTCCTCTTCTACACCAGGAACATCGTGGTATCCCGCAACGACCAGTTCAATCCCTGCTGCTGCCATGATCTCGCTTGCAGCCGCGATACCGGCCGCTAAGCGCTCGTTATCAGGTGCATTTTCGGCAGTTAAGTCACCTGCTCCTGTGAAATGCATGTGAAGCCTGAGTACACCTTTGTCGGGAATTGGTTGGGTGCGCGCAAGAATGGTCACATCTGCAGTCGATGAGACAGGCGGGTAGCTGACGACGTCCCCGGCAGTTTTGAGAACGCCCGTTGCCCTCAGCCGGAACAGCCATTTGCCCCCTTTCACCTCAATTTGCGGGTCGTTCGGCATCAGAAAGGAAGCGACCTTCTGCGCCGCACTCACTCGATTGATGCAGGGGATGCATGTCGCGTCCCCGGCCCCCTTAACAATAATCTGATTGAGGGGTTTAGGAGTAACCACAGTCTTCAGTGTGTAGAAGGCATAATCCTCCTGGCTCTCCACCTGAAGGAATACACTGGTTGTGTCCTCCGGCAATTCGACTAGGAGTTGCTCAGACTCCCCATCATCATCCGTCATTACGGACTCCAGTTTGGTCTGATGAAACCAGTCAGGAGCTGCTGGGAGTGGTGGTGGGCCCAAGTCCGCCGGTGCGACGTCTTCCGGCGTAACATCTGGCGCAACGAGTTCTTCCACGGAATCTAATAATGGAAGATCCCCGAGCGAGGACGAATCTGACGCATCATTGAGTGTGTCATTGACCAGAAACGTGTCGGTACCGACATCTTGTTCCGTGCCGTCGGGGTTCGGAGCACTCAGGTCTGAACCTGTCACATCAACCTGAACAGATTCATTTGAGCTACAGGCAGCGAGTAGGCCCACCGCCAGAATCAGCCGAGCAAACCCATTCAAGCACCTCATACGCTGGCTTGGTCCAATACGACCTGGTTGCGACCCGCATGTTTCGCCCTGTACATCTGCTCATCCGCCAACTTGATCAACTCTTCATGACCGGACATCTGTACGGACCACATTGCAACGCCCACTGAAATCGTTACTGCGATTCGTTCGCCATTGTAGCGAAACTCGTGTTTCTCTACCTTCGTTCGCAACTTGGACGCGATCACGGCCGCATTATCACGAGGAGTTCCTGGCAACACCAAGGCAAACTCTTCGCCACCATATCGGGCTAAGAAATCCGACCGTCGAAGGCCTCGACTCATTACCTGCGCGAGCTCGCGAAGTATATGGTCTCCGGCCAAGTGCCCCATGCTATCGTTCACGCGTTTAAAATGGTCTACATCGATAACCAATAGGGCCAATCCACCGTCGGTCGGGTGGTAACGCGCAACCTCACGGGTGAGAAAGTCATCAAAATACCGTCGGTTGGGTAGCCCAGTAAGCGAATCCTGAGCACTTACTTCGTGCAGATGATCATAATAAGTTCGCTCCACGTTTTCCGCCGAGAGGAACTTGAGCGTAGCCGCACCGATAAAGACGAGATCTCCATCGCCCAAAATCAGTTTGCTGATAGGCTCTCGGTTCACGAACGTACCGTTCTTAGAACCAAGATCTTCGATCGTAATGTCGTCCCCTTCTTTGCGGACAACAGCATGACGTCTACTGACACCGACCGTGTTAAGTACCACAAAATTGCTTGGCTCACGCCCAAGGGTAACAGGAACGTCTCCAATGCTGATGAGACTTCCAACGCTGGCACCTTCAATAATCACCAGTTGAGGCTGAGCGCCACCATCCGGAAGCCGCATTTTGCGTAGGGCCAGCCTCGTGGTTTCGCTCAAGGGGTCGGTTGTATTACCCCCTCCTGGGGCGTACTTTTTGGAGTCGTTACTCAACGAAGGGTACTCCGTCCATAAGGTCGTTGGTTACTGAGATCTCAAGTCTCCTACCTAAACTATAATCTAGAAAGGATTTAGAACAAAGGCAACCCAGCCCATCCTTAGAGCAGCCCAAACACTTTCGCAGCGATAAACCCACCCAAGAGAGGGAGAAGAATCCATAGAGCCTTCGCCCATTTGGGCTTCCGATAGAACACTATGAGGACGGCCCCAAATACGAACCACATTCCGAGCTTGATCGGGATATAGGCAGGCCAATTTTCAGGGTTTCCTCGTCCCGATTTAGCGAGCAAGCCGAATCCAGCAACGAGGACAAAGAGTAGTCCGACCCCATGTGTGATCGCCACCCATTTTCGGGACGGATTACTCTCCTTTGTTCCGCCATTCATGGCATGGAGTGCAGCTGCTCCAAGTGAGCTAAAAAGCAGGAAGAGGCCCAAGACATGGAGTGTTTGGTAAAATTCGTAGCTCATCCGTCGTTCTCCTGGAATCGAATGAAGGTCGTCACTTCGGTTCCCGTGATGTGAATTGTCCGCTTCTCTATCACTCTTTGGAGCGCTTGAACCAGCCCTGCTTCATTGAAAGGGCACGTCCCATCAAGTCGCTGCGAAGCTCATCGGTATCGTCGGGATGAACGGGTGTGGCCGTAATCTTTACATGCTTATCATCAAGAAGTTCCAGCACGACGGGCGCACCGGCATCCGTGTACGCACTTAGTAGGGCCTCGTCGCGCAGCGCAGCGATATAAAGATCCGACTCACAATTCTCAAGAATCGTCACCAAAACCTCAATCGGCAGTGCTCCTCGCGCTTTGGACGAGACACGCACGGTATTTGCGAGAAGCTCACTGTTCGCAACATCAACCCATGTACCGGAAGGTGTGCGGAGCTTACTGCGGGTGAGTCCCAGTGCGACAAGACGTCCGGAGGCCTGAGGGGTTCCTACCTGGTCACCCAAAGCAAAGGGGCGGACGATAGAAATCGTAAGTCCCGCGGCAATATCTCTGAAGTGCTTGAAGGCCCATACGGTCACAACCAGCGTTAGAAAGCCACCTATGAGAAGCCGATCGACGGGATCATCTTCCCAAGCAGGTAAGGCGATCGTCGTCCAAACTCCGAGGAAAAGTATAAAGCGTACGGGTGGGATTGTGTAAGCGAGCCTGTGCCTCGAATCGAACCCAAAGGCCCATGCAGTTTGTACAAGGACTTTCCATAGCCAGGATGCCAAGAGAGCCACCACCAGGCCCGAAGCGATCGGCAGAAACCAATCCATCGGACTTAATTGCGTCGCTAGAACTTGAGGCTGAGTCATCCGTCCCCCTCCCCTGCCAGGAGCAAACTCCGCTCCTCTAGCTCTCTGACGACGGACACCCAGATTCCGGATCTCAGCGACAAGCGCTCAGGCTGCTCGCGCATTGGAATCAAAGCCCCCGAGTTGACCAATCTAGAAATCGCGGCATCGAGCCTGTCCGGAGCCCAGCGCATCGATCTGAGCGCCTCGTCGCGAGCGGTGGTGCCCGTTAAGACAACCAGCGCCAAGACGCGATGCGCGTCGCGGCCTAGTTGCTCAAACCAGGCAATCCTTGGCGGCGGTGTGTGCTGGAGCGCAACAACCTCATTATCGACTTTTACAACGCCATTCACAACGAGCGTCAATGCGTTACGAATATTGCCATCGGATGCTGCAGCAATACGTTGGCAGTATCGTCTACGCCTTGCTTCATCGTCGCGCGGTCGGAAGAGCCGCTGCACGAATGGGGCTTGACTGTCGCGTCCATCTGGCCACCCCAGCTCAAAACCGGAGAGCCTGCATCGTGCATCCAAGACTTCGAACACACCGTCCGAATCTAGCGGACCAAATGCGATCTCGTCGGTAAAGTAAGCCCGGAGATCACAAAGTCGCGTGAGAAGTCGAGCGGTCGGTGTGTTTACGGCAACGATCCAGCACACAGTCTCACGCGTTGCAGTAATGAGCTTTAGCACCCGTCGGATGTGCGCCACTCCAGACGCTGTACGTTCAAAGATCTGCTCAAGTCCGTCTAAAATTATCGTGCGACGCTTTCCGAGTAGATGGACCGTAAGTTGTTCGAAGGTACGCGTGTCAAACGCACCTGCCTCCGCCCCAACGCTGGAACAAAAACCCGTTTCTGTACGCTCGATGGGACCAAGATGCGCTTCGATGAGACGTCTCTCCGTAAAGCGTCGCATGACGACGTGCGCCACACTCGTCTTTCCACTTCCCGCGGCGCCCGTCAGGAGGATAGACACCGGATTATGACCACCATAGCGTTCATACGCTTGACGGAGTCGTTCCCTCTGAGTCTTTGCTCCAACTAAGATTTGTGGGGTATCTAGGGCCGACGGGTCGAAGAGCTTCGTGAGTACGTAAGGCAGCTTATTCACTTGGCTCGGCAAAGGCTCAAACTGCTGAATATCGTCTGCAATTTCTGCCGTACTCACTTTCTCGATGCCCACGCGAACACGTGCATCCCTTGCTACTTCGCTGTCCGTGATTCGCGTAATGATGTCTCGGATAAACCCGGCAGAATGGTTCCAGGATGAGGCTAGCAAGTGACTACCGGTTTGCAGTACCGCCCGAAGGCGACCGCCCGCCCCACCCCGTGCGAGTTCAATTTCGCCGCGCGTTTCACCGAGTGCTCGTTGATACGTGTGCATGAACGCCTCGTGCGTGACTCCGCGCACAGTTTCCGGCGTCGATAAAAGACTGTCTTCCAACTCATCGGTGACCGAGGCTGCTATCTTTGCAGCGCGCTCCAGACTTCCACGAGAAACCTGCACGGCGCGCTCCACCCCTCCAACAAATCCACCCCGTCCCCGCAGTTCTTTAGAGACCGTTTCAAGACCGTATGCCACCACAGCGGCAACCTCTCCCAGACGGAGTGCTACTCGATCATTTAATCTTTCGGAGCTGGCGTCTGCTTCATCAAATGCCCATTCAAGCTCCCGAGCGAGGTGTTTACGGGCAATTGACCGCAAGGACACGGTGCCAAGTAGACGCATGTCAGGCGAGGTATAATCGTGCATCCGGTAATCGTGGGGCACCGTGGTCCAAGTTTCATCCAAACGTTCGACCATGTCGTGCAAATGACGACTTAGCACCACAAAACCACCCTCATCTTGTCGAAGGACATCAACCTTCGGCAAGGCATCCGTCGAGATTGCTCCATCGATATCACTAGAAATTGCGTCGATTAAGTCGGCAAGGGCCGCCGGTGACTTTCCTTTCGAGTCGCGATCTAAACGTTCAATGGTTCCATCGATGTGTTGACGGACATCAGACATCAGCGAAAGAACCTGTGCTCTGGCTCCGGATGCCCATTCCCGAATTAGGGAATGCATCTCCCAATCTAACGCCGATTCGACATTGAGCAGAACGGCGCGTACTCGAGCGCGGCCCGCAACGCCCAACAACATCTTGTCCCATCCCTCACCATCGCGTTCGAGGCTTTTGATGGACGCGTCGACGCGAGCTGCAACACGGGCGTATACATATTCTTTGGAATGCATCGCTGCACTGCCACTGTAGCGCAACGCACGACCTAGTTCGTAAAGACAGCGCTGACGGGCAGCATCTAACGTGTTGTGAAGCATTCCGGATGCTTCTTGGCAGAAGAGCTCGATTTGTTGGATTCGGTTTAGTGTCAGCTTCGTTCGCTCTTCCTCAGAGTCCAACTCGTGCACATCTCGGTTCATGCGGTCGAGAAGCTCGATCCGTGTCGCTTCGGTGCGTGCTAGATCCACCAATAAGCCGGATAGACAAGGCACAAGAGTTCCCTCAACCGTTGTGCGAGCAAGGAGGCGTACGGGAACTCGTCGTTTCGCATGGCCAACTCCACCGCGAAGTCGCTGAGAGAGCCACATTATGCGCTGTTCGACGGTTGCCCCCAGAGGCAGCTCCGTATGATGGAACAAGATCACATGAGAACTTTTTCCTGGTAATTCCGACAACCGATCGCGCAGCTTCCGGCAGGTCGTCCTAAGCTCCTCCGCATGTCCCGACATCCGTATAGGCGAGACGGCGTCATGGAAGGTTGGCTGCTGGTTTTCGGCTTGTGCACTAAGGGCCTGTAAGCGACGCTCCGCTGCGTCCGACCATGCCGCAACAACCGCACTTTTTATGTAGCGAATGTGGCCGTTAAGCTCATCACGAAGATCGTCGTAAACCTCGACAAGGTAGGGGTCATCCGGCGCTTCGACGAGTTCCGCTTCAGATTGGGGACCACTAAGCAAATTCTTAACGCCATCCTTGTCTCCCTCGGACTGGCGACCTCTCCCTCCTTTTGCCGCTTCCGCTTCGTCGATTTTCTCGCACCGCCCCAGCGTGATGCGCAGGAGCACCGGACCGGTAAGTAGATTCAAGGCAATCAGCGCCAGGGCGACCATCTCGAGTGGTTCTCGAATCTCAGGTAGCTCATCCATGGCGATGAAGAGCAGCCCAAGAGCCACACCTGCCTGGCTGATGAGTCCGAACCAAAGATTGTTGGAGAATGCCTTAGAATCTTTCGCTAGCTGCCCGCCGAGACGTACTGAAATGTACATCATGGCCGCCCGTGATACGTAAAGAATCCCGGCAACCGGTAACACCATCCAGACCTGCTGCAGGTTTAAACCTGCACCAGCCGTCGAAAAGAATACGATGAAGACAGGCAGCGCGAGCAAAGCCAGTGAGTGATGCAGCTCATGACCGAATTCGCTGTAATTCGTGACAACGTAACCCGCACCAATGAACACCAACAGTGCCTTTAGGTGTAAGACATCGGATATGTAGACGCCTCCATATGCGACAATAAGAAGCACTAAAATCACTTCCCATTTCATCCACCGCATGTAGGCGATAATGAGTCCTCCGAGAACTGCTCCTGCTACCAGGGATAGGAAGACCTTCTTACCCAACGCCAAGAAGATCGCTGTTTCCATCTCGGCCCCCTCAGTGAGGAGCACCTTGGCTACAGCCATCGAGAGCGCCAGCATGACGATCATCACAAGGTCTTTGAAAACGGCGAGCGAGAGGATGATGTCAGGCGTCTTGCCCTTTATTCCAGACTCGGAAATGACGGCGATAGATACCGCCGGAGATGTGCCCACGCCCAGAGAGCCGAGAACCAGTGCAATGCTAATCAGCATAGGCGTTGTTAGTTCGCCTGCAGCCGAGGGCATAAGTGGGCTGGCTAGGAAGAATGCTCCCCCAATCATCAACCAGCTAAGCGGAACCTTATAAAGAACGATGGATAACAGTGATTTCGCGACTTTCTTGATTGCATCAGCCCGTAGCTCCAATCCGGCTTCGAGGGCGATAAGCGCCACAGCCAGTGTGTTGAAGATCTTCATATCTTCCACAACCTGAACGCTCAAAACCTCAAGCACATGGGGCCCTAGAGCCACACCAGCGACGATATAGCCTGTCACACGAGGTAAGTTCGCTAATCCCGCCAGACTTCCGGCTACGGACGCTGCGATGATCACGAAACCGATACTTGCGAACGTGGTTCCCAGCATGAGTGTTCGGTAAAAAGAATCGAACTGACTGAGCCCTTCTGCCTCGTTGACCCAGTCGACCAGTTTACCCATGGCGAGCATGGTGAGAACGAGCATGGTGAGAACGACAATACGTCTCATGGCAACGCCCCCTCCTCGTGCTCATCCCCCGACAACTCGAAGACCAGCGGAAGATCTGGTTCACTCTTTGAGTCCAAGGGACCCCGCCCGGTTTCTCCACCGTTTTGTAAGACACGGCGGATGGCAGAACTAGCCCAAAACTCGTTCACTACCGCGCTCACGAGCAAGCACGTGAAGACAACGTCAATCAAAGCGTGGCTAGACACCATTTGGTAATTCACAGCAATAGCAACGGTTAGCGGTCCTTGACTGAGTAGACCGTTGCCTAGTCTCGGTATGTTGGGATCTAAATTTGGGTTTCGCCTAGTAGCAAGCCAGGAGCCAAACCTTAGAACAACGACACGAACAATCACGAACCCAAGAGGAAGCAGCCAAAACACGAGAGAAATCGGCACCCACGCTGCGCCAGCCAGCAGCAAAAGCGTCGCGTCAAAAGGACGTCGAAGGCGTGCAGCAGCATGATTCAACTTATCGATGCTTGGAGAAAGATTCGCTACCGTCGCACCGGCAATCAGGTTCAAGAAGAGCGGGGAAAGCTCAAGGGCGTAGGCCAATCCACTGGCAAGGGCGACAACCCCGATCGTTGCAACAAAGAGCTTCTCCTTTTCCTGCTCTGCACCGACAAAGATCGAAAAGATAGAACCGATGACGAAACCAAGCCCAATGGTAAGCAGTATCCAACCGATGGGACCCAAGCCTACAGCGTAGAATGAATGACCAGGCATGCCATGTGCCGTCGCAGTGGCAATTCCAAACCCTGTTATCGCAAGCACGCGCATCGTTGCAGCAGCTCGGGGCATGAGGGTACTGATTGGCCCCTGTGAGCGAGTCGATGAAATAGTCGTAAGGACGGACTCAACCGAACAAGTCACCGCTCCAAACCCAAGCGCAACGGCCGCCATGCCATACCCAGCCCGGTCTCCGCCCTCTAGCCATACGATCGCAATGAACCCGAGTCCGCCGATGGTTGCCGCAGTAATGGCTGAAACAGCAAACCCAAGACGAATACCGCCTGGCATACGAGATGCACTTCCCTTAATGACGAGTGGCAAACCGTAAATGAAACCCAACAGGCCGGTAATGACGCTTAAAAGCGGTGCCATACTCAAGGTCGTCTCATTTCCAAGAAACTCTAGCGCTTGCGGTCCGACCAACACGCCTATTAACAGGTATTCTAGACCATGAAACAGACGTACACGCCCCCTAAGAAACTGGTCCTCGAGATGGGTCGCCGCGAAGGAAAACGCGAGAATCAAAATCAGGATGAGAGAAGTATCCATGAGCAGGCGGCTAGTTATCTCCTTGGGCTGCCCCTTTCATGGGCCAGATTCGTTCCGAACGGAAGAATACAAAAAACGAGCGTTATTGGCTAGCCGACCCAGACGGCACTGGCTCTTTCCTTTCCTACGCTCTAGGCTTGAGCGCGTGACGGAGACTTTGTGACTTGAGATCCGCCTGTGAAGAACCTGCTGAGGTCGCTTGGAGAATGGAACATGCAACCTAGTCGTGCCGCCATCATACTTCCCGGCATATCACTTACGGAAGCGGAGGAAGTACTAACCAACGCTCTAAAAAGCCGCCGCTATAACCGCGTGAAAACACCTCCTCCTCGTGGATATCCGACATATCTTGGTGAATGGTTGGGCTTCGCTGTCTATACGGACACAAACAATTCATTGACGGTGGTAGTTCCTCACGACGTAAGCCAGGTATTTACGGTTGCCCTGTGGATTGCTGAAGCTAGCCCAAGCCTCGTTTTCTGCGCATGGCGTAAGCTACAGGCTCTCCCGCCGGTGCTAAAATATTACGCTCAAGGGAGGCCCCAGTTTCGTGATGGACCGGACCGCGATTTGGAAGTGACTTGGAGTATTCCAACCCACCTGCCGGCAAACATCGCGTCCCCTGAAGACATGAAACTTCCAGCCACTGCCCACGAGGTAGACGCGCTCTTGGGAGGCGTCCTCAATTCATACCAAACACTCACTCAGGAGCCCGGCTTAGACCTAAGAACCATTGGTTTCTTGGATCGTAAAAGTCCGCTCGCTTAACCGAAAACCCGCTTAAAAATGGCGTCAACGTGTTGCTGGTGGTGGCCCAAGTCGAAGCAATCGCGGATGCCCTCTTCACCAAGAACCTCAACCACCTCACTATCTTGGAGGAGGAGCTCGAGAAAGCTTTCACCATGCTCCCAGGTTCGCATCGCGTTTCGCTGCACTAAAACGTAGGCTCTCTGCCGCTCAAACCCCTGCTCTACAAGTGCAAGTAGAACACGCTGGCTAAATACAAGGCCACCCGTCAGATTCAAGTTGGCCATCATGCGGTCTGGGTAGACGACGAGGTTTTCTACTACGCCTCCGAATCGATGGAGGATAAAATCCAAGGCTATCGTGGAATCAGGACCAATAACGCGTTCGACTGATGAATGGCTAATGTCACGTTCATGCCATAGGGCTACGTTCTCATAGGCGGCCTGGGCGTTGGAACGAACAAGCCGAGCCAAACCGCAAACGTTCTCGCTGAGCACGGGATTGCGCTTATGTGGCATGGCGCTCGAACCTTTTTGGCCTTTGGTGAAACGTTCCTCGGCCTCGAGCACTTCCGTGCGCTGCCAATGACGCACTTGGGTTGCAAATCGGTCGATGGACGCTGCCACCACGCCGAGCGTAGCAAAAAACGCCGCATGACGGTCACGTTGTACGATCTGTGTGCTAATTGGTTCGACACCAAGTCCCAATTTCGCAAGAGCACGCTCTTCGAAATCCGGTGGCGTATTCGCAAACGTACCAACGGCACCACTTAACTTACCCACTGCGATCTCTTCGCGCGCGGCTAATAATCGCTGTCGATTACGTTTCATCTCCTCGTGCCATCCGGCCATGACGAGACCAAACGTCACGGGCTCGGCATGAATACCGTGACTACGTCCGATCATGGGCGTTGTTTTATGCTCAAGCGCCCGCACCTTGGTTGCCTCGAGCATACGATCCACACCTGCGAGCAACAAATCTGCGGCGTCTCGCAGTTGAAGAGCAAATGCCGTGTCTAGCACATCGGAACTGGTGAGCCCCTTATGAACGTGCCGACTGATCACGCCAACCTGCTCCTCCACATGGGTGAGGAACGCGATAACATCATGTTTGGTCGTGCGCTCGATCTCACCAATGCGGTCAGCACTTAACGTTGTTCCCTCGCGTATTTTTGCCGCGGTTCCAACTTCGGCAATGCCTTCCTCTTCGAAGACTTCCACCAACGCCAATTCGACATCGAGCCATCGCTCATATTTGGCAGCCTCGGTCCACAACCGGCCCATCTCTTCTCGTGTGTATCGTTCGATCATTGCAGGTCCTTTCGTTTCGCGTCCGCGCAGCACCGATACCCCACTTTGGGGCTCGGATCTAGCCGTGTTCTTTTTCGGTTGCAGTTCGCTTCCTCACCATCCAATTGGTAGCTTCCCCCGTGGATGTTTCCTGCTGAGGTCCATTCGGCCACATTTCCGACCATATCGTACGTTCCCCACCCACTCTTGCAGCGTGAAAAGGTCCCAGCTGCTGCGATTGGCCGTGCGTTACCGACCTCGACCATCGCGTTGCAGCGTCCTGGTTCATAGGGTCCCCGATATGGATACCTCCCTCCGCACGCCCCACGCCATTCAGAAGCCGTACACAATCTGCGGCCTCGGGCCTTACATCCCTGTTTCGCCTGCGACAACGAAACGTTGGTATGTGGTGTGGCCCCCTTTCCTGGGTATTCGTATTTATCGACGCAATAAGCCTTGGCAATGATGCGTAGGGATGTGCCGTCTTCTTGTTTGAGGCTTCCTCGCTTGGTGACCAGTGCCATATCGAAGGCATTGCAGGTAAATTGCTTACGATCAGTGGCGGGCGGGAGTTCAACAGCGCCTTCGTTTGCATCGGTTTGCCCTGACTTTGGGTCAGCCGTGTCGGAGGACTCAACCTGGCCTCCGTCATTGAGGCTATTCTGTGAATCTGAACTTTCCTCAGAGGCGCCATCCACGCGTATGCTGGCATCTGGCTGAGAGGGCTCAACTGAGGCATCAGACTTTGCGGCTTGATTAACATCACCCAACTCACCATTTGACGTATCGTTGGGCCCTGCCGGTACTTCAGAGTCGGCAGTACGCTGTGCGTCAACATCTTGTCCGGTGGGCTTCGGTATCTGATTCGTTTGTCTAGCCTGAGATGCACGTTCAGGCCGCTCCATTCTCCCATTGGCCGGCTTTTGCTTCTTTTCCAAACCTGCATAGATCGCGATGCCGGCTGCCAATATGAGTAAAAGGATGGTGACGGTTCCCATGCTTCCTCTCTCTTCTTTCGAGGTCGCTTTACCCACAACGTCAGGCCGTTGAAAGGCTTGGGTTTCCGGGGATACGAATGGACGGGAAGAATCCGATGGAACATGTCTCCCCGATTCCGCCTCCAACGTATCGTACTCATCTCGAGCGATTGTCCGACTCGGTAAGGCACTTTCACCGAAGATTGCCTTGTCGGGCACCATCTGAAAGTTGTCAGTTTCGTTTGAGTCATTTCCCTGGGCGGAAACAGTCGGCTCTAACTCAACTGGAGCGGGCACATCCGCGTTGAATCCAGGAAGTTTCTCTTCGATCGTATCGTATGCAATCGGGGCTTGGTGACTAACTCCGTCGCCGTTAAGCGTCGCGTCCTGCACGATCATCACAGCGGCATCGTTCAAGTCTAGCTCAATGGTGTCTTGTCGGCGGCGAACGGGCTCTCCGTGCAAGCGTGAATCAACAGACTCCTGAAGCTCCGGTTCCCGAGCCTCCAGGCCCTCTGGCTCGGTAAAATCTAAAGCTGGAGCTCCCGTAGGATTGTCCACACCCGAGCCCTTGCCTCCCGCAAAGACGGAACGGAACTCTACGGTATCACCATCCTGATTGGCCTCCGCGTTCGGCTCCTTCTCAAGTTCCTGAATGGCATTCAGGAGCTGGGTCAACGTGGTCGCCCGCAGCGTTGGATTCTCCTGGGTCGCCACAACAAATGCCGCGTCTAGTGGTGGGGAAGAGCGTTCGGAGTCCTTACTGAGTGCGACACCCGGTGTAGGTACTCGTCCTAGTAGGAGGTATCCTGCGATCATCGCTGCAGCAAAAATATCCGCACCCGCACCCCCAGTCCATGACGCCTCTTTTTGCTCGGGCGCAAGAAAGGCGTCCCAAGGGGAATCATGCGCATCAGCGACACGGAGGTAGTATGGCTCCGTGACGATAAGGCCAGCATCACTCACCACAAGATTGCCTGGATGCAGCCGACCACACTCTGCGATCTGGTGAACCCAGTCTAGAGCATCTCGAAGGTCTCCCATGAAACGAGTAATCTGCTGAATTCGCATGGGGCCATTAGCCTCGATATGGCCATTCAGGGATTCGCCGTCCACCCAATCCGTGACTAGATAAGCAAGATCGGCTTTGCAGACAACGTCATGAATCGTGACCACGTTCTGATGCACGAATGCTCTACTTCTCTGAAGCTGGAGCAAGTTGTGCGAACGAACACCTTGCTGAAAGACACTGTCACTGAGCCACCTTAACGAAACGTGTCGTTTCAATAAGACGTCCTGCGCCCGAAACATCGTTGCGCCATGTCCCTTCCCGACCTCTTCTTCGAGTAAGAATCGCTCGTCGACCGTTGTACCAGGCTTCGGTGCCTTCATCGTCAGGTTACCTTTACGTTACCGCCGCGGCCATGAGGAAAGTGGCGGAACCGTAGCAGAGGCCAGCAATATCGAGCAAGCCCTGAAACAACCGTCGGTCAATCGAACTTGGAGATCTTGAAAGCCAACCTATCCCCCTCCAACTCAACCTTGACCTTCCCACCGCGAGCAAGCTGTCCGAACAGAACTTCTTCAGCAAGCGGTTCAGCCACCTCATTCTGTAAGAGGCGCGCTAGAGGACGGGCTCCCTGTGCTGGATCGTACCCTTTCTTCGCCAAGTATGCCCTTGCAGCCTTCGCCAGGCTTATGACGATTCCCTTGTCGCTTAAGTTCTCTGTCAGTTCCGCGATCAGCTTGTCGACGACAAGCTCCATAACCTCGATTGGGAGGGGTGCAAAATCGACTTTTGCATCCAGACGATTCCTAAACTCAGGCGAGAACACCCGTTTGAAGGCGACATCGTTTGAACCAAGCTCGATGGTATCTCCAAAACCAACCTTGCGCTTGCTCATATCGTCCGCGCCGACGTTCGACGTCATGATGAGCACAACGTGTCTGAAGTCAGCGCTTCGCCCGTTGTTATCCGTCAGTTTACCGTGGTCCATCACCTGAAGGAGAATATTAAACACATCCGGGTGGGCCTTTTCGATCTCATCGAGAAGGAGTACCGCATTGGGTGTTTTGACCACTGCGTCCGTTAGCAGGCCTCCTTGGTCGAATCCAACGTATCCAGGGGGGGCCCCTATAAGCCGGGAAACCGTGTGCTTTTCCATGTATTCGCTCATATCGAAGCGAATGAAGCTCACCCCAAGAACATCCGCCAATTGCTTGGCTAACTCCGTCTTACCGACACCGGTGGGTCCTGCGAAGAGAAAGGACCCGATAGGGCGCTCGACAGAGCGCAGGCCTGCGCGCGCGAGCTTGACCGCACGAGCCACCTTCTCAATAGCTCCGTCTTGGCCAAAGACTCTGCGCTTCAAGGTTTTCTCTAAGTTTTTGAGTCCCTTTCGGTCCCGTTTATTCACCTTTTGAACTGGAACGCGTGCAATGGACGCCGCTACAGCCTCCAAATCGCCCACCTTAACTCGGTCGGACTGGACGAGCCTTTGTCTTGCGCCTGCTTCGTCGAATAGGTCCAGTGCCTTGTCCGGTAGGCGGTTATCAGGAATGTAACGCACTGAAAGGTCCACGGCCGCTTCCAGCGTCCCCTTTCCATACTTTACACCGTGATGCTTCTCGTATCCTTTTTTCAATCCACGAAGAATCTCAATAGCGTCCGTACGACTTGGCTCCCGTACCTCAACCAACTGAAAACGCCGCGCAAAGGCTCGATCTTTTTCCAAATGGGCTCGGTTATCAGCAAATGTCGTAGCGCCAATGCATCGCAACTTACCACTCGCTAACGCTGGTTTGAGCATGTTGGATGCGTCGAGAGAGCCACCGCTTACAGCTCCTGCTCCAATTATTGTATGCATCTCATCGATGAAAAGAATGGAGTCGGGCTGGTCTTCAAGCGCATCGATCACAGCCTTAAAGCGCTCCTCAAAGTCGCCTCTGTATCGTGCTCCTGCTAGTACGGACCCCATCTCAAGTGAGTAGACGCTCACATCCTTCAGCAGAGCCGGTACATCACCATTCACGATTTTCTGTGCCAGTCCCTCTACTATCGCGGTTTTACCAACACCAGCATCACCAACGAGCAGGGGATTGTTTTTGCGCTTTCGGGCAAGAATCTGAATCATCCGCTCCAGCTCCTGCTCTCGGCCCACCAGGGGCTCAAACTCTCCATTGCGTGCACGCTCGTTCATGTTCGATGCGTACTCCTCCAACGGATTTTCGGCGACGCCTTCGCCCTCATCCTCTACGGCAGCGGGAGTTCGCTTGTCATCTTGTATCCGGCCGCCACGGCTAATGCCGTGGGATATGTAGCGCACAATGTGGAGGCGACTGGTACCGGAGCGTTCCAAAAGGTAACGCGAGTAGTTATCTTCCTCGGCAAATATTGCGACCAGAACATTGGCCGGCATCACAACATCTTTCCCAGAGCCATGGACGTGCAACGCAGCTCGTTGGACGACCCTCTCGAAGGCCACAGATGGCTGAACAGCAACGTTTATTCCCTCGGGAACAACTGCGACCTGTTCTTCGAAGAAGGCCTCTAGCTCTTCTTTCAGTTGTCCTATGTTTGCACCGGACTTTCCCAAAATGGTCTTTGCTTCCCGGTCGTGGAGCAGTGCAAACAAAAGGTGTTCGACGGTCGCATACTCGTGGCCGCGACGGCTCGCATCGTTCATTGCCAGTTCGACGCAGACTTGAAGTTCAGTGCTTAGTTTCATGATCTTGTTGGTACTCAGTAGGCCGAGTTAGGCGTCTTACTCATCAGGTTCGGTTGTGCACATCAGAGGCATTCCATGTTCTTTCGCTAGATCCTGAACATTTTTGCTCTTCGTCTCGGCAATGTCGCGGGTGTATACGCCGGCGATGCCCTTGCCCTTTTTATGCACCGTGAGCATGAGGTGAGTCGCTTCGGAGTCACCCAAGTGAAACACTTGGTGAAGAACCCACACGACGAACTCCATCGTGGTGTAATCATCGTTGTGTAACACCACGCGAAACATCTTGGGCTTCTTCGTCTTAGCTTTTCGGTCCAGAACAAGTTCTCGACCGCCGCGCGGCTCATCGGGTTTCGGATTATTCGTATTGCTCATTGCGTCTTTATTTATCGGATCAGAATCTAACCTTTGTAGCGAGTGTACCAGAAGCACCGAGAAAATCTTCCTCTTCACGCGGTCACGCGCCTGAACTCGTTACCGAGGTTGTCGCAAATCTTTCGTATCTCTTTCCTTGACTTACCGAATGGTCAGTGGTCTTAACCTCAACATACCGACCCAGGGGGGTCGCTGAGTCTCTTGTTTCAGAAGTTTTATTTAACCGTCACACCGACTTAAAACGTCACTCGATCGGAGAAACCAATGACCCTTGATTTGGCGAAGGCTGGCCTTGAGCCCACGAAGACGATCTATCGAAATCTCTCCTCCACCGCTCTGGTAGAGCACGCGGTTCACCGCAAAGAGGGCATACTTTCAGACGGTGGCGCGCTCGTCACACGCACTGGTCAATACACGGGACGCTCACCCAATGACAAATTCACCGTTCTGGATGCGGGTACGGAGAACAAAATTTGGTGGGGGAAAGAGCATCGAAGCATCACGCCTGACGTCTTCATGCGTCTGCGCGCTCGTGTTTGCGCTCACCTAGACGGCCAGGAGCTATACGTCCAGGACTGCTGTGCGGGTCACAATAAGGACTACCGCATGAACGTCCGCGTTGTTGCCG
>MDTD01076628.1_pt1 | contig 21565 bp, 21 predicted proteins | sample 811221 | NCBI WGS metagenome assembly MDTD01 (sample SAMN05326646, study PRJNA326480) | marine metagenome | isolation source: seawater | place: Pacific Ocean: South West | collected 2011 | reverse complement strand
TTGATTCTTTAGACTTGAATTTTTATTAATATCAATTGCATTTTTATTATCTTGGATTAAACCTGTATTATCCTCAACTTGAAGTCCTGCTTCACTAACTTTATCGTCTAATGCTTCAAGTGAACCTGTATTATTCTCAACTTGAAGTCCTACTTTACTAACTTTATCGTCTAATGCTTCAAGTGAACCTGTATTATTCTCAACTTGAAGTCCTACTTTACTAACTTCATCCTCTAATGCTTCAAGTGAAGTCCGTGTTTCATTACACCTATTTAATATATCCAGAATCCCTGCATAATCACCCCACCATTTTCTAATATTGTCATCATGATGACAATATCGAGGATATACATAACCATATCTAAAAGCAGGGCTTGTTTCAACTATCACAGTTAATTCGTTAGCAGATTTGTTAAGAAGGGGATCGTCGCACTCCTTATTACCTATATATCCTAAACAATCCAAAATTCTATGCATAAATAAATCAGGGCGACCAGCTTTACCATCAAAAAAGGGCCGGATATGATTACCACCTTTACAAGTGTCATCATTATTAATTAATCCTTCTGCTTTTTTAAACGCATCAGGAAGTGAACCTGGTTGTTCTGAAACACAATTTTCAGGATCTAACGTTTCTAAATGCCTAACGACCGCGTTTGCCCTCCCTTTCAGATTAGGATAATCCCTACCGAATGCCGTTCCTAATAATAATCCGTGTAGTAAAGTTCTCATTTTTATACCCCTACAATTTAAATTAAAACAATATTTTTAATTGCTAATTTACTATCGAAAAAAATGCGAAAAAGTTACATCGAAATTTTTTAATGTATTAAAAAAAGATAATTCAATATAAATGATTTTAGATGGATTCAAAATACCATTCGGGTCACATTGTGCATTAATCCCCTTCATAATCTCAAGGTCTCTTGCTGTAAAATAAAGATCTTGATCGTTGGCGGTCTTCAGTAAGAGCCCCTTTTGAAGGTGTTTTTTCTAAATGCAAAAAACGAGCACGCTATCGTGTACAAGCTAAGTTCAATTTCAGTTCTTTATGGATGCGATTGTTCATAATGTAAAACGCCTTGTCACAATAAATGCCCCGCCCCTTTTTCAAGGCGCATAGCGCGCCTCAGGGTGATTAGTGCCTAAATTTTGCATAATCACCCAAAAAAATGAAAATAACTGTCTTTTTTAATACTTTTTCAGTTTTTTTAAAATATTTTGACATTATTCTGTTTTTATCCTAGTTTTGCGACAGCGCCTTCATTCCCAGTTTTGAGCCTGTTTAAACAGGGAATTTATGCATGTGTTAGCGCGGATTATTGGTGATTAATGTCATGGAGATGGTTGGCAGGAACGCGTCGTCCCTGCCAAGAAAATTTATAAGCTTTGTTGGATACCGAATACGAGTGTGGTGTCTGCAATTAATGAGAGGCTGTTGGTGTCGGATAGAATGGGGGTTGTGATTTCAGCCGCTATTCTTGTTTTGTCTAAAAAGTCAGGGGTATAGTTAACGCCAACGCCTAGATCTGTTATGAGGGACCCTTGATTGGTGTTAAACATGGGTGACATGCTGATTTGCATGGCGGTTAGGGTGTTGTCTTGCCCTGTAATGTCTGTGGTTCCAGTGATTTTTAGTCGGGCACTGGTGCTGAATTCGTTGCTCCAAAGTTTTTGAATCCATGTGGTGCCTTGATATTTATTTCCCAATCGGTAATTTAGTTTGTTTCGGCCGGTTCGAATTAACCCATTGATTTGAGCCCCAATTGAAACGTCACTGTATTGGACCGTTCGGGTGACGCCAACCATGATATCATAGGTACCGCTGCCAAGCTGCATGCCATAGGGTAGGTGGGTATTACTATCATTTTTTTCTTCAATGGAACCGATGGGGACACTGATGCCAATATTTGCAATGGTTTTACTATTCTTGGATTGATTCACATCAATGATGGCACCTACTTTTAAATCATTGAGCCCATTGGACTGCATGTCGGATGTTTGATTCATGCGACGGACCATGGTCATCTGATTGTCGGATAGTCCTAGCATGGCACTGAGTGTTATGTCGTTGGATATTCCCCACATGGCACCCACCATGTGCATGGTCATTTGCATGTCTTTGGGACTCATCATGTAATTGGAATGAACATCGCTTACCGATGTTTTTTCAGTGCCCTCGACCAATGTGTTCATGGCCATTGGCATGACTCTGTAGGATACCATGATGTCATTTTTGTGATGCTTATGGTCGGCCATGACGCCAATAGGGGCGTGAGCATCCGGTCGTCCCATTGAATATGAGTCGGCCATTAATGGCACAATGGCCATTAATAATATAAAAAAATAGTTTAACATAATTATAACTCCTAAATTTTAAATAATGGGGGGTGCTTTTTTAGGAGGAGGTGGCAAAATATCGATGCGAACCTCTTTTATAATTACTGGGGGGGCAACCCATTGATCCCGTTGGATGTTATTTGCGTTTAATGATTCATGGATCTGTGATATTAATTGCTGGAACGTTGCGTTAGAGATGGCGCCAGGGACGGTGTCGCCACATGCGGCATTGCGCAGGATGGGTGTGTGATTCTTTTCATGCGCGCATTCACAATTTGTTTCACAGCAACACAATGGTTGGAGTGTTTCCAGTTGTTGGGCCATGACAGAGGCACTATTTAAGCATAAAATAATCGATAAACATACTCCCAATACTATTTTTTTCACTTAAAAATATTAACAGGATATTCGTTGGGTGTCATGTGGGATAGACGGTGGACGCATGACTATGTTCAAATGTTTGTTCATTTTATAGACTGTATGCATGAAGCTTTTAATTTTATCGGATACTCATGGCAATTCTGACATGGTCACCCACATGCTTGGGATTGCTGATGGCATGGATCTGGTGGTTCATTTGGGGGATGATTATCGCGATGCGTTACCATTGATGGATGCAAACATTGCGACCATTCGTGTTCCGGGGACATGGGGAAGGGAGTATCAGGATCCCATGATTGAGAACCGTCGTTTTGAGGATTTTCTTGGGTGGCGATTTTTTTTGACCCATACCCCCACGGTGGATCCCCATGATATGCCCGATGATATGAACCCTGCTATGGTTATTCAGAACCAATGGTGCGATGTGGTTTGCCATGGCCATACCCATGCGCCCAAACTCATGATGGATGGTGGCGTATTAATCTTAAATCCGGGTCATTTAACGGCCAAATTTGATCGAGGCCATGCTGCATCGTATGCCATGGCCAAGGTCTCCGATACCGATTGTGAATTCACAATTCATGACCTTCAAACAGCCAAGGTTATTCAACAAATGAGGCTTCGTAAATAGTGCGTTTGGTCTCTGATTTCCTACTGATTTGCAATCAAAAAAGATGGTGTTTGAGCGCGTCAAATTCTTGTTTATCACCGTTTGAAATGATACACTAAATTAAATGTCTGGAGGAGTACCCAAGTGGCTGAAGGGGACGGTTTGCTAAATCGTTAGTGTTCGAAAGGGCAGCGTGGGTTCGAATCCCACCTCCTCCGCCAGCATATACTAACGCGTGATGATGGGCGATGTAGATACCCATTTCATTGCATTTAAAAATGTTTCAAATTCATTTAATCTTTACCTATAAAAAATATAATTTAATAAAATACTGAATTGTATTTTCTGTGGTGATATTAATTTATGAGGTGATTAACATGATGATGGCAAAACTGTGTGGACGAATTTCTCAAGTATTTGGACGATCTAAATTTTGTTCTACTGATTCGCCTTCATCTAGGGATAGCCCTGCTGAGGGTTCAGAGGCTTTGCGACCTGCGCCTCCTCAGGCGTGGGGAATTATCGTACCGGATGATCCTTTGACGGATTCAGAGCGTCGTGGAACGGGTTGTTTCGCTGTTGATTAGCATTTACGGACTCAGATTGTCTATACGGCACCTCTGTCTCCTGAATCCCCTCCCGAACCAAAAAAGCATGCGTTACTTGATGTCTCACAAAATGAAAATAGTGTTCTTTTGGATGATTTGATGACCAATAATCCGGAAATCATTGATTGTGATTCTGAGAGTACTCATGTTATGCTTCAGGATCATTTGATTTCGTTAACAACGGTGTTTGTTCCAAGGGAACCTGAGGATGTTGGTCCAGTGGATGCTGTAAGTATTGATGCCGATCTTGTTGATGTTGATACGGCTGAGCCGTCACTGCATGCCTGCTGGTCAATCTTTAATTCACTGAGTTTATTTAAAAATCTATTTTTTGATTCATGCATGCCTGTTTCACGAAGCGAAGTGCTGGAGGATATAATCGAAGAAACGGCTGAACCAAGCCTTTCGCCGGATCAGATGGCGGTTGCTTTTTTTCCAAATAATGATCCAACAAAATCGATTTGTGTGATGCAACAATCGACGTTTATGAGGCTTAAGAAACTTCAGTATAGTTCTGGGTATTCTTTACCCCAAGATCCACAAACTCAAGGGCTTATTGAGACGTATTATAATGTCACTCGGAAAGGTGATAACGAATTTATCTTTAGAAAAGTCAGTATTTTTGAACAGCTTGATCATCAAATGAGAATTTGATCCTGGCTCAGCATGAAACGACTGTTTAAATTAATGTTGCTAGATTACGATTCTATATTGATTTGACCTCTAAAGTAGGCGTCAGTTTTTTCTGAACCATGTAACGTGTTGTTGGGGGATGTTTTGTTTTTTGATGTTTTTTTTCCCGGGAATGTGATGGGAACTTCGCGTGTTTTAACCACTTTTTTTCGGTTTTTTAAGTCTTCTTTTAATTGGGCTGACTCTTTTTTCCAACGTTGTTTATCTTCAGGACTCGTCATCATCTAAGTGTAGAAAATGAAGGAGTTTTTGTCGATTCTCATCATTCATTTGGTCACAAAAATTGTCAAAACGTTCGGGGTGTATTTCACGCCATTCGGTTAGGGTTTGCTTATGAACCGGGTTGAGTTTTCCAATGAGTGCCATTTTTTGGATGTGTTTAAGTTCATCAGTAAATAAATCGTCGATTGTTACTCTACGAGATAGTTCTTCCTCAAATTCTTCTCTAAATAATTCGGCTTGTTTGTTATGGTATTTTTCAAAGGATATATCGTTGTTATATACTTTTCTTTCTTTTTTCATTAAATTCCCCTTATATTTTATATGCCTAATTTATACCCAAAAATTATCAATCATAAACAGGACTTTTTTCGGTGTATGATTAAAGTATGCGTTCTCTTCGAATGGGTTATTTATGGTCCTATTATTGGTTCCTTTGCTTATGTTTCGGCATTCCATTGAATCCTTTATATTAACCCAGCGAGTCAATCATCAATATGAAATTTCACGTTCGATGGCTTCAGTTTCGAAATTTAAAAGTTGTGGAAAAGTAAATGAATTCTCATTGGATCAAACGAAGCGACGGTTTGCCCATGATCCTACATTGCTGACCATGTTGGAATACGCAAAAAATTTAATTTACAATGGGCGATTGGATGAGGGCATCGCCTTATTATCAGAGGATCATGGGTTTAATGTTGATTTATCGGACCATTTCAGCGGGTGGAAGCTTTGGCGGGTCACCGTTTCAGCAAACCATTGCATTTTCATTTGACGAATTATTGCAGATCGATATTTATGGCCATCGGGCATTAAGCAATCCTTCAATCAGTTGCTGATCAAGGCCGTCTATCAAATAAATGAGGATGGAAATATCAAACGTCTCTGACAATAAAAAGCCACACAATCTGTGTGGCTTTTTTGTTATCTAAACGTTTTAATTCCTAGGCTGTGGTTGTTTTTAGTGCGTTGGCAACGGTTTGACCAATATCCGCAGGGGAATCCACAACATGAACACCACATGCTTTCATGACTTTTTTCTTTGCATCTGCAGATTCATCCGCGCCAGATACAATGGCCCCAGCATGACCCATGCGTCGCCCTGGAGGGGCTGTTTGACCAGCAATAAACCCAATCACAGGTTTTTTTACATTCTCTTTAATGTATTCAGCGGCTTCAATTTCCATGGACCCACCAATCTCACCGATCATAATGATGGCGTCTGTGTCTGGATCATTTTCAAACAGTTCTAATAAGTCTACCATTTTGGTTCCAATGATGGGATCGCCACCAATGCCAACGCATGTGGATTGTCCCAATCCGGCTTGGCACAATTGATGCACGGCTTCATAGGTCAGAGTTCCAGATTTGGAAATAACGCCAACACGTCCAGGTTGAGCAATAAAACCTGGCATAATACCGACTTTTGCTTCACCTGGGGTAAGTAAACCTGGGCAGTTTGGCCCAATGAGTCGAGATGGTTTATTTTCTAGAGCACTGTAAACCCGTGCCATGTCTTGAACTGGGATGCCTTCTGTAATGCATACAATCAATTCAATCCCCGCATCGGCTGCTTCAAGAATGGCGTCAGCGGCAAAGGCTGGGGGAACAAAAATAAGAGATACATTGGCACCGGTTGTTTTTCGGGCCTCTTCACATGTGTTAAATACCGGTAAGTTGGCATCTAAAACGGTTTGTCCACCTTTACCTGGGGTGACACCACCCACCACATTTTTCCCGTAATCGAAGCACTGTTCAGCATGGAATGATCCCTCAGAACCTGTAATTCCCTGAACAATAATTTTTGAGTCTTTATTGATTAATATTGCCATTAGTTTCCTCCAGTTGCTGCGATAACGACTTTTTCAGCGGCATCCGCCAATGAGGTCGCTGGAATAATGTCTAAATCCGCATTACCAAGCAAATCCTTGGCAATCTCAGCATTGGTTCCTTCCAAGCGAACAACGACCGGAACATTTAAATCCAAATCTTTTACGGCTTCGATGATACCATTGGCCACGCGATCACATCGGACAATCCCACCAAAAATATTGATCAGGACGGCTTTGACATTGCTGTCAGATAAAATGATCTTAAATCCATTTTTTACGGTTTCAACATTTGCGCCACCACCAACGTCTAAGAAGTTGGCTGGATCGCCACCTTGCAACTTGATAATGTCCATGGTTGCCATGGCCAAACCTGCGCCATTGACCATGCACCCAACATTACCGTCGAGTTTAATGTAATTTAAGTGATATTTGCCAGCTTCGACCTCTGTTGGATCTTCTTCTGCCAAATCTCTCATGTCCACCACATCTTTTTGTCGATACAAGGCATTTGAATCAAAATTGAACTTTGCATCCAGTGCGATGAGTTGATTTTGTTCAGTGACAATCAATGGATTGATTTCTGCAATTGACGCATCGGTTTCGGTATAGCATTTGTACAAGTTAATGAACAATGGAATGGCTTGCTTGATAATGTCCTTATCAAGACCCAACCCAAATGCCAGTTGACGGGCTTGGTACGCTTGAAGCCCGATGGTTGGATCCACCCAAACTTTAATGATTTTTTCGGGTGTTTTCTCAGCGACTTCTTCGATTTCAACGCCACCTTCGGTGGATGCCATAATGACGTCTTGCCCCTTGGCGCGATCCAATGTAATGGCTAGATAGTATTCTTTGGCAATATCCAAGGCTTCCGCTACCATTATTTTTTGTACCTTTTGGCCTTCTTCGCTGGTTTGATGGGTGATCAGTTGCATGCCTAAAATGGCTTTGGCCGCTTCAATGGCTTTGTCTTTGGTTGGGCAAAATTTCACCCCGCCACCTTTGCCACGTCCGCCGGCATGAATTTGTGCTTTAATTACAAACTGCTTTGCATTGAATTGTGTTGAAACTGAATTTATGGCCGACTCAATCTGATTTTCCGATTCGCAGACAACACCATCTTGAATTGGAATTCTGTATTTTTTTAAAAGTTCCTTTGCTTGATATTCGTGAATTTTCATACCGTAAGTATAGCGAATCTTAGACTCAAGTTCAATTCCTTAAATCGATGCAATTAAATTAATTTTATTTTGTGATTGGTTGAGTGATAATCTAAAAGCATGGTATCACGAAAAACAGTGGCTCTTCATCGCCATCCAGATTGTTTTTCTCCACCGAGTGAATTTTATGCCGATTTATTTGTAAAACTCAATTCCTTTTTAATGGTTGTGTTTCCAGTGAATTCGATTTTTCGTTCATAGATGGGGATACTTGGCCGCTAGTTCCGGTTCAAACATTATTTAATCTATGTTTTGCCAAATTGCTGTATTCCGTTGACTCCTCAACTAAATTTACTTTAATTAACGGGAATGAATCCTGAGGAATTGGTCCTTCTGACGTGGAGATGGGTGGGGTGAATCAAGTGTTTTTTCCCAATGAGTTCATGGCCAAATTTCCGAATTTTCATCCCCGTATCTTCTTTATTTTTTTGGGACTATTCATTCCTGTTAGCTTATGGGGGATTCCCAAGGGCATTGATGCCTTGGTTCTAATTGAAAACGATATTTTTCCCGAAAAAGCATTTTGTGTATCTGGATCAACATGCACTTCTGAAGAGCATCAAAATGTGATTCGTTGGTGGACTCAAATTGTGATGGGGCTTTTGTTGATGATGTGGAATCGTATGTCATCGCATCGAATTAGAGATATTATTGTTCATTTGACGCCAAGAATTTCGACTCAGGCGTGTCGGGATCTTCCAACATACCGAGGAAATGTTATTAATTTGACGGTACAAAAGGGCATTAATTCCATCATGTCGGCGGGGCTCATTGCTTTTTTTATAATGGCAAAATACTGGATGCCGGAATTGCTAGACTGGATTCGTCGAAAAGCAATGCGCCGCTTTTGTTCAATGATATTGGTGTTTTTAAGAATGCATTGCCGTTTTTTTATTTGGCGATATCGAACATCAATTTGAACGGCATTTTTCCGTAGGGGAACTGGGTGTGGGGGCTCCATCAAAAAATCAATAATAAGTATAGGTCCATAGCTAAAGTTGAAGATACGGGTCGTCATATTGCGTATCTCACTACGTTTAAGTTATTGGCCTCAACCATGGTATGGGTTAATATGATTGATCGGACACTCTTTACCTCATACGATAATCAGCCGTCTCGTGTTGATATGAAGTATGTGAATACGGTTGTATTTTCCATTTTTTTAGTCCACCAGTTTTTATTTTGGTTTTTGATAAAACCACATGATTATTAACATTGCTTCTGCATTAAATGGTCCAGTCAGGATTAAAGTTTTGAGGGTTTTTTGGCGAAATTTGTTGGTAAAATTCTTGAATTTTTATGCAATCCTCTTTGATGTTTCCGGACGGGTAGAGTATGTGGTCAATGCCAATTCTTTTTGATGCGTAATCGATGTATGCCACAGATATTGGCAGCTGAGCTTCGTGTGCGATGGTGTAAAAGCCACTTTTCCATTTCTCAATCCGTGATCGGGTGCCTTCCGGTGTGAAAATAATGTGTCCTTCGTTCATGGTTTTAAATTGGGTGATGATTTGTTGGGTAAGTCCGCTGGATTTTGATCGATCAATAAAAATGGCCCCCAATCGTTGCAATTGTTTCCCAATGATGGGTTTGTCCCATTCTTTTTTGATGATGAATCGAAATTTGATGCCTGTACTGAGTGCCGCCATAATGCCTAAAATAAAGTCCCAGTTGCTGGTATGAGGGGCTTCGATAATGACACTTTTTTTAATGGTTTTGATGGCATCAATATTAACCGACCAACCAAAAATGTTGAGTAACCAATGCATGGTTGGTATTGTACCTCATGCATTGTCTTGGTGAGAAGCGTCCATCATTTATGGTAATCTGAAGATTATGAAGCGTCATGAGACCATTTTATTTTATGATGGGGTTTGCCATTTATGCCATGGCCTGGTTCAATTTATTCTTCGTTATGAAACATCGCCCACAATCATGTTTTCTCAATTGCAATCCGACGTCGCAAAAAAAATGTTAACACCCAATAATTTGCGTGATTTATCGACGGTGGTCTTGATGACCCCTGGGCGAATTCATACACAATCAACGGCTGTGGTTCATGTGCTTTGGGTGATGGGTGGGGCTTGGCGAATGGTGGCCGTTTTATTATGGCTCATTCCCTCCCCCATTCGACACATCGGTTACCGGGTGGTTGCTAAGTATCGCTATCGTTGGTTTGGGCGTTCTAATGAATGCGTTGCATTGAGTGATGCATCACGATTAATTTCTGATCCATAGCAAAAAACCAACGAATCATTTATAGTTGGATGTATGATACGCCCTCGACGATTTAGACGAACCAAAGCCCTGCGTGATTTATTTCAAGAGCATCACCTCATGCGCCAAGACTTGGTACTGCCAGTGTTTGTTCATGACCAGGTAGAAAGCGTTGATATTGCGGCAATGCCAGGTCATCGTTGTTTGGATGTGATTTCCATGCTGAAGCATTGTGATTATGTTTTGTCCAAGGGGATTCGTGCAGTGGCAATTTTTCCATCGATTGAAGCTGCAAAGAAAACCAGTGATTGTTTGGAAGCATTAAACCCAGAAAACTTAATGTGTCAGGTAACACGGCGACTAAAAAAAGCGTTTGGTGATGATTTGATTATTATTGGGGATATTGCCTTGGACCCGTATTCTTCCGATGGGCATGATGGCCTGGTTCGAGATGGGGAAGTAGTGAATGATGAAACGGTTGACCTTCTTGCCAAAATGGCGCTTCAACAGGCAGAGGCTGGGGTGGATATTTTGGCTCCTTCAGACATGATGGATGGTCGTGTGATGGCGATACGAACCTTGTTGGATAATGAAGGTCATATGGATCGGTTGATTATGTCTTACACCGCAAAATATGCGTCGAGTTTTTATGGGCCGTTTCGACAGGCATTAAACTCAGCGCCAAAATCTGGGGATAAAAAAACCTATCAAATGAATATGGCCAACCGTAGTGAAGCGGCGGTTGAATTGGATTTGGATGTTAGTGAAGGGGCGGATATTTTAATGGTCAAACCGGCGGGTCCTTATTTGGATATTATTTCGGATTATCGCCATTCCTGTGGCCTTCCCATTGCGGCGTATCAGGTGAGTGGTGAATATGCCATGCTCAAAGCGGCCGCGGATGCTGGGGTATGTTCATTTGAAGATTCACTCATGGAAACATTAATTGGGATTAAGCGTGCTGGGGCCAATATGATATTGACCTATGGGGCGCTTGAAGCCGTTGAATTATTACATTCCAATACCCCATGACCATAAGGTCTCCATGGCAGGAATGGAGGCATTGCTTTTTAATCCTTTGGCGAATTTAAGATCAAATTGACCATTGAATAGAAGAAAACTTATGCCAATGCCAAACCCCATGGCATATCCGGTGCCATTCAGTTCACTTGAAACGGGCAACTGGTAGCGTCGCTTGATGATTCCGGCATCAAGAAATCCTTTGAGTTGGATGTTTTTTTTGGTGACCCATTGAGGAAGCCAGTGGTATTGACTCAAGGGCAACATCTGTTCAGAATTCATGACCAGCATGTGTTCGCCAAACATGGGGGTCGCATTGAACCCTTTGACACTGTACCATCCGCCCAGCATGGCTTGTTCACTGGTTTGTGTGATCTTGTTGATGGTTTGTCCGGATAGGGACAGGGTGGTTGCGGTGGTCTGAATGATTGGTAAAGAGTATGTTCCGGCCAGTTGCAGGGAGCCACTGATTTTTTGAAATTCCAAATGTTCGCTATCCATGTCAGTGTTGGGGTCGTCGGATTGTCCATGAAACCAATGCGTGGTTTGTTCAATGCCCAAGGTGGATGTGAATCGAATGGGAAGATTCAATGTTAACGTGCTTGACAGCCCCACCAAGGTTTGGGGATTGGTTTGTGATGTTAGGAAGACACTGTTTTGACTGGTTTTTTTTCGTTTAATGCTTAAGCTGGGTGTTATGGTAAGGGTTCTTTCATTGGAGGATTGGATGGTAATGGTATCATGGAGAGTGATTTTTTTATTGATGGTTTGCAGCACATCGTGTGAATCGTTGAATATTTGTGTGTACTGATTGCTGATTAAGTCTGTGATGCTTGCACTGATTAAATGGCGTCGAAAGGGAAGGCTTGCTTTTAGTGTGATTGACGTTGAGTTATAGTAATCCTGAACAGCGTGGGCGTAGGATAGCTGCCACTGATCAAAGGCATGAAAAAAATCATGGCCAGTGATTTGCAAGTACGTGGGCACAAAATGATTGGCCCCAGCGCTATTAAAGCTGGCCGCTAGTGACCAGGGTTTTCCATTGGTCATGGTTGTCAAAACATTGGTTTTTCCGGTCTCAAATCCGGGTTCAAGTTCTGTTTTGATTTGAACGTTGGCCAATTGTTGGGCTTGTCGAATGCCATGCCGGATGTCAAAGTCATTGAATAAACCGTTGTTTTGAACGGGAAAGAGTTGCCATAAGCGCATGGAATCCACCCACGTGTTTTCCTTCGTGTAAAATCGTCCAATGCGTCCTTCGTTGACCCATAGTGTGATTGTGTTGGATGGATTGGATGTGGGCTTGATGGTGATGCGTGTGGTGGTGTACCCTTTGTTTGCATATGCGTTTTGAAGTGTCGAAATGAGCTTGAATATGTCTGAGCGATTGAGGGGGATATTTTTGTATGGTTCACACATATAATGGATTTCATAGGGGGTTAATACGGTATTTCCAATCACATGAATGTTTTCTGGGGTGGTCGTATTGAGTTGGGTTGGGATGGGCGCCTTGTTGATGGCCTTTGGCAGGGATTCGATGGCGATGGTGGGTCGATTGATTTTTTGAGCTTCACCATCCATAATTAACTCTTGACGACGCGTTTTTTGTTGAAAATCTGTCAGTGTGGAACCCCACACCAATGAGTTAATAATGGCTAAAATTAGGATGATCTTCATGAGGGGTAGTATACCAAATGCGCTTGTTTGCACAAGTCTTGGTAAATTGATTAAAAAATGTTTAAATACGATGTATGCAACGGTTGTTTTTTGGATTATTACTCCTGTTGATTGGTTTTTTGGGGTGGCAAACGCTTGCAATTGGGCAATCAGAGGAACTTGAAGATGTGATTGAAACATATGTCAATCAACGGTTGGGCATTCGCCAATCGGTTGTGATTGTTCAAATGAAGCAAAGCCCAACCGCCAATTCAACCGTTATTGAACGGTTAATTCCGCAAAAAGTCACGGCCAAATCAACATTAATTGCCTCCAATAAATCACAACACCCATTGACCTCATCATTACCCAGTCGTGTGGATCAGTTAACCATGACTTCCTTACCGGGCATGGCCAGTGTGTTTGACCAACCGTCGGTGGCCACCCCGTCGGTGGCCATGAGTCAGCGCTCGGGTGAAAATCGAGAGCAACAACTTAATGAACACATTTACTTTGATAAGGAAATTCAAACCATACACGTATCGCCGAAGACTTTGGCCGCATCATTGAGTGTGTTTATTCCAGAATCGGCGATGTCTCAGGAACTCAACCAAGCATTGATTCGTGAACTTACCGATTTTATAAATCCATTGAATGAATTCCCCCTATCGGTGGCTATTTTTCCGATGCCAGCATCCCATGGGGTGGTGTTATTTTACGCCAATTATGATCGATTCATTGGATGGATTAAAGCGAACCCAGGGTGGTTTATTTTTGGATGGGTGGCCTGTGTTGGTTTGGGGGTATTGATCCAATACATTCGATTTCGAATGGCACTTCGTTTGGCCAGTGCAAAGAAAACGGTGGTCATTCAGGAAAAAGTGCAAAAATTGGATCCCAAAGTCTCCAAAAAAGTAAACACAGCGGCTGAACCGCGCTTAAAGCTTACGTCAACGCCCGATGAATTGGTGGGTTTTTTTTTGAAAGGTGACATGACATGACACGTGATCAGGTTCAAATGTGGCAATATTTAAAAAAAGAAGAACCGAATCTATTTCAGCAAGTGATCGCCAAACTGCCCAAGCCGGTGATTCATGCTTATGACCTGCATGCTGATGAGTCCTTGAATGAGGCATCGATTCTTCAGATTGATCGGGCGGTGCATGAAATGGAGGCATCACCGAGTGGCTCCATTCACCCAGCATTATTGAATGAGCCTCCCATGATATTGGCGTACTTGTATTTGATTGGATCCAATGACTTTGTGCAGGCCTTGGATGATGCCTTGCCCAACGAAACCAAATCGTTGGTATTGGATGCGATGGATGCATTGCGTCCACATCGATGGTCGGATGGCTTAATGGATCGGTTTCTTCGTTTTGTTGCTGAACGTATTCCCATGGACGAATCCACAGAATGTCCATTGCGTAAAGAGCGTGTGATGGAAAAACTTCGTTCGATTCATGCCCCGGAGGATCCTCAATATTTGCATCCAAAAACGGATGTGTTTCTTTTTTCATTGAAAGATCAGCGTGAAATTCTGTCTCAATTTCATGCGCAAGGCAACTTGGTGAACTATCTGGCATGCATTGATTCAGAGGATCATGGCCGTTGGTTGGCCCCGTTTTCTGAGCGTCAACAAGCCCTGATTTTGGATGCGCTTGGACGTGTGGATGCGACGGCATTGGATGAACGAATGAGTCGTAATGCATTGATTGATTTGATTCGACAATTGCAAGATGAAGGGTGGATTAGTACGGCGGTAAAGTATGCTTAATATTGGGATTGCTAGCTTGATTTTAGGGGTGTTGGGATGGTTATTTCATCATCAGGGCATGGCGCTTTCACAATTATGGCAATTGCATTCATTTGCGTTGGTATTTTTAGGAACCGCGGCTGCTACCGTTTTGCAATTTCCAATGCGCCAATGCCGGCAGGTTATTCGTTGGGTGGTTGTGGCATTTACGTCATCGCCATCGATTCAGCAGGAATTGCATGGCCTTCTTGAATTGGCCAACCAGCATCAACTGGATGGTATGGATGCGTTAATTATCGCGCATAAAGGTATTAAAAATTCGTTTTTAAAAAAATTATTGGGGTTGGTGATTGATGGTGCGGATGCGTCATTGGTGAGGACCAGTGGTGAGGCCACCATTCGTGCCATCCAACAACGGCATGAACTGGCGATTTTCTTTTTTGAACAAATGGCCAAGTATGCGCCTGGATTTGGATTGCTGGGGACGGTGGTTGGGTTGATTCAATTGCTGTCTTCATTAACCACCCCGGATCAATTTGGGCAGGGCATGGCGTTGGCCCTGGTGACGACATTTTATGGCATTTTATTGGCCAATGTGTTGTTTCAGCCGATGGCTGGTCGCTTGGTAGTGTTGGATCAAGAGGAACTTCGCAAAAATGAAATGGTATTAATCGGGGTGTTGGGAATGGTTGATCGGGAGCCCGCATTGCTCATTAAGGAAAAAATGGAAATGGTGATTCACAATCAACCGGTGGTGTTGGTATGAAATCATTGCGTTCAGATGCTCAATTTTATGTTTCTTTTACTGATTTACTGGCGTTGTTGTTGGTGTTTTTTATTTATTTATCAGCCATGAACTCCATGACCACCATTGCTCAAGTAAGGCAATCGAATCCATTGGATCCGGGTCAGTTTCAACCAGTTGAAACGGTTCAAAGTGTGAAAGAATTGCATGACCTCATCCTTCGTGTGCAAGACCACGTGTTGTTTTCTGTGGGAGGCACAGACTTATCCGTTTCTGCAAAGGGTGTCCTGAATGAATTGGTTCAGGTGGTATTGAAACATCCGGTCCGATTGGTGATATCGGGGCATGCTGACCCGCAGCCCATTTCACGATCCATTATTCAAAGCAACTGGCATTTATCGGCACTTCGTGCAGCCAGTGTGGCCAACTATTTGGTTTCCATGGGGATTCCAACCGATCATGTGGCCATAGCGGCGCATGGTGCCACCATTCCTCAATCGGCCAGAGATCATGCATTGAATCGGCGAGTTGAGATTCGATTGGAGGCATTATGATTCAACGCCAATGTTATGTTGAATTGACCCATGTGGCTGAATCCATTCGGCACTTGTTGAAGCGCCATTTTTCAATTCATGCCATGGTTCAGGTGAGGGATCATTCAATCGAACAACATCCGCCAGATATTTTGTTGTTGGCCCCAAGTACGGCGGTGGCAGTTCAATTTCAACTTGAATCTCAACGTGGGTTTGTTTGTTTTCCAATGGGGCTAGCGTCGTGGCTTCAGAGCGAGCTCTTAGGAACCCATCCCCCCAATCAGCCGTCGTTATTTTCTGAGTTTTTAATTCAGTTATTGGTGGAGGATTGTTTTTGTGAAATGATCGATGATCCTCAATTTGTGGACCTCAATGGGTTATGGATTCACCCAGAATTTGATGTGTTTATTCCGATGGCCATTTCTATTTATAAAACACCTCAGCAATGTGAGGATATTACGGTATTTTTTCCGAGATTGGAGGCCATATGAAAATCGGTGTTTTTTGGTTAATTATGAGTGTTTTTGTTCACGCGTATGTGCGCTCTGCGCATCAACAACTGGCAAGGCAATCGTTTGCCTTTGGGGCAACCATGGCCACGTATTCATTTGATGAGTCTGTTTCCAAAGGGCGACTCATGCAGGTGAATGGCGTGTTTCGGATGAATGATTTGTTTTTTGGAATTCACCCCATTCGCTTGAGTGACTCAAATCCAACACTGACGTTGTACTCCGTTGGGTGGTTTGTTATTGAGGATTTGTCAATTTATTCCCTGACGTGGTCCACTCAGTTGGGCATGCATGCGTTGGGTGATATTCGTGATATTCCGACACACATGCGCCCTTTCTTTCCCCAAGTGAGTTTGTCGCATGAGATTCGTCCAGAGGATTGGCCGCTTTTTATGATTTGGACGTTGAATTTGGATTACGATTCACGTGTGGGCTCCGGGGTGGTGGTTGGCATTCAAGATGCCAGTCAGAAACTTTATGTGGAATACGATGAATTTATGAATCAATGGTATTTTGGGATGGATTATTGGTTTTTTCGACAATTTTCAGGAACCCTTGCGGTCAACATTTCAGACCATCAATCATTGGATGATTCGAATGTGTTTTACCCGAGCATTAAAATTGGAGTGAATGTTTTGGACGTTTTTTCAACGCAACAAGCGCCTGTTCCACAACAACCTTTGCCGGTGGATGACGCGTCTTATTTGCAGATGGAGAAAGCCTTGTTGGCCATGCAGCGTGAACAGTATCAATCGGCGGCCAATTTGTATGCTCAAGTGCTTCAAAAATACCCCAACTATGCCCTGGCTTATGTTCGCTTGGGCAATTGTTACTATCAGTTGGAACAATATGAAATGGCTAAGAAAGCCTGGTCTGAAGCCTTACGATTGGACCCTGGCAATGATGATGTGTTTATGGCCTTGGTTCAATTGAACAATCGACAAATTCAAACGCAGAGATTATTGACGGAACCTTAAGCCTCTTTAAGGAAATGGTACCGAATACTTTAAATTAAATATTGACACATAAACCCGCAGCCTCTAGCTTATAAATATCCCCATAGAAAGAGTTTGAAATATGGCAATGTTTTCTGGATTTTATCGTCGTGTTATTTGCATATTGATGGTGATGAGTTTGGTGTTCCAACCATTGGCCATGGCTCAGGTGGTGGTGGATCCCAGTGAATCGACCATTTATGTTGATGAAAGCGTGAATGGGGTCCCGATTGTAGGGATTAATGCGCCCACCAATGGGGTGTCTCAAAATAAGTTTAGTGACTATAATGTTGGGTCCAATGGGCTGATTATCAACAATAGTACCACCTATGGTATGAGTACTTTGGGTGGCTACTTAATGGGAAATACCAATTTTGGGGATGCGGCGGCCAGTACCATTTTATTTGATGTGACGGGTAAAAATATATCGAGATTGGAAGGGATTCAAGAAATTTTTGGGTCACGGGCAAATTTTATGTTGAGTAACCCGAATGGTCTTTACATTAATGGGTTGGGCTTTATTAATACCAATCGGGTTCGATTGACCACGGGAACCCCCACTTATGTGAATGAAGAGCTTCGTTATGATGTTCGCACAGGAGCCATTACTCTTGGTGGGGCTGGGCTGAATGCCTCCAATGTGACGAGTGTTGATTTGTTGGCCCATGCCATTGATGTGCAGGGGCAACTATTGGCCCTGGGGGATGCCCGTTTGGTGGCTGGAACCTTTCAGGTAAATCCTTTATCGGGGGATGTGAGTGTGGTTGCTCAAAGTTCGGATCGCATTGCCATAGATGTGAGTGGTGATTTGGAGGCCAACAGTATTCAGCTCATTGCAACGGATGAAGGGGCGGGGGTGAACTCGTCCGGACGGCTGATTTCATCGGCGGGGGATATTGTTATTGACGCCAATGGGGATGTTCATGTCGCCAATGCCAATTCGGCCAATGATGTGTCGGTTGTGGCGCATGCGGTGACATTTTCGAGTGGCCAGATCGATGCACAGAAAAACGTAAATATGACAGCGAATGAGGGGATTTTATTGGATAATGCGAGCCTAACGGCTCTGAATGACATTTCCTTTGATGCCAATGATTTTGATGCCCTGGCCTCTGATTTAACGGCCAATACCATCGACATTGATGCGGTGGATGCTCAGTTTAATGCGACAACTGTCGTGGGGGGCGAGGTAATGGTGGATGCAACGATCATGGGTATGGATGCCGACACGTCCATTCAATCGGCTGGGGATATGGGGTTGACGGGCCATGTGACCAATGCCGGTTCGGTGGTTGCATTGGGGACGTTGGCCATTCAAGGTGAGTCGGTTGAAAATACAGGGGTGGTGTATGCCACTGATGCCACCATCTCGGCCAATGTGTTGCATCAAAACAATCAGTTACTTGTTGACGACGCCTTGACCCTCAATGTGGTGGAAGTTAACAATCCCGGTGAACTGAAGACGGGTGGTGATGTGACCATTATCGGTGATGCGCTGACCAATAATGGTGGGGTGCAGGTGGGGGGTTCGGTCACGATTGAAGGAAGAAGTGGGCCAATGCAGATTCAAAATTCAGGTGGGGTAACGGTGGATGCCTCGTTAAGAATTAGTCATGCATCTATCACCAACAATGGGCAGATCACGGTAGGAGAGACCTTGGACTGGGTGGTGGATGATATCACCAATCGTGGGGTTGTGCTTGGCCACTCCAATAGTGTGGTGAGTGCAAATTCGATGGATAATTCAGGCCAATGGTTGAGTGTTGGTGATGCCAAATTAACGGTGAATGACTGGGTAAACTCAGGCGCAACCATTACGGCGGGTACTTTGGATTGGGAGGGCTTGGTGTTGACGAATTCAGGGCAGATTCAAGGGAGTGGTATTGGGTTAGACGCTCAACAGCTTCATCACACGGGGGTGATGCTCTCGAGTGATGGGATCGATATGACCCAATCGGGCAATGTGTCCCTTGAGGGGTGGGTATTGGCATCGAACAATGTGTCGATGAGGGTGTTGGGCAATGTGTCCAATCAAGCGGTGATTAGTGCTAATGATGTGTTGGTTTCGGCCAATGCATTGGAAAATGCTGGATTCATTATGGCCCGTAATGGCGTGATGGTTACGGCCAATAGCGTGATGAATGAGCAACTGGTGAGTGCCAATCAACACATTGTGATGGCCGCTCAAACCGTTAGCAATAATGGTGTGATAATGTCGTTAAATACCATGGCCCTTTCGGCATCCGATCACGTTACGAATGCGGGGTTGGTGGCTTCGGGGGCGCATATGGCGATTGAAACCCTTCAATTCACGAATGATGGCACCCGTGGGGATGATTTGAATGATTTTTCTTCGGGCATTCAGGCGTGGGGTGGGTTGTCACTCAATGCCATCACGCTAAGCAATCGTGATGGGCTCATTTTGGCCCAAGATATGACTGTGAATGCGTTGAGTGTTGATAATACGGATGGTCAGGTGGTGGATGTTGGGGATCACACGGAGTTCAATGTGGAAACTTTTAACAATGTTGGTGGTCGCTTGGAGTCCAATGGTGTCACTCAGTTGATGGGGGATTTGGACAATCAGTCTGGACTTGTGTTTTCTGGCCAGGGATTGTCAGCGGGGGTGGTGTTGAACCAAAATGGTCAGTTATTGGCGAATGGCGGGGTTATTTCAATCGATATGCCGGGTGAATTTAACAACACCAATGGGTCAGTGATTAATTATGGGGGGGATGTTCAAGTGAGTGCGGATGCTTATGTGAATGACTCGGGGGCCATTGTGGCTCAGCAGCATTTGAGTTTGGCCATTAAGGAAGATTTTCATGATTCTGGCATGTTGGCTGCCGTTGAGGGTGATATGCGATTGCATGCCCGCTCATTTGTGCTTCATGATGCCATGAGTGCCGGTGGGCAGTTGATGTTTGAATCTGAGCGTGGGTTTGAACTAAATGATGGGGTATGGCTCTTTGGTGGGTCGGGGGTGGTGGTATCGGCCAATGCGGACATTTCAAATCATGGGGTGATTGAATCGCTTGGGGATGTGCAGATGAACACAGCCGCTGATGTAATCAATGAGGGTGATATACAAGCTGAGGGGGAAGTCCGTATTTCCGGGGCTCAGTTGAGCCAGTCGGGGCAGATCATGGCCGATGCTGGGGTGAGCGTGAACGTTACGGGTGCCCTGATTAATGCTGGAACCATTTGGTCGGGCGCTAATGTGGCCATTGAGGCAACCGATGCCACCAATACCGGTAAAATCGTGGCCAATGACACGCTCGATATGTCGATATCTCAATATTTAATCAACCGTGGGGAGCTGTTGGCATCAAATAATATGACGCTTCACAACAATGGGGGTGAGATGGTGAAATTAACCAATCAGGCGGGGGTCATTGAATCCAAGGGGGGCATGACATTGCGGGCGAAAATCATTGAAAATTTGGCCACCTATGGCCTGTCGACTCAATATTATTCCCCATCCTCGTCGTTGGCTGAGTTGGGCACGCGAAATGAGGATCAGGATCGCGTCAGTTCACGTTGGTATGAGTTTTGGGATGGTTTGGATGGCTATCATATACGAAGCAATTCAAAACCGCCAACACCAACTTTTTCATCAACTAAAACCAAAACATACTCGGTTCAAAATGTTACCAATTACCATGCGGCCACCATTCAATCGGGCCATGATATGGTGGTGTCGGGGGACCATTTTTACAATAATGTTAGCCATTTCACCGCGGGTGGTGACCTGCGTTCTGGGGATACGCATCTTCACAACAATCACCTAAATGTCACGCAGGTGGATCGGACGTATTATACACACGTTACTTATCGTGGTTACTCAGAGGGTTGTAATGATGATCTTTGTTGGGGGTCAAGAACAGATTATCAACATTTTCGAAACTCTTTGGCATCTTTTGATACCTCACGCTCGATACAAGCCAAAAGTTCGAGCATGACGGTTGGTGGGCAATTGAGCATGGCTGGGGATTATGATTCCCAGCATGTGATGAGTCATGGGCATGGGGATGTGAGCATGGATGATTATACTCCCACGTTCATGGTGAGCTCTGCGGATTTGGCCGCACTTATCAGCGGCATGGCCGATGCTGGGTCGGTGGCCCCTCAGAGTGTAACGCATGCCACGCTTGCCAATGGGTTGATTGATGGTAATGATAGTGGCTTGGGCATAACGGTGAGTGCCCCCACGCTAACTGATGGGATTAAT
>MDTD01139417.1_pt1 | contig 21575 bp, 16 predicted proteins | sample 811221 | NCBI WGS metagenome assembly MDTD01 (sample SAMN05326646, study PRJNA326480) | marine metagenome | isolation source: seawater | place: Pacific Ocean: South West | collected 2011 | reverse complement strand
GCGTCGTTGAGTTCCATCCATGTGACGCCGGGCTTGCACATGTCGACGGTGGTCTGCCAGGCTTCCTGGACGACGTCGTGGATCTCGCGCTGGCGGGGGGTGAATGTGCCGTCGACGGGGAAGGTGCGTGTGAGGTCGGCGGCGTACATCTGGTGCTCGCCGCCGGCGTCGAGGAGGACCATCTCGCCGGCGTTCATGGTGCGGTTGTTGGCGGTGTAGTGCAGGACCCAGTTGTTGGGACCCGAGCCGACGATGGGCTCGTAGGCGAAGGTGTCGCAGCCGTTGTCGTGGAGTGTGCGTTCGACGGCGTGGAGGAGCTGTCGCTCGTTCATGCCCGGTTTGACGGCTTGCATGGCGGCCTTGTGCGCGAGCACGGTCGCGTCGATGGCCCGCTGCATGAGTTTGATCTCGCCCTCGTCGTGGACGGAGCGCAGGCGGGGGAGGATCGTGTGTTCGTCGCGGATGGAGCAGTTCAAGATGCGCGACTGGATGTCGCGGTAGAGCTGGAGCTCTTTGGAGATGGGGCGGTTGAAGGTGGCGAAGCTGCCGAGGTAGACGAGCTCGCGGGACTTGCACTGGAGGATGGTTCGGTTGAGCAGGACGGGGAAGTTGGCGGTGCGCGAGACGCGGGCGATGCCGGTCCCGAGTTCGACGGCTCGTCCGAGCATGGGGCGGATGCCGTGCCAGCGGTTGTCCTCGACTTCGAGTGTGCGGAGGAAGAGCTGTTCCTGGTATTGCGGGTGCTCGGGTGCGAGGACGAGTGCGGCCCCGGCTTCGTGGGCCAGGCCTGTGAGGTAGTAGAAGTCGAGGTTCTGGCGTTTGCCGGCGCCGATCGAGTCGGCGGCGTAGATGACGGCGACACCCGAGCCCATCTGTTCCATGACGCGCTGGCGGCGCTTGCGGTAGACCTCGGCATCGAGGTCGCCGTGCGGTGTCGGGATGCCCTCGTCGTTGCCGGGGAGCGGGGTTTTGATGTTGGGTGTTTCGAGGGGTCGGCGTGCTTCGGGCATGGGTGCGTTCCTTGGGCTGGTTCGGGTGTGTATGTGGGGATGGTAGTGGGGTTGTGCGTGGGCACGAAAAAACCGCCGCGGAACAGGCCCGCGGCGGCTGGGGAGGTGTGAGAGGGAGGGTTGTTTAGCCGGCCTTGGCCTTGGGGAAGTTGTCGTCGTTGGCGTCGGGCGTTTGGGTGTAGCTCCGCTTGTCGAGTTCGATGGCGTCGCGTTCTTCGGCGCTTTCGGCGTCGGCTTCGGAGATGGGCTTGCAGCTCATGAGGATGGCCAGGCCCGCGATGGTGGAGACGAGCGAGGCGCCCAGGATGCCCAGCTTGGAGGCGTCGAGGTGAGTGGCGTCGTCCTTGAAGGCGAGGTTGGCGATGAAGAGCGCCATGGTGAAGCCGATGCCGGAAAGGCAGCCGGCACCGATGATGTGGCGCCACGTGGTGAGCGGCGGGAGCGAGGCGATGTTGAACTTGCAGGCGATCCAGCAGGCGCCGATGACGCCCAGCGGCTTGCCGATGGAGAGGCCGAAGAAGACGCCCATGGTGACAGGGTCTGTGACCATCTTGCCAAGGTCACCCGAGAGGTGCAGGCCCGCGTTTGCGAGTGCGAAGATCGGGATGATCCAGAAGGCGCACCACGGGCCGAGCGCGTGCTCCATGCGGTGCAGCGGGGGCAGGATCTGGTTGACGTTGGTCTTGAGTGCGAACGCGGCTGCCCGCTGTTCTGAGGATTCGCGCGGTGTTGAGCCGTCGTCGCCTGCTTCCTCGAAGTGGTCGAGCGCCTTGCGTGAGGCCTTGAGGAAGCGTTTCGGGTCGACGCGGGAAGAGGCGGGGACGGTGGCGGCGAGCAGCACGCCGGCGATGGTGGCGTGGATGCCGCTGGAGAGAACGAAGAGCCAGAGCGCGATGCCCGGGACGAGGTAGAAGAGGGGGTGGCGCAGGCGGAGGGCGTTGAGTCCGAAGAGGAAGGCAACCGTGCCGCCGGCGAGTCCGAGATGGAGGAACTTCAGATCCTCGGTATAGAAGATCGCGATGACGAGCAATGCACCCAGGTCATCGACGATGGCGAGGCTGGTGAGGAAGACCTTGAGCGCGAGCGGGGCTCGGGTGCCCAAGAGTGTCAGGATGCCCAGGGCGAAGGCGATGTCGGTCGCCATGGGGATACCCCAGCCCTGTTTGATGTCTGCAGCGATGTCGCTGGTTCCGATGACGGCGACGTAGATGAGCGCGGGGACGACCATGCCACCGATGGCGGCGAAGACTGGAAGAGCGGCTCGTTTGATGGATCGCAGCTCGCCGACGAGAAGTTCTCGTTTGATTTCGAGGCCGACGTAGAGGAAGAAGATCGCCATGAGGGCGTCGTTGATGAAGTAGGCGATGTTGTAGATGTGCGGGAGATGCCATGTGCCGATGGTGAAATCGAACTTCATGACATGGAAGAAGTAGTGGTATTTTTCGTAGAGGCCACTGTTGGCCCACACGAGTGCGATGACGGTCATGAGGATGAGCGTGATGCCGCCGGCGGCCGAGAGGCGACCGAAGCGCTGGAAGCCGCGGAGGAGTTTCTCGCCCGGCTCAAGCGGGAGCCCGTGGGCTGCGGTGGGGACGTGGTTCGTATCCATGATTGCCTTCCGTGCGTATGAGCGGTGCGCCCAACTGGACCGTGAGAATCGTTCGACGGAGTCCACATCGGCGGTTTGGGCCGCTGGGTTGGTTCGGGCGGCGGCTCAATTTCGAGCCACGGCCCAAAGCAACGCACCAGAGCGGGGGATGGTATGGAAGTTTCATGCGGTCTGTCCCCCTGATGAGGTCAGAAACCCGACCTGCGCGATCGATTCATCCGAAACCGGGGGGCGCGCATACAGGACAGGCAAGGTGTGAATCAGGCGGTGACTTTAAGGACGAGCAGTGTGATGTCGTCGGTCTGCGGCTCGCCGGCGCGGAAGGCGACGACGGCGTCGATGATGTCGGTTGCGATGTCGTCGGCGGGCTTGTGGGCGTTCTTCTTGATGGTGTCGCGCAGCCGGTCTTTGCCGAAGAGCTCGTCCTTGGCGTTGCGGGCTTCCCAGATGCCGTCGGTCCCGATGACGAGAACGCCGCCTTGTTTGGGGAGGGTGGCTTCGAACTCGTTGAAGTCCCAGGCGGGCTCGATGCCGAGGGGGATGTCCTTGCCGGCGAACTCGGTGAATGTGTCGGTCGTGGGTTCGTAGACGATGGCGGGGTCGTGCCCGGCGCTGACCCAGCTTGCGGTGCGTGATTCGGGTTCGATGAGCAGGTAGTAGAGCGTCATGAACTGTCCGGCCTGCGCATCGCGTGCGAGGTCGGCGTTGACGCGTGTGAGGACGTTGGCGATGTCGTCGGTTTCGATGGCTCGTGTGCGGAGCAGGGCGCGGGCGGTGGTCATGAGCAGGGCGGCCGCGATGCCGTGGCCCGTGACGTCGGCGACGAAGAAGGCGTGCTTGCCCGAATCGCCCTCGACGGGGAAGAAGTCAAGGTAGTCGCCCCCGGTTTCGTCGCAGTAGATGCTGCGCGAGGCGATGTCGAGGCCGGGCAGTCTGGGCGGCTCGCTGGGGAGGAGGTTCTGCTGGACCTCCTTGGCGAGCATGAGCGACTCGCGGACAGCGAGCTGGTCACGGAGCTTTGGCACCATGTCGTTGAATGCGTCGGCGAGCTGCTGGAGCTCGTCGCCCGTGCGCACGCTGGCGGTGGCGTCGAGATCGCCCGAGGCGATGGCGCTGGCGGTGTCGACGAGCGAGTGGACGGGGCGTGTGACGGATCGGGCACCGAAGAACGCGACGGCGACGGCAGCGGCGATGACCGCGCCGCCGATGCCCGCGTTGCTGGCGATCGTGTCGTTGAAGACGGTGTAGACCTCGTGCTGGACGTTGTCGGCGACGGAGTCGATGGTCTCGCGCGTGATGGCGACGACGACGAACGAGTCGCCCCGGAGCAGACGCTGGTAGGAGAGGATCCAGTCCTTGCTGTCGATGGTGAACCCGAGGCTGCCGTCGTCGGTGGATTGCATCTGCTGGAGGAGTGCGTCGGTTTGGGCGGGGTCGTCGGCGTTGAGGTAGTCGAGTGTGATCGGGCCGCGTGATGTTCCGCCCTGCTTGGCGTATTCGGCTTTGGCGTGGATGAGTGCACCGTTGTCGTCGAGGGTGACGAGCATGATCTTGACCTGTCCCTGCATGTCCTGCGGGAGTTCGATCTCGTCGAGCATGTCGATCATGAGGACGTCTGCTGCGACGACGCCGATGAGCGAGCCGTCGTGCCGGCGGGCGGGCGCGGCGCATGTGACGCGGACCTGTCCGGTGGGCGCGTCGATGATGGGTCCGATCCAGGTGATGTGCTCGCCGTTGGTCGCGGCGGTGGTGTACCAGGGTCTGGTGCGCGGGTCGTAGCCATCGGGGTAGCCGCCCTTGCCCGGGAAGGAGATGTGCGTGCCGGTAGTGTCGAGTGATGCGTAGTGGCTCAGCAGCCAGTGCTCGCCTGTGGGCAGGACCGTGGCGTTCTGGAGCGCGTGCGTCAGGGCGCCGAGCTTGCGGACGTCGCTGGTGATGGTGTCCGGGTCTTTGCTGACGGCGACGAAGACGGGGTGCTCGCGGCTGATGGGTATAGGGGTGTGCGAGCCGTCGTCGTTCTGGATGTACTGGTTGTCGTCGAATGTCATGCCGTCCGGGGCGTGTCCCGGTGTGTCGTAATCGCTAGCGAAATAGACGGGAGAGGGGTCGGCGATAACGCCGGGCGTTGCCGATTCGAGGAGATCGATCTGTTCGAGGAGGTCGGCCGCGGACCGGACGGTGGACTCGATGAGGACGCGGTCGCGGTCGAAGGTGGCGGCATACTGGCGGACGTAGCGCGTGCGTGCGACGTCGACGATCTGCTCGACGCGGGTGCGTGTGTCGGTGGCGACGCTGATGCTGCACTTCTCGACGTTGATGCGCGCCAGGACACCCGTCGCGATGAGCGGGACGATGGAGATGCCGACGAGGATGAAAAAGAGCTTGTTCCGGAGTCTCATGGGCGTGGTCCTTTGGTGGCCATGGTACCGGAAGAAAAACGCGAACGCCCCGGGCGTGGAGATCAAAGCCGGGGCGTTCACGTGTGTGTGTCAGAAATCGGGACGAGTGCTGTTTAGTGACCCATCTTGATGTGCTTGAGGGCGCTCACGATGTCGCTGGGTTCGGCGCGGAGCTTGTAGTCGGCGGTGACGTACGAGAACTTGATCGTGCCGTCGGTATCCACGACGTAGGTCGCGGTGAGCGGGAGGGTGTGCGACTCTTCGCCGTTGTACTCCTCGAGGATGGGTGCGAAGCGTTCGACGAGGACGGGGTCGATCTCGTAGCGGAGGCCGAACTTGTCGGCGACCTCGTTGCCGACGTCACTGAGGACCGTGAACTCCAGTTCGTTCTTCTCGGCGGTCTCGAGGGAGTTGTCGGGTTTTTCCGGGCTGATGGCGACGAGGTTCGCGCCGAGTGCCTGGAACTGGTCGAGATTCTCCTGGTAGGCGCGGAGCTGGATGTTGCAGTAGGGGCACCAGCCGCCGCGGTAGAAGGTGAGGACGACGGGGCCCTCGGCGAGAAGATCCTTGAAGTTCACGGTGTTGCCCGTGGCGTCGGAGAGCTCGAAGTCGGGGGCCTTGTCGCCCTTGGTCTTGACGCCTTCGAGGACGCCGGACTCGGCGAGGCGGTCGATCGCGCCGAGGTAGGACTCGAGCGTCTCGGGGTCTGCCTTCTCGGCGAAGTCGGCGCTGCGCTGGGCGAGCTTCTTGGCGAGCGGGCCCTTCTCGGTGTCGTGCGCGGCGGGTTGGGCTTTCTCTTTCATGGTGTTCTGTGCTTGTGCAGGGCATGTGGTGATAGCGACGCCGAGGGCGGCCATGCCGGCGAGTTCGACGGTGCGGTGGCGGAGTGCCTCGAAACGTGTCATGGGGGCTGGCATTGGGGTTTTTCCTGTGCTTGTGTGGAAACCACGTGATTCCGTGCCGGGCCAACCAAGGCCGGGAATGGCGTATTCCGCGGGATTGTGTTCTGCTTTCAATTTGTCGGCTGGGGCGGTCGGACGGCCCGGGTTGCCAGGGCACCAAGGGCCAGGGCGAAGGCGGCGCTGACAAAGAAGGCGGGTCCGAAATCGCCCCCGGCTCTCTGGGCGCCGTCGGCGATGAGGAAGGGGCCTGTGGCGGTGCCGGCGACGAAGAGGGTGGTGACAAAGCCCCGGATCTCGCCGTGGTGCGGCCGGCCGAAGAACCGTGCGACGGCCGGTCCGAAGGATGCGGTGTAGAGCCCCTGCGAGAGCCCGAAGGTGGCCATGCTGATCGAGGCGTGCATGGCCGAGGTTGCGATCCCCATGACGATGAAGGAGAGGGCGAGCATGAGGCTTGCGATGGGGATGAGCACGCGCGCGGAGAACTTGTCGGCGATGGGGCCCGAGATGATGGTGGAGATGAGCATCGCGCCGCCCCAGGCGCTGGCGGCTGCGGCGCCGGCTTGCTCGTAGTTCTCGACGTTGGCGTGTTCGAGGATGGGCTGGATGTGGAAGATCATCGCGGTGCCGACGAGCCCGCTGAGCATGCCCGGGAGCATGAGCGCCCAGAAGGTGAGCGTTGATCGGGCCTCTGGGAGCGTGAAGTTGGCGGGCACCTCGGGCTGGGTGTGCTGCTTGTGGATTTTCTGCCAGCGTTTGTGCTCGCCCGGGGGCTCGTTGTCGAGGTGTTGACCGATGTCCTCGGGCTTGTTTCGGAAGATGGTGAGGACGATCGGGAGGATGAGCACGCAGACCGCGATGCCGAGGATGGCGTAGGCGTTGCGCCAGCCGTGACCGGCGATGAGCCAGACAACGACGGGCGGGACAGCCATGCACGCGGCACCGAAGCCGGCGTGCTTGATGGACTCGACGGTCGCGAGCCTGCGTTCGAACCAGAGCGCGAGCAGGTGGGAGCTGAGCATGCCCATCGAGCCCTGCCCGAAGAGGCGGATGAGGAAGAAGCCGAGCGTGAGCGCGACGGCGTTGAACGAGCGGGAGATGACGAGGCACCCGAGGGTGAGGCCGACTGTGACGAGCGCGGTGGTGATGCGCGGGCCGAGCGTGTCGGAGAGTCGGCCGATGCGGCGCAGGGGGAATGCGGCTGCGAGCGTGCCGATGAGGTAGGCGGTGCCGAGCTGTTTGAGCGAGAGCCCGAGGGCATCGCAGAAGGCGGAGTTGAACATGCTGACGACGACGGTTTGGCCCGGGAGTGTGCAGCAGACCATGACGAGCGAGACGGGGAGCATGAGCCAGCCGAAGTAGAAGGAGGACTCTGGGTGGAGCTCGGGCTCGGGTGGGGGTTCGGGTGGGGGTTCGGGCGTGAGGTGCTCGGGCGAATCGGGGATGGGCGGGGTGGTCTGGTCCTGGAGTGTGGTCACGTTCGAGCGTAGCTCGCCTGTTTTGAGCGGTGCGTGTGTATACCGCAACCGGTTTGTGAAAGTGTGATAGAACGTGACGCGTGGATGAGGGCATGGGCAACACGGGTCGGCGTCGTTGGCCTGTGCCCACGGTGGATGTGGCGAGGGGTGAGTGGAAACCCGTGCTCCTGTCGGGCGGGTTCTTTTTCTGCGTGCTGTTTGCGATCATGATGCTGCGCCCCGTGCGCGAGGCGATGGGCGTCGAGCGCGGCATGGACTCGATGCGTTCGCTTTTTTACTGGACCGCGGGCGTTTCGCTTGTCGTCGCGCTGCTGTTTGGCGGGCTGGTGAGCCGGGTCGATCGGCGGCGGTTCATCCCGATCGGGTTCCGGGTCGTGATGCTGTGCCTGGTGGTGTTTGCGGTTGCCCGTGGCGTGATGGGCGACGACGTCAAGCGCTACGCGGGGGCGGCGTTCTATGTGTGGTTCAGCGTCTTCAACATGTTCGTGACGAGCGTGTTCTGGGCGTACATGGCGGACATCTGGCGGCTGGATCAGGCGAAGCGGCTCTACCCGGTGATCGGGGTTGGCGGGACGTTCGGGGCGTTTCTGGGGCCGATGCTGGCTGGGAAATTTGGAAAGCACTTCGATGCGCAGGCACCGATTCTGGTGCTGTTGATTTCAATCGTTGTGTTTGAATGCGCAGCACGTTGCATGATGGCGCTCGATCGCCAGCCAATGCAAGGTGAACAGATCGAACGCCCAGCGCACGCCGTCGGTGGAACGATGCTTGATGGGCTCAAAATGGTGGCTGGCTCGCCCTATCTGCTTTGCGTGGCGCTCAACGCGGCGTTCATCGCGGTGAGCGCCACACTCGTGTACTTCGCGAGTGCCAGGCTCGTTGTTGATAGATCGAGGGAAATGGGTGAACGCCTGGTGCTGTTCGCGCAGCTCGATATCGCCAAACAGCTCGCGACGCTCGTGCTCCAGATCTTCGTGACCAAGAAGCTGCTGCGCACGATTGGGGTGGGCGGGACGTTGGGCGTTCTGCCGGTGCTGACGGTGGCGGGGTTCGCCGTGGTCCAGATGACCGAGGGCGAATCGGAGCTGGTGATCTGGAGTGTGTTCGCGGTGTTCCAGGGGCTGCACTCGGCGACTCGGTACGCGGTGATGCGCCCGGCGCGGGAGACGCTGTTCTCGGTGCTGAGCGAGGGCGAGAAGTACAAGGCCAAGACGGTGGTGGACATGTTCGTCTACCGGGCGGGTGACGTCGCCGGGGCGCGGATCGAGCAGATGCTGGTCGGGGCGGCGGGGGTGACGCTGGGCTCGATGGTCATGCTGACCGCCCCGATGGCGGGGATCTGGGTGATTCTGGCTCTAGGGCTCGGTGTGATGCAGCGGAAGCGGGCCGATAGTGGTAAACCCTCGTCGCTGGAGCGGGCCGACAAGGGAGCAACGAATGACGAAACGGACACGGCGTGAGTTTCTGGGCGAGTCGGCGGCCTTCGCGGCGGCGATGGGCATAGCGCCGATGGCCTTCGCGGAGGGGCGGGCGGCGATGACGGGCAGGGCTTCCAAGCCGTTGGATCTGCTGATGCTGGGCGGGACGGGGTTCCTTGGGCCGCACATTGTGTGGCGGGCGCTGGAGAGGGGTCACAACGTGACGCTTTTCAATCGCGGCCAGACGGGGCCTGATTTGTTTCCGGATCTGGATCTGATCGAGGGCGACCGGTATTCGGATCTGTCGAATCTGAAGGCTGCGGTGGAGGATGGTCGCACCTGGCACGGGGCGATCGACACGTTCGCGTACGTGCCGAGCGTGGTCACGGACATGATGGACGTGATCAAGGATGCGGTCGAGCACTACACGCTTGTGTCGACGGTCTCGGTGTACGCGGGGTTTGACACGGTCGGCGCGGACGAGTCGGCTCCGAAGGCGGAGATCTCGGACGAGGTGGCAGCGGGCATCCCGACGCACCGCGAGGTAGGCGTGCACTACGGCGCGATGAAAATGCGGTGCGAGGAGGCGGGCAACGCGGGCATGCCCGGCAGGATCGCCAACGTGCGCCCGGGGCTGATCGTCGGGCCGAGGGACACGACCGGGCGGTTTACGTACTGGGCGGTGCGCGGCTCGGAGGGCGGGACGATGATCGCGCCGGGCGAGCCGACGGACCCGGTTCAGGTTATTGATGTGCGCGATCTTGCGGACTTCATCGTGCTGGCGTTCGAGAAGAAGCTCTGGGGGCCTTACAACGCGATCAGCCCGGCGGGGCATTTCTCGATCGGTGATGTCGTCGATTCGGCGATCAAGGTCGGCGATGCGGGCACGAAGGCGGAGTGGATCGACGCGGACTTCCTGGCGGCTCATGGTGTGAACGGGTGGCAGCACATGCCCGCGTGGGTCTCGCAGAGCACGCCGGGCTACGCGGGTTTCGGGACGAGCAACTGTCAGAAGGCTGTGCAGGCGGGGATGACGATCCGTCCGATGGACGAGACGATGCGCGCGACGCTCGAGTACTATCGCACGCGCGGGCCGGAGATCGAGGCGGAGCGCGGCGAGGAGTTCGGCGCGCAGTGGCGCCAGTCGGTCCGGGGCGGGCTGCCCAGAGAGCTCGAGGCCGAGGTGCTCGAAGCGTGGAACAGTCGCGGCTAGCGCGCGTTTGCAGACCCTTTTCAGAGCGCACCGGGCCTCGGATGTATGATCCGGGGCTTGGTCGCTTTTCGGAAAGACACGATGGCCTCGGCGGTGCGCTTGCTGGCAAGGGCGGGCGTGGCGGTGGCTGTCACGATCGGGCTTGCCGGTTGCTGGACGATCCCGGTTCAGAACCCGAACTTCCCCGCGACCGAGCGGGAGATCGACGCGGATATAGCGCGGATGGAGCGTGAGCCTGTTCGGCTTGAGCGGCCGGTGATCGTGCTGAGCGGGTACCGCTCGCCCCACCCGGTGGCGTCGAGGTTGGCCGAGCGTCTACGTGAGCTGACGGGTGCGGAGCGCAGCCGGGTGCAATCGCTGGCGTACATCGGCTCTGGGACGGTCGAGGAGCCGGCGCGGAAGGCGGTGGCGCGGGTTGAGGAACTCTGGCCCTCGGATGATCCCAGTTGGACGACCGAGGTTGATGTTGTGGCGATCTCGATGGGCGGGCTGGTGGCGAGGCTCGCAGCGGCTGAGCCGGCGTTGCGCGGCGAGCCGGGCGGGAAACGGCTGAGGATCGGGACGCTCTACACATTGGCGAGTCCGCATCGGGGGGCGAGGCTGGCCAAGACGATCCGGCTCGACTCGGCGGGTCGATCGATGCGCCCGGGCTCTGCGTTTTTGGCGCAGCTTGATGATGTGTTTGTGGATTGTGAGTACGAGGTGGTGCCCTATGCCGTGCTGCGCGATACGTGGGTTGGGGCGAGGCACGCGGCCCCGGTCGGGCAGGAGCCGATCTGGGTCTCCGGGCGGGTGATGCTGAGTCACCATCTGGTGTCGTTCAACAGGCGGATCCATGCGGACCTGTCGCGTCGGCTGCGTGGGGAGGAACCTCTGGGGCAGCCCGGCGAGCCGCCGAGCGAGTAGTCGAGCGTGTGAGCGGGTTTTGGGCAGAGTACTCAGATCCGGCGGTATGATTTGGCTATGGATCCAACCCGCACTCGGCCGCAGGACCGTGACCGTTTGAAGCCGGCGATGCCTGATCGCATCGGGCCGTACCGGCTCCTGGGTCTGTTGGGCGAGGGCGGTTTCGGCGAGGTGTACGAGGCGGAGCAGACGGCTCCGGTCGTGCGCCGGGTGGCGCTCAAGGTCATCAAGCCGGGCATGGACTCCAAGTCGGTCATTGCGCGGTTCGAGGCCGAGCGCCAGGCGCTGGCGGTGATGGATCACCCGTGCATCGCCAAGGTTTTCGACGGCGGGGTGACCGATTTCGGATTGCCCTACTTCGCGATGGAGCTTGTCAAGGGTGTGCCGATCACGAGCCACTGCGACACGCAGATGCTCAGCATTGCAGAGCGGGTGGAGCTGTTCATCCATGTGTGCGAGGCGGTGCAGCACGCGCACAGCAAGGGGGTGATCCATCGGGATCTGAAGCCGAGCAATATTCTTGTGTCATACCAGGACAACGAGCACACGCCGAAGGTGATCGACTTTGGGATCGCCAAGGCGCTTGGGGCGAAGCTGGCGGACACGACGATCTTCACGCACCAGGGTCAGCTGATCGGGACGCCCGAGTACATGAGCCCCGAGCAGGCGGAAATGGGCGCGCAGGACATCGACACGCGGAGCGATGTGTATTCGCTGGGTGTGATTCTGTATGAGTTGTTGACGGGGCAGTTGCCGTTTGATTCGAGCGAGCTGCGCAGCGCGGGTTTGAGCGAGATCCAGCGGATCATCCGGGAGACCGAGCCGCCAAGGCCGAGTTCGAGGCTGTCGGCGGTCGGGCGGACGGGTCGGGGCTCGATGGTGGCGTCGCAGCGGCGGACGGAGCTGCGATCGCTGAACATGACGCTCCGGCGGGATCTGGACTGGGTGGTGATGAAGTGCCTGGAGAAGGAGCGTTCGCGTCGGTACGAGACGGCCAACGCGCTGGCGATGGAGCTTCGGCGGTTTCTGGAGAACGAGCCGGTGCTGGCCGGGCCGCCGAGCGTGCGGTACAAGCTCGGGAAGTTTGCACGCCGGAACCGGATGCTGATCGGGGCGGGGGCGATCACGTGCGGCGCATTGCTTGGCGGTCTGACGATGGCGACGTACGGCTTTGTGCGCGCGAGCATGGACCGCGACGCGGCGGTCGCGGCACGCGACGAGGCGGAGGCGGCTGCGAGCTTTCTCGTCGAGGTGCTCAGCTCGCCCAACCCGGAGGAGCGGGGGCGTGACGTCACGGTGCGCGAGATTCTGGAGTGGGCGTCGGTCAATGTGGGCGAGCGGTTCGGCTCGCGGCCGCTCACCGAGGCGCGAGTGCGCAGCGCGATCGGCGGCGCGTACAGGGCGCTCGGGAATTATGGTGAGGCGCGCCTGCAACTACCCATCGTCTACGACCTGCGCCGGCGGGAGCTGGGGGAGAACCACCCGGACACGCTGCGAGCGCAGGGGAACCTGGCGGGGCTGTACCAGCAGATGGACCGCGACGCCGAGGCGGAGACGATGCTGCGCGATCTGCTCCGGCGCGCGACGGAATCGCTCGGCGGGGATCACCCGATCACGCTGGCGGCGATGAACAACCTGGCGCAGCTCTTGTGGTCCATCGGGAACACGGATGAGGCGGTCGCGCTCCAGCGCCGGGTGGTGGAGATCTATACCTTCTCGGCCGGCGCGACGGATCCGGACACGCTGGGCGTGCGCGGGAATCTGGCGCGGATGGAGGCGGCGCGCGGGAATCTCCATGAGGCGCGCGCGATGCACGAGGAGGTTCTTGGGGCGTGGCGCCGGTATCACGGCGAGGACAACCCGGGGACGCTGCTGGCGGCTCACAACCTTGGGTATCTCTACATAGACATGGTTCAGGGCGATCTGGCCCGGGACATCTTCGCGGATGTGTACGAGCGTCGCCGGCGGGTCCTGGGCGAGGAACACCCGGAGACGGTTGCGAGCCTGATCAATCTCGGAACTCTGCAGGCCCGGCTAGGCAAGGCCGAGGAAGGGATGGCCCAGCTCGCTTCGGGGTTTGCGACAAGCCGACGCGTGCTGGGTGATGATCACAACCAGGTCTCGATCGCGGCTGACGAGTTGCTGAGTGCGTACGAGAGAATGGGCTGGCCCGAGCGGTACGAGGCGCAGATCGTGGAGCTTGTGGGCTTTCTGCGCACGCGCGCGGAACGGCTGGGCGCGGATGAGTGGCGACTGAATTCGTGCGCGTGGACGCTCCTGACCGTGGAGCCGGTGCGTCTTCGGGACGTGACGACGGCTCGCCGGTACGCCAAGCGCGCGTGCGATCTGGCTCGCACGAAACAGAGCGACAGCCTGTGGATGTTCCTGGATACGTATGCGCTCGCGCTCAGCGAATCGGGTGAGTTCCGCGAGGCGGAGGTGGTTCAGGAGGAGGCGGTCTCGCTCATCCCGCGGGCGGGCGAGGTGCACCGTGCGGAGATGCAGGAGCGGCTCGAGCGGTACCGCAAGCTGGCCGAGGGTTCGCCCTGAGGTTCAGTCGTTTTCGCGTGAGCGCAGCTCGTGCATCGCTTTGGCGAACTCGATGCCGAGGTCGATGTAGCCTTCGGTGTCGTAGTGGTAGGGGTCGGAGTAGTCGTAGTTGTCGGTGGTGGTGACGATCTCGGCGTGCGGGTCGCGCTCGGCGACATCGTGCTGGCCGCCGCGGACTTCGTCGCCGAAGGCCCAGACGCGTTTGCCCGAGGGGTCGTTGGCTTTCGAGTCGCTGATGCGTCCGAAGACGAAGGGCAGGTCGTCCTTGCGGAGGGCGGCCCGGAAGAGTTCGGCGAGCTCGGCGAGGTTGTCGGCGTAGTCCTTGGCGGCTTCTTCGTGCGTGCCGTCGGTCTCGCCCTGCATCCAGACGATGCCGGCGGGGATGAGCGTGTCTTCTTCGCCGTCGCCGTCGATGTCGCGGATGTGGAGGGCCGCGTCGATGGTGGCCAGCGCATGGTCGTACTGGTTGATGCCTTGGGCTTTTCCTTCGCCGCGCGTGTCGTGTGGATCCCAGGTGCCCCAGTTCTGCGGTCGTGTGTCGATGGATGTGCCGCCGCGGGCGTACTTGATGATGGCGACCTTCTCATCGGGTCGCAGCTCGCGGATGTGGCGTGCGAAGGTGAGCTCGGGCCCGAAGCGGTCGCTGTGCGTGACTTGCTTGCCGTCGGTCTGGGCGCGCGTGCCAAAGCCGGGGCGGAGCGCCGTCCAGAGGCCGACGGCCTCGGCGGGTTTGCCGTCCTCGTGGTGCTGACCGAGGTAGATGCGGACGTCATTGACCTCGCCCCGGAGTTCGACGGGGAGTTGGGTGTTGTGGCCGTAGCCGTCCATGTTGGATTGGCCGGCGAGGAAGTAGACGTAGTAGGTGTCGGCGTGGGCGGTGCCAGTCCATGCGTACGCAATGGTCAGGATCAAGAGCGTTGTCATTCTCGACAGCATGATGTGCTCCTTCCAGTCAGTTACGTCTGTCATTGTATGGCGCAGTAAAAAGCCGACCCAAGGGGGTCGGCTGTGTCATTGGTCGTCAATGCATCAATCACGCCACCGTGATCGAGTCATCCAGATACACATCCTGGATCGCGTGGAGGAGGGCGGCGCCTTCCTTGATGGGGCGCTGGAAGGCCTTTCGGCCTGAGATGAGGCCCATGCCGCCGGCGCGTTTGTTGATGACGGCTGTGCGGACCGCGTCGGCGAGGTCGCCGGCGCCCTTGGACTCGCCGCCGGAGTTGATGAGGGGGACGCGGCCCATGTACTGGTTGATGAGCTGGTAGCGGCAGAGGTCGATGGGGTGCCCGCCCTGGCCCTTCTCGTCGGAGCCGGCCAGTTCGGTGTAGACCTCTTTGCGGAACTTGCCGTAGGAGGAATCGCCCGCGTTGAGGGCGTTGTACCCGCCGTTGTTGGTCGGGAGTTTCTGCTTGACGATGTCGGCCTGGATGGTTGCGCCGAGGTGGTTGGCCTGACCGGTGAGGTCGGCCGAGGAGTGGTAGTCGACGCCGTTCACTTTGAAGGCGTCGTTGCGGATGTAGCACCAGAGGACGGTGACCATGCCCAGCTCGTGGGCCTGTGCGAACATGTCGGCGACGTACTGGATCTGCTCGTTTGATTCCTTGGAGCCGAAGTAAATGGTTGCGCCGACGGCGACGGCGCCCATGTCCCAGCACTGCTTGATCGTGCCGAAGGGGATCTGGTTGAAGGTGTTGGGGTAGGTCATGAGCTCGTTGTGGTTGAACTTGACCATGAATGGGATCTTGTGTGCGTACTTGCGTGCGACCATGCCAAGGACGCCGAAGGTCGAGGCGACGGCGTTGCAGCCGCCCTCGATGGCGAGCTTGACGATGTTCTCGGCGTCGAAGTAGTCGGGGTTGGGTGCGAAGGAGGCGCCGGCGGAGTGCTCGATACCCTGGTCGACGGGGAGGATCGAGACGTAGCCCGTGCCGGCCAGACGCCCCGTGTTGAGCAGGAGCTGGTAGTTGCGGAGCACGTTGGGCGAGCGGTCGGAGAGGCTGACGACGCGGTCGACGAAGTCGGGCCCGGGGAGGTGGAGGCGGTCCTTGTTGACGGTGCCGGAGGTGTAGTCGAAGAGGTCGCCGGCTTCGGAACCGAGGACTTCGCGGGGGTTGATGGTGAGGTTTGCCATTGTCTGATCTCCCTGGGTGCTCATGATGGGCGGAATCCGGCGATTGTAGGCTGTAGTCGAGGCGTTTTGAGCCTGCTGAAAGGGCGGCCATGATTGATGTGTACGAATACCTGTGGGTACTCATTGTTCCGGGGGTTGTGCTTGGGATCGTGCTCGTCAGCCGCAGTATCCGACTCCCGCGTGGTATACAACGGAGCAGCTGCTGTGGGCGATGTGGGTACGAGTTGCGGTCTCTTGAGCATCAGATCTGCCCGGAGTGTGGCGTCGCCCATGTGCATGCGGGCGTGAGTACGCCGGGCCTGCTGATTCGTCATCGCGGAAACTACTTTCTGCTGTGGATCGGCTGGTCGCTTTTCTATCTGTGTGCGGTTGTACCCCTGGGCAGTCTGGCGCTCAAGTTCACCCATAAGCAGATCAATACGAATTCCCCACCGAGGCTCATTCAGGACCAAAGCGTCAGCGGGGAGTTTTCTACGGTGCGTCATCTGAGGTCCGATCGGATGCCGACCTTCGAGGGAGTGATTCCATCCGACCCGGTATACCAGCTCGACTATTCGGCATCCTCTGTCATCAGAGCATCCGAATTGGCTGCCGGAAGCATCGAGTTGTCGTTTCAAGGGGCGGCTGCGACGGCCGAGCTACAGATTGATCTTGTCGATCGTTCGTGGGTGCATCTTCGATGCGCAGGGTGCGGAGCTGAAGTCTGGCAAGGATTTCAATCGAGATGCACTTGTAGAATTGTTTTCAGCGCATGGCATAGACACTGTTACTAATGAGATTCAGGCGGAGATCGACTCGCTCGCTCGGCAGATAGGAGAAGTCGTTGAGAATCCGAAGGGGAGATTGAGACCGACGTCGCAGTCGGGTGATTTGGTTCGGTGTCAGATTTATTCGGGCAGTGTGGCGACGCGCCCGATGCCTCCTAGGGCAGTATTCGGACTCAAAGAAGGGCTGATCATTCTTGGTCTCATCGGGTACATCCTCGGGCTGGTGCTGCTGATTCGCAGGCGAGGGCGATTGCTTCGTCAAACGGAGATTTGATTGCCCTTCCCGTGTAACGCCCGCGATCTGATCCCGTAAGAACCCGTGTCTCTCGCGGATGGTGCCTCTTGAAGGAGCTGGGTCATGCGGACGTTAGCAAATGCAAGTCTTGGGTGCGGTCTGGTGCTGGTCGCGGGTTCGGCGATGGCTGGGCCGCCGGTGGCTCGGCATATCGACCCGGACGCCAGGTGGGTGCTGCATGTGGATCTGGAGGAGTTGAACTCGACCGAGATCGGCTCGTTTCTGATGGACATGGTGGCGGCCGAGACGGATGACTTCGAGGAGATCCGCGAGGTGATGCCCAATTTCTGGCCCGGGCCGGAGGGCGGGATGTTCGGGGTCACGCTCTACGGCTCGCAGATCGAGTTCGAGGACGACGAGGTCCCCGAGGACTTCTGCGCGGTGATCTACGGCAACGGTCAGATCCGCGGGTGGGGCTCCATGCTCGAGGCGATCGCGCTGCACGAGGGCTTCGAGAACAAGCTCAAGAAACGAGAGATACACGGCTCGGACGTCTGGTCCATGCCCATGGAAGACGGCGGGCGGATCTACGCGGGGCTCGTCGAAGGGCGTCAGGACCAGGTTGCGTGGGTGGTGAGCTTCGACTCGGGGCGGATCGAGCGGTCGCTGGCGTTCTTCGATGATCGCGAGGGCGGGAACGAACTCCTGCCGAGGGACGGGTGGCGTGACGGCACGGTCGCGTTCGTCGCGTCCGATGCGCTCGGCGAGGTCCCGATGGACCGCAAGGCTTCGAAGGTGATCGGTGAGGCCAAGTCGTTCAAGGTGCGCATCGGGGAGGTCGGCGCGAGCGCGTTCCTGCAGATGTCGCTCGACACGGGTGATTCGGAGAAAGCGCAGTCCGTGATGAGCGTCGGGCAGGGGCTGATGGCGATCGGTCATCTGGCGGCTGCCGAGGACGAGGAACTCGCTGCTGTGATGCGCGTGGTGCAGGGGCTCAAGATCACGACCAGCGGCACGAGCGTGCTGGTTGACTTCGAGCACGACGCGGGCTCGATCGTCGAGTTCCTGCGCGAGTCGGGCGAGTTCGATGTCGATGTGGACGACCGATTCGATCGCGATGACCACGATGAGGACAACGCGTGGTGATGCGGGCCCGGTAGTCCGGTTCTGTAAACCGGGCGTGAGAAGGAGCACACTGCTGGACTCGGCGGTGCTGACAGAACGCGAGAGGGCTGCGTCCGGCGCGGTGCCGGGCGCGGTCTTGCGCGCTGAAAATGCAGAGTCAGACGAGGCCCTGGCGGCCAAGGCAGCCGGCGGCGATCGCGGCGCGTTCACGACGCTCATCGGTCGCTACGAGCACCGCGTGTACCGGTTCGCTTTCGTTCGGCTGGGCTCCGAGCACGACGCGTGCGAGGTGGCGCAGGAGACGCTCATGCGGGCCTGGAAGGCGGCCCCGAGTTACCGGGCCAGTGCGCCGTACGCCTCGTGGATCCTTTCGATCGCGCACAACGAGATCGTGAATGTGGTCCGCCGCAGACGCAAAGACCGGCGGGGGATCGAGGCGCGAAACGCTGAACCGGGCGGCGCGTCAAGCGTATTGAAGGATGACGAGGCCGAGGCCTTGCCCGATGTCTGGCGAGCGGCCAGGGAGGTTCTGGAAGATTCGGTGTTTGAGATTGTCTGGCTGCGGTACGCTGAGGACATGGAGCCCAGGCAGATCGCCGTGGTCACGGGACGAACGCCGGTGGGTGTGCGGGTGCTTCTGCACCGGGCGCGAGCAAAGATCATGGAGGCGCTCGGGCCCGCTGAGGGCGCGGGCGAATCGGGCTGCAGGGTTGGCGGCGAAGTTGGCAGCGGAGTTGCAAAGTGAAGCGGGTTGAGCACGAGCATGTGGAGTCGCGGTTGCGGTCGGAGAAGCCGGGCGCGATGGAAACGCCCTCGTGGGTGCGCACGCGCGTGATCGCCTCGATGGACGCGGAGCAGAATGAGCGCGTGGCGCACGCGGCGGGCACACGGCTGGTGCCCATGGCGATCGGCGGGGCTGTGCTGACGGCCGTGGCGCTTGGGGTCGTGCTCTGGGTGCTGCCCACGCGTTCGGCGCCGATTGACGAGGCGTGGCAGTCCGGCGGCACGGTCAGGATCTCGCTGCCCGATGCGATCCGCGTGCCCGGGCCGACGGCTCTGGAGCAGGAGGCCGAGCACCTCCGCGAGGACTTCGTGGACCTGCTCGGCGTCATCCGCGTGCCGGCGGCCAAGCTCAGCGAGGCATCGAAACAATTCAAGGGCTCGGTCTGAGTCTTTGATTGCGGCGTTCGCTTCGCCGGAATAACACGGTATCGATCATGATTCGGCTCGCTGATTCTTCGGCGTGTATGGTGGTTTGTGTCGTGTGCTGATGTTCAGTAAACGACGCAGGCCACGAAATTTATCGATACGAACAAAAAGGATAGTGACATCATGCAGCGCACACAGAGCACGAGAGCGATGGTCGTGGCGGCACTGGTCGGGGTGGGCTTTGTCGGCGGCTCAATGGCGCAGGAATCGGATCCGGTTGGCATTGAGGTCGTGCCGATGTCGGAGGTGGAGTGGGGCGCGCTCAACCCGGCTCGCGGCGAGAACAGCCCGAGGGCCGGGGGGTTGTGGGGCGATCGCACGGGTGACGGGGCCTCGGGCTTTCTGGTGAAGTTTGTGGACGGGTTTGCTTCCCCGCCGCACATCCACAACATCACGTACCGGGGCGTGGTGATCAGCGGGTTGATTCACAACGACGATCCGAAGGCCGCGAACCAGTGGTTGCCGGTGGGTTCGTTCTGGGTGCAGCCCGCGGGCGAGGCGCACATCACAGCGGCCGAGGGCCGGTTCAATATGGCTTACATCGAGATCGAGGAGGGGCCTTATCTGGTCTTGCCCGAGGCGGAGGCGTTCGACAACGGCGAGCGCCCGATCAACGTGGACGAGTCGAACTTCGTCTGGCTCGACGCGACGGATATCACATGGATTGAGGGCACGTCAGACGAGGGGGGTGCCCAGATCGCGTTCCTTTGGGGGAAGACAGGCGCGGGTGAGTTGGGCGGCTCGCTCTTGAAGCTGCCCGCTGGCTTTGCGGGGCGGATTGTCAGTCGGGGCGATGAGTTCCGGGCTGTGGTGATCCAGGGCGAGCCGAGCCTCGGCGAGAGAGCGCTCGAGCCGGGCAGCTACTTCGGGTCTGACGGGGTTCGGGATGACGGGCCATCGGAGTTCCGCGTCACGGGCGATCCCGAAACGGAGAGCCTGATCTACATCCGCAGCGTGGGCGGGTATGAGCTGGCCTCGGACTGAGCGATGCTCTGGGGGAGGGGTTGCTCTACGAGCCGCCCGCGTGAGCGGGCGGGATAGGTTGTTGTGTTGAAAAAATGACCGCCCGCTCACACGGGGGGGCTTGCAAGAGTCGAGCGTCTTACGGGCGGTAGGTTGTCGCGCAGCCGGGGGATTCGGTGACGCTGACGGCTGTGACCTTGGCGTGGGGTTCGAGTGCCTCGTCGAGCCGGGAGTGCATCTCGTTGAAGATGTACTTGGCGATGTTCTCGGCGGTGGGGTTGATGCCGCCGGCGGGCTGGTTGAAGGGCCCGATCTCGTTGAGGTTTGAGTTGTTGAATTCGTCGAGGATGGCCTCGAGGGCGGCTTTGGCGGTGTGGAAATCGCAGACGAGGCCGTCCTGGTCGAGGCGGTCGCCCTGGATCTCGACGGTGGTGACGAAATCGTGCCCGTGGAGGGTTTCCTTCTGCCCGGCGATGGTGAGGGCGTGGGCGGCGGAGAACGTGGACTGGACGGTGATGGTGAACATGGAGCTAGGGTAGGGAGGCAGTTGGCAGGAGTCGTTATCGTTTGACGAATGTTGCCGAAGTGTGAAGACGGACCGGCCCGCAGGGCGTGCAGATGAGGGGTGGAGCGATGAGCGAGGCACCGTTGATGCTGGGTGTGAGCGGCCTGCGGGGGATTGTGGGCGAGAGCCTGACGCCGGAAGTGGCGGTGCGGTACGCGGCGGCGTTTGGGGCGTGGCTTCGCGGTGGCAATGTGATGGTGGCTCGGGATGGTCGTGCAGGTGGTGAAACTATCTATGAAGCGGTTATCCAGGGACTGTTGCAGTCGGGATGCGATGTCTATGAGGCCGACGTGCAGATGACGCCGACTGTGGGCTGTGTGATCCAGAGCGGACAGTTCATCGAGGCAGGGGTCATCGTCACTGCGAGCCACAATCCGCAGGAATGGAATGGCATCAAGCTCCTCGTCGAGGGCGCGGCGCCAACGGCATCTGTTGCAAACGAGATCATCGAGTTGTTCCGATCGGGTGGTGAGTTCCCATCGACACAGCGCGGTACGCGCAAGAAATATGACGACGCTTCGGCGTTTCACCGGGTGGAGGTGAGCGACCAGGTGCAATGGAGGCTTGGTCACCAGGTGGATGATCCGAAGCGAGATCGCCCACTGCTTGGAACCGGGAAACCCGCGTGGCGTGTCGTTGTGGATTCGGTGAACGCTTCGGGCCGGGTGATCGTGCCAGCGTTCTTTGCCAAAGAGTTGAATGTCGAGCTGCATCATCTCTTTGCGGATGAATCGGGCATCTTCCCCCACACCCCCGAACCCACCGCCGAGAATCTTTCGGGCGAGGGGGGGCTGTGCGACGCGGTGCCGGGGCTGAAAGCGGATATCGGGTTTGCGCAGGATCCTGACGGGGATCGGCTGGCGATCGTGGATGAGAAGGGGCGGTACATCGGGGAGGAGTACACGCTGGTGCTGGCGGCGATGTCGATTCTGGAGGCCAGAAAGAGCCGCGGGCGTGAGCACGCGGGAGGTGCCGAAGAAGACGGAGCCCTCACCCCGGCCCTCTCCCGCGGGGCGCGGGAGAGGGAGGAAGAGAAGACCCCTCACCCCGGCCCTCTCCCCGAGGGGGAGAGGGTGGAAGAGACGATCATCTGCG
>MDTD01154788.1_pt1 | contig 21578 bp, 23 predicted proteins | sample 811221 | NCBI WGS metagenome assembly MDTD01 (sample SAMN05326646, study PRJNA326480) | marine metagenome | isolation source: seawater | place: Pacific Ocean: South West | collected 2011 | reverse complement strand
TAGTAAACTCATTTTTTTGACCTTCTGCACATTAATGGTCATAATTGACCCACATTAAATACCTGAAATGCTTGATTTGAAATTGTCCCATAAACGATCGATTGGTTCACCATTCAAATTAACAAGTAGTCTTAAACCTGAAACGGCTAACAGCATTAAGGATACGTTATCTAGTCTCTTTGGTATTTCTGGTGAAGAGCTTAGAGCAACAGCTGGCATTAATTCACCCGAAAAACGCCTTGCCTTTTTGCTCAAAACACGGTGAAAATAACATGAAACAGCACTTGAAGTCTAAATTTGATTAACCAAATAATTTTTTAAATAATGATGGTTTTTTTTCGGTTGATTTTGGTTGGGGCTGCTTTGTTTTAGCTAAAAATACAATCAACAGTTCCGCCTGATCTTCGGTAGATAACGGAATCCCTTTTTGGTTCACCAAATAAAACCAATCGTTGGTTAACTGCTCAAGAAAATCGTCATTGGCAATGGTGTTAAATTCACTGGCAATAATGGACTCCCAGCCCTCACGAATGTGCTGAGGCACAGTGGATTTTGGAACATTTTTTGGCTGGCCATGTTTGGCATACGTTAAATGAACCACCAAAAACTCTTGAGGGTTTTTGGATGCAAACGCCTTTTGATGGGCGCTATTTAATCGATCCAGTTCGGGCAATCGAACCGCCTCTGCCAATTGACGCTCACGATAGGCCGGCGAAATTTCTGGTGTGGTTAAGGGATCCTTTGGTGCTGGGTTTGGGATTGGCACATCCATTTTTGTGGTCTTTTTTTTTGGGGAGTCTTTTTTTTCCTCACTGTCCAGGGTGATGCCAGCCGCCTTAATCAACTGGGCCTCGTAATCTGGCGCATTTAAATCGCATTGGGCCAATAACTCCATCCAAATCTCTGCCACACCTTGGCAAAACTCATCTGAAAATTCGCCCCGATACTTGGCCAATACTTTGGCCCATTTTTTATTTAATCCATCCAAGGTTTGATCCACCGGATATGACAATGAAAAGCCATGGGCACAACAAGTTAAATAAACCGTCACAAAATCATCGGGTATGCCACGATCGATGTGCCGACCAATTTCGGCTAAATTCACGCAGGCACCCGCTTCATGAGTTCGTCATAGGCCATGTTAATGTCTTGCATTTTTTTCTTGGCTTGTTCTTTAAATTCGTCCCCCAAATGATGAACTTTGTCTGGATGATACTTTTTCGATAACTCTCGATACACTTTTTTTATTTCGGCCTTTGTAGCGGAATTGGTGATTCCCAAAATGGCATAATATTTATCATCATTCGTTTGATTTGCAATATCACCAAACTGTGCCTCAAAGGCCATTTTTATTCGTTGATGATCAAATGCGGATATGTTCAGTAGCACCGCCAATCGATCAATCATGCTTGCCTCAGACGAATGAAACTCACCATCCGAATAAGCGACGTTGTAGACCATATTCAATAACATTAATTGTGACTCATACCCAAACTGTGATGTAAATTCACGGGCGAGTGACTCTATGTTTTCTGTGGATGTTTTAGCGGATTCCATGACATCGTTTAGCCAAGTGATTTGCCCACCTGAAAACCGAAGTTGCACAATAAAAAACTGACGAATCATTTGCGTTTCAGCGGAACTAATGCGCCCATCCGCTTTGGCAATATGAATGAGTATGTGAACCATGATTTCAACAAACCGCTTGTGCTCCGGTGATTTTGTATTTAAGGATGCATTCACCGACCGATTTCGCCCGACTTTTTTGACAAATCGAAATGCCAATGCCCCCATAATAATTAATGGGAGAAAGTTTACCACAATGGCAAGCGCCAATCCAAACAGCATCAAAAGCAATCGAAACCCGCCCAGCATTAAAAATGCCAAAAAGAAAATCCAAAAATAGTTTCCCCCGTTATTGTATCGCTGATAGTACATATTGACCTTATGATAACGCGTCCAAAGAGGTTCGGCCAGAAATAAATGTTTAAAACCTGTTGTTTTAACACATATCTAAATCAACATGATCTCAAATAAACGAATGGCCTGGGGGGCCATTGTGGGGATGGCATTATGTCTCATCATGCTCGCCCATCAATTTACCTTTATTGATCGATTCAACTGGGCGTTGCGTGATCAAATGGCCATTCATTTGCGCCAACAAACAACCCCATCGCCCCAAGTCAAACTCATATTAATTGATGATGCATCCGTGAACCATTTATCGGATGTGATTGGGCGATACCCTTGGCCCCGCGGCATCTATTCCCCGGTGCTGGATTATTTAAAAGCTTCCGGTGCGAAACACATTTATTTTGATGTGTTATTTAGTGAAGAAGAAGAGCAGCAGTCCAGTCACGATGAGTTTGTATCGGCGCTTCAGATGCATGACAATATTCACATGGTTAGCATTGTGACCGATGACTATGCCTTGACCGATGCCCAACCTAAATTTTTAAAAAAATCCGTATTCCCCATACATCTGCCACAAGACTTCAAATTAAAGTCCCACGATAATATGTACACCCCGATTGATGATTTGGCGAGGCATGTCGCGAGCATTCCTGTGGCCACGATTCACCCCGACCTGGATGGGCGATATCGCCAGATCCCCATGCTTCACCAATACAAATCATCCATTCTCATGTCACTCCCATTGTCCGTTCTTCATGAAGAATTCTCAAATTTACAGTTTAATCACACAACCCTTGCCACCAATGACTTTCGCATTCCAATGAACACTCATGGAGAAGCCACACTCAATTGGTACCCGATGGGCATCCAAAAATACTCATTTTCTGGGGTATTATCCTCTTGGCAATCCATTCAAAATGGGAAGGTGCCATTGATTGACCCAACCACATTTGATAATAGTATCATTATCATCGGAGCCAGTGCCGTGGGGCTTCATGATTTAAAATCCACCCCGATTCATTCCCATCTACCCGGCGCTGAAATTCAAGCCACCGCCATTTCAAATATTTTAAATAATGAATTGCTTCGATTAAGCCACCCCATCATTCATGTGGGGGTGTTTATTCTGGTCTTATTCTTCACCCCATTCATTACACTAAAAGACCCCAACATATATCGCTACATCCTTACATTGTTGATTCCCATTGCCATGGTGATTGCGATGTGCGTCGGATTTAAAGAAGCGCATTATGTGCTACAATTTGGGTTGCCGTTATCGGCTTTTTGGATCACCTATATTTCGGCCATTGGCTACAATAGTTTTACCGAGTATTTGGAAAAACAAAAAGTAAAACAAACGTTTTCAATGTACGTATCCCCAAAGATCCTTAAAGAATTAAGCCAAAACTATAAAACGATTCAACCGGAATTGGGCAAAGAAAAACAAGTCACCATTTTATTTACAGACATTCGCTCTTTCACCAGTTTAACCGAAACACACCCTGTTGAAATGATCATTCGACTCCTCAATGATTATTTCGATGCCATGATTGAAATCATTCAAGATAATGATGGCACGGTGGATAAAATTATTGGGGATGCCATCATGGCCTTTTGGAATGCACCGATTGAAACCGATCAACATGCCTTAAAGGCCGTTCAGACGGCTCTAAAAATGCAAGATCGGCTCCAGCATTTAAACCGTCACTGGGCCCACCAATCCATGCCCACCATTGAAACCGGTATTGGAATCAATACCGGCACATGCATCATTGGCAATATTGGCTCCAAACGTCGGGTGAATTATACCTTGATTGGGGATTCCGTCAATGCCACAGCACGACTCGAGTCGTTATGCAAAAATTATTCGGACAATATTTTAATTAGTGAGCATACCTATGAAAAAATCAATCATCAACTATCTTGCGAATTTATCGATAAAGTAGCTGTTAAGGGCAAACAAGAACCCATTAAAATTTATGCCCCAAGGACAAACTTATGATTATGATTCGTATTTTTATGGTGTTTCTATTGCTGATTTGTACGCCGGTGATGGCCGATCAAATGTTTGTGCTGTCCAACCAGGCCAATTTGATGAGTACCCCCTCCATGGAAGGGGAAACCATCGGTGTATTAAAGCATGGGACCGAAGTCAATATTATTGAAACAAAAAATATCTGGGTTAAAATTAAATACAAACGAAAAAGTGGTTGGATTTGCAAATTCTCACTCTCAAAAAATAACCCATTGCATCAATCGGTCATTGCAAAGGTGGACACCATCAATTTAAAAAAACAAGCCAGAAAACGTGCATCATCCTATTCAACAGCAGCCACCACCCGAGGCTTATCGGAGAAAGATGACACCACCGTCACAACCACCGATTACAAATCCCTTAAAGATATGGAATCCTTTCGTCCAACCGTTACTGAAATTCAAGATTTTATTCAAAAAGGAGCCCTGGATCAATGAAACCCCGTTTTTTTTTACTGTTATTTTTTACCTATATTCTCATTTGCTCATGCACCACACAAGCATCCAAAGATACCCAATATGAATTAAAACTGGGCCGAAATATCGCGGCCATTATCTTGGGTAAATACAAACAATCCACCGATATTCCACTGATTCGGTATGTTAATTTGGTTGGGCAGTCGGTGGCATCAAGCAGTGGACGAAAAGACATTCATTTTCATTTTACCGTGATTGAATCCGATAGGCCCAATGCCTTGGCCTGCCCCGGAGGGTATGTTTTTGTGACCACAGGATTACTGAAACTAATCAAAAATGAAGCCGAACTGGCGGGTGTTTTGGCCCATGAAATTGCCCACATCAATCAAAAGCATGTGTTCAATAAGGTGTATGAAGCCCCTCAATCATCGGGGAATGTATTCACCCAATTTTTAACCGCAAAAAACACATCAATGAGTGTCGCATTCAGTGAAATTAGCGATCAATCCATCACCATCATTATGAACCAAGGCTTGGATGAATCGGATGAGTTTGAAGCAGATATTGCAGCGGTGTTGTATTTGCAAAATACAGGGTACAAAGGTCAAGCGTATTTGGACCTGATTGCTCGACTGCCAACCCAAGACACGGTTCATAGTAAAACTCACCCCAATATTGACACTCGACTCCAATCCATTGCGGCCATTTTCCCAGAATCACAATTAAATGATGGTGAGTTATTGGTCGATCGGTATGAAAATCATGCCACGCTTCGCTAAATTTTGTGTGCTTTGGCTGATTGGTCTTCAGATACATGTTCTAGGCGTGCTCACAGAATTCACACACTTTGACCATCAAAACATGATTGATGCTCGTGCAGGGGGCATGGGGGGCACCTACATTGCCTTATCCGACACCTTAACAGGGAGTTATTACAACCCCGCCGGGTTGGCCTTTATCGACTATAAGCGCACCACAGAATCCAACAATATTTATCGTGCAACCAAGCTCACCTACACGGGCGCATCCGATAATTTTTCGTATGAGTTTACCTCAGAAACCACCGCCCCCCCATTCATCGGATTGTTTCAAAATTACGATGACTTTAATGTGGTATTTTCTGTCATCATTCCAAAATCTGAAAAGTATAACAAAGACTATCACCGATCATTCACGAGTTCCAATGGCGTGAATATCACCTTCTATGAAAATTTTGATGGTCACAATGATCATTATTTGATTGGGCCAAGCATTGCCGCACTCATTCATTCTGATATTTCTCTGGGAATGAGTTTGTTTTATTCCTACGAAACCCGCAATTACATTCAAAACATTTACACATTTCCGACGGATTTCCCCTCAACCACCCAAGTTTGGAGCAATACCTACAACGAAGAAACCACCCAAGAAATCTTGGGGGTATTCGGTATTCAATGGATGCCCTCATTGGATTGGTCCTTTGGCGCAAAGCTTAACATTCCCATTCAACTATCGAGCACCGGTACCGAACAACAAACCGATGCGATACTGGATCATTTAAATAATCAATACAGCTCTGCCATTTCGGCGTCCACCTATAATCTTAGTGATATGGGATTTAAAAGCAATTACCCAACGCTTGGCATTGGAGCGGCCTATTTATTTTCAACAAAAACATTGGCCTGCATGGACATTAACTACCTTTTCGGGAACTCAAGTGCCAGCCATTTTCCCACATCCTCTATTGTGAATGTATCATTTGGTCTTGAACATTACGTTGTCCCATCATTGCCGTTTCGACTGGGCGCATACACCAATGCATCCTACTTTCCCAAAGATCAAGACGGGGACCACTTGAATGGGATGGGATTTACCGCCTCATTTGGGTATGAATCAGGTGCCAACGCATTAAATGTGGCCATGGATTACCAGATGGCCAAAGGAAACACAACATCGGGGGGAGCTATCACCGACCACTTGGATTACTCGGGCATCACCTTTTTGGTATCGGGTAGCAGCAATATTTAATCGCCGTTAGGGCTCAGTATTCGACCGGTATCCGCTTCTTCTGGCGATTGATCCCTGACATTTTTGACTTCAATTTCAAAATACAAGTCTTCCCCAGCCAAGGGGTGGTTCATATCAAATTTAACGGTATCTGAACCAACCTCAAGAATGGTTGCCATGGTGACTTGAGGCCCCTCTTCCGTTTCAATTTCCACTTCAAAATGTGTGCCTTCTTTCAAGTCTTGAACATCAGAAAACTCGTCTTTGGATGCTTCTCGAACCAGATCTTCCATATATTCACCATACCCGTCCTGAGCTAAAACCGTTACATTTATTTTTTCCCCCGATTGCTTTCCTTCAAGGGCTTTTTCCAGGCCAACGATAATATCCCCAGCCCCATGAACGTAAGGCAATTGTTCCTGACCAATGGATGAATCCAGCACATCCCCCTCGCTATTTTTTAATGTGTAATCAATAAATACGACTTTATCTTTTTCTATTTTCATTTGTTCAACTCCTAACCTCTGTTTACTTTATACTACGAAATTTATGACTGGATGAATAGTAACTATTCTTATTTCCACTGGGCTAAGTTACACTTTATATTATGTGGTCGTTTATAAAAAAATACCCCTCAAAATATTGGCCTTGGTACATTTCTGGGTTTATTGCGTTGATCTTAACAACATTTATCACCACCTTGATTCCCATTGAAATCATGCATATTGTAGACGCCATTCACCAACAACAAGGATGGCCGACATTGCAACCCATGATTGTTCGTCTCATCGGCTTTGCCATGGGCTTGGCCGTTGTTCGAACGTTATCTCGCATTCTTATTTTTATGCCTGGGCGTTATGTTGAATATGATCTTCGAAAAGAAATCCATGCCCACCTACTTACCCTACCCCCAGTATTTTTTAGAGAACATACCATTGGGGATACCATGTCCCGCATGATCAATGACATTCAAGCATTACGGCTCATGTCGGCCTTTGGCTTTCTCCATATTATTAACACCACCATGATCTATGTATTGGTCATTGTCCAAATGGTGGCCATTCACCCCATGTTGACCTTATGGGTGTTGCTGCCAGTTCCATTTGCCTTGTTGGTCATTCGTTTTTTCGTCAAGCGGTTGTACAAATACATCAAAGCCTCTCAGGAGCAATTGGGATTGATTACAGATTTTTTTGTGGAATCTGTGGCCAATATGAGCCTCATTAAAACCTACACTGCCGAACAGCGCATCATTCACGAAATGCAAAAAGATAATACTCAATACCGAGACACCCAAATTGGCTTAGCCAGCATACGTTCCACGATGTTTCCATTCATTGCAACCATTGGATCGATTGGCCAAATCATTTTGCTTTATCAAGGTGGGCAGTACGTGATTGGCGGTCAAATAACCATTGGTGAACTGGTGGCCTTTAGTACCTATCTGGTCCTCCTGGCTTGGCCAACCGCCGCTCTATCGTGGATCATCAATATCATCCAACGGGGCATGGCGTCATTGGTTCGCGTGCAAGATATTTTATCCACCCAGCCCCACCCGCAACTGGATGCCCCCACCACATCACCGATGCAAAAAGCCCCAAAGATCACATTAAACAACTTAACGTTTCATTATGATTCTGCGACCAAACCGGTGTTATCTGATATTTCACTCACCGTACAACCCGGAGAGCGATTGGGTATTTTTGGGGCCACAGGATCTGGGAAAACAACCCTTGCCAATTTGGTTGGGCTATTGGAACCCACCGCACCCAATACCATTTTTTATGATGATATTGATGTAACACAATCCAATGTTACCCAATTGAGATCGGGAATTTCATTGGTTCCTCAAAAACGATTTTTATTTTCGACCACTATTCTAAAAAACATTTTATTTACCAACCCCAACGACGAAAAAGGCGCCGCAGAATTGGCGGCTAAACGTGCCTGTATCCTAGGAGACATCACTGATTTCCCAGACCATTGGGATACCATGGTTGGTGAAAAAGGAATCATGTTATCGGGCGGTCAACAACACCGATTGGCCATGGCACGAGCCTATGCCGCTGATCACCATGTGCTCATATTGGACGATGTTTTATCGTCAGTGGACCATGATACGGAACACCAAATGGTTGAGGCCCTATACAACAGCCCCAACCCGCCTACCACCATTATCATTGCCCATCGCATCTCAGCATTGAGCGATTGCAACCACATTATTGTGCTTGATGATGGCCAGATTGTTGACGAAGGAACCCATGATGAACTCATTGCCAAAGATGGTGCCTACAAAGCCACCTGGCAGTATCAACAAATGGAGGCGCAATTCAATGACTAAAGCCGCATCTGATCGACAATATTTGATTCAATACCTTTATTATTTAAAACGACACAAGGTTCGATTGGGCATTAGCTTAATCTCGATTCCTCTGATTGCGGCCATTCATATTTCTCAGCCCCTCATTATGAAGTATGCCATTGACCATGTGTTTTTGAATCAACAAATCCAGCAGTTGCACATTGTGGCCAGTCTTTTGGCACTTGCCGTGGTTGGGGAATTCACGCTTCGATCATTGCAATCGTTCTTATTTCAGCACATCGGTCAACACACCGTCACCGATATCCGTCATGATTTATTTTCCCATGTAACTCAATTAAAAATGAGTTACTTTGACAAAACTCCACAAGGGGTTCTGACCTCACGATTAACCAGTGATTTGGAATCGCTTAACGATAGTTTTGCGACGGGTGTGGTCACATTAATTGCCGATATTTTAACCATTATTGGTATTTTGACGGCCATGTTTTTATTAAGTGTTGAGCTAACCTTGGTGACATTGCTCATTACCCCTCCATTGTTTATATTTGTAAATATTTGCAGAAAACAGCTTCGGACCCAGTACAATCGAATCCGATCAACCATTGGAAAATTGAATGCATCCATTCAAGAGCAACTGGAGGGTTTGCCCATTATCCAACAATACAATCGGCAAGTCATTAATGCATCTGAATTTGATGATTTAAATACTGCGTATCGAAAAGCCACCATTTCATCGGTAAGCTACGATGCGCTGCTTTACTCTGTCATTGAATCCATGGCCAGCATTACCTTGGGGATTGTGATTGGGTACGCCTTGGGATTTCAACAACAAGACACCATTACCATCGGATTATTGGTGGCATTCATTGACTACATTCAAAAGTTTTTTCAACCCTTGAAAGAGATCTCCAATAAATTTGCTATCCTTCAGCATGCCCTGGCCTCGCTTGAAAAAATATTTGGGTTGTTTAATGTCACAGAGACCATGCCCATTAAAGACAAGAAACTTCACCATTTTTCCGGAAAAATTTCACTTCAAGATGTTCACTTTCACTACCCGTCTTTTCCTGATAAGCCTGTCATTAAGGGCATTTCATTTGATGTTCAACCGGGGCAAACGATTGCCATTGTAGGCCCAACGGGATCCGGGAAAAGCAGCCTCATAAAAATAGTATTGGGGCTCTATGAAGGATACACAGGATCCATTCAATTGGATGGTCAGGAATTGCGTGATTTGGATCCGAGCTCCATTCGTGAGCAGATGGTCACTGTTGGGCAAGACGCCCGGTTATTCAATCGAAGCATTGCGTTTAACATTACCCTTGGGAACCCCTCGATTTCTGATGATGATGTGATGCGCGCCCTGACCATGGCCAACGCCTTGCATATTATTGAAAACTTACCCAATGGCATTCATAGCCCCATCAACCAATTTGGCCAACAGCTATCGGCCGGGGAAGCGCAACTGATTGGATTTGCACGGGCTCTGGCAAGTCCCGCCCCCCTGATTTTATTGGATGAGGCCACGGCCAATATTGATAGTTTAAATGAACAGGCCATCCAATTGGCCACCGAGCGATTGCTTCAAGAAAAAACCGTCATTGTTATTGCCCATCGCTTATCCACCATCCAACACGCCGATATCATTATTGCACTTAAAAATGGACAGATCATTGATATGGGCGACCATGAATCTTTGATTGATGCCGATGGGTTTTACTCCAAACTGTATCGCATGCAGTTTACTCATTAACACGAATCCCCCTTTTATTTTTTATTCATTTTAATCAGGCATTTTGATATTTTTCATTGTATGATAAACAAAAGGGAGAACACCATGAAACAATGTTTATATCTGTTATTATTTTGCTTTTTATTTATGTCATGCAGTAAAACTGAGACAAAAACCACATCATATGTTGGCCCCGGGTCTGAATACAGCATCACATTTAATGAATCTGACAGCACGTTTGATTTAACCGAATCGGACGCAAGTTTAACCATTTCCGGCAGTTATACCACACTATCCTCTGGGTTTAAAAAATTAACGGTTGGGAGTGTTTCTGGGGGTGGTTCTGAAGGCCCGTCGGCGGGGGATCAAGCGTATGGAGTGGATATTCCTGGGGTGATTTTCTTGCTGAAACCGTTGGAAGAAAACAGCGAAATTATTCCCATGGTGTCAAAAGGCAGTTGCCCCACTGGAGACTTCACCATGAATTGGATCATCACTGGGATTGAAACTGGGACCGTGTTTAAAAATGAGTGCACTGATGGTGTTGGAACGCCAAAAGGCATTGATGCCTTGGGAACATTTTCTTACACCCACAGCTCGACACAAGGGGTACTGCCCAAAAAATTTGATATTTGTGGCAATGAATTTGATGAGTTATTTGACCTTGGGACCATTGCCTGCAGCGCTGGCATTGCAACACCGGCGGATGAAGCGGCCGCAAAAATGTATTTAACGGCCAATGGGGGGGCCATTGTAAAGATTGAAGATGACGCTGGTGGCAGTGATGACAATGACGATACCATTATTGTTGGCTTACCCGTCAATACCGTTGTCAAAGAAAGTCTGGCGGATGATTACATTGGCATGATTATGATGAATAATCCCAGTGGTCAAGATTCGGTATTCTTAATTAAAGCCACTGTAGATAGCGATGCCGTCATTACCATTTCAGAAGTTGACCCTGACACAGATGCAGCGATTACCACCAATTTTAAAGATGCATCAGCGACAATGGCGGATATTAACCAACCATCCACCGGGTTTTCTCGGGGCACGTATTTGGTCAGTGTCAATAATGGATCAGGAGGATTCACATCCATTACCAATAAAAAAATTAGTTGCATGTCCAATCAAAACATTAATGGCACCAGCAAAAATTTCATTTTCTGTGTTGGGGAAGACACTAGCAGCGATCAAATGTTAAATGTACTGTTGATTTCAAAGTAACCCCGAGGTGGGATTGGCATTTAATTTAAATTCAAAAACTATAAAAAATTAATTACTATTTAAGGATTCAAAAATGACTTATTCGGTATTGAGATCACCTATTTTTAAATAAACCCACCCGGCACAACGTTTTTTTGGGCGTATTATAAAAAAGGGTGGCGGGCCCATTCGCCCATTGAACCGGCCACCTTATGGCCAAATAACACCCCGTAGCGGTCCAGTTGAGCGACCATTCGCACCATTTAGACTGCCTTTGACAGGATCAATCGCCTCCTCAATACTCCCAACCACGCGGTGTTTCTCGAGCAACCCGTCCAAAGACATGGGCATGCAACAATTTAAGTTTTTATGGGAGCTCATGGGCTTGGGAGACATGACACCGCCACCATTGAACCCTAAAGATATTTCGGTGGTTCCTTTGGCGGAGCTATTAAGCCATACAAAAGAAGGTGGCGCAGCTCCCACTTCCATGGATGAAATGAATGCCTACCATGACACCATCAATACACTATTAACACGTTGTAATTTAACCAAATACTTAACCCGTTTTCCAAAAGATTCTTTAACCCAAACGCAATACTCACGATTGGGTCGCATACTTGTTGGAAAAACCCCTTCGGATCATTACTGGCTGCTCAAATTTGTTCCTTTTAATGAATGCCTTCGTGAATTTTTGGGGCCATGCTTGGCCACGATTTGTGAAGAACGTACCATGGTGTTAAAACATGTGATGATGCATGTCACAGAAGATGGAAAATTGGGGGTATTGGACCCATTTAAGCCCCAAATTGCCATGGCGGCCAAAGAAAAGAAACAAGTTTTTGTTGCACGGCAATTTTATCCTGACTCAATGACATTGAATGATAATGGGGATATTTCAAATGAAGTAAAAAAATTAACCGCGGCCATTCCAAACTCCACATTTATTCGAAATTATGTCTTGTTGCATGGATTTTATGTGATGCTGACTTTAATAACCCCGGCAACTTTTTAATAGAGAATCGATTAAACGCGCCACAGGTTAAGGCCTTAACATCGATTGATTATGGCCAGATTTTGCAAGAGACGAATGGTCATAGTGGGCATCGCCGCGGCACATTGCCGGATCGTCGCTTCATAAGCAACACATTTGATGGTGGCCCGAATGAATTTTTTAAACGACAATGCGCCGATGGGTTTAATCCCATGTTGCGCATTCTGTATGTTCGATTTCTTGAGTCCCATGAACGGGTTGGGGTACTTAGAGCCAAAGCAAGGGAACTCGCCCTTAATGACTTAAAACACCTGAAACTACGATCGGGTGACCAAAAACGCTTTGCCTACAAAACAGAGGACATCAAATTATTTCTAACCTATATTGGGATTCCAACACATCCTGACCATTTGCAGGGGCTCGAACGATTAAAAGAAAGTGACCCGGTAACACTATATGAAATTGTTACGGGTTGGAAAATTGAAGATGCGCGTTGTTAATAGTTGCTTTTATTAAATAAATCCCGGCATCTGATTTTGAGTATGGACGCAATGGCATCTTCCGGGGACCGGTCCTTGAGAATGCTCTTGGCCATGTCCAAATGAAAGCCTTTGGGCTCACATGTCTGAACATCGGTTAAAAACTTGGCCTTTTTACTGTCCAAAACCTCGGCGGCTGTTGGGACTTCTTTTTTCTTTATCCCACCCTTTTGCTGCTTAATAATGCGCTTAAATTTAAAGAATTCACGCTCTTTCACAAATGTGATCGATACCCCTGATTGACCCGCACGACCCGTTCGGCCAATGCGATGGGTGTAGACTTCGGTATTTTGTGGCACAGAATAATTAATCACATGGGAAATATTTTTCACGTCAATCCCACGCGCTGCAACATCGGTCACCACCAATATATCGCACTGCTTGGTTTTAAACTTGGCCAAGGATCGCTCCCGCTGTGCTTGGGATAAATCCCCATGCATGCACTCAACAGAGTACCCATGATTAATGAGTGTGGCCGCCAACTCATCCACTTCTCGCTTGGTATTGCAAAAAATAAAGCCATAAAACTCTGGAAAACTATCGATGACTCGACTCAATAACTTCACTTTATTAATGCGATCACACTTATAAAACGTTTGCTCAATTTGTGGTTTTTGACCACTCGCTTCACTGGTGGTATTGATGCTCATGGGGTTCACCAAATACGAGTTGGCCACTTTCATCACAAACTTTGGCAATGTGGCTGACAATATAATGGTCCGCCGATCTGGATTGGTATTGTCAACAATGGCGTCCATGTCTTCCTTAAACCCAAAATTCAACATTTCGTCCACTTCATCAATAATGAGATACTCAATTTTCTTTAGATTGAGTCGCTTTTTATTGATATGATCCAAAATTCGTCCTGGGGTTCCCACCACAATGCAGGCACGCTTTGTTTTCTTTAATTTTTCAATTTGTTCTCTCATGCCTTGCCCACCGCAACACTCGATAATATCAATCTTTCGCTGGCCTTTGTATACCGCAAGTTCTTTGGCGACCTGACTGGCCAATTCACGGGTTGGCGCTATGGCAATGGCCTGGACATGCTTTTCGGATTCGTCCATCGTATCAATGAGTGGAATTCCAAAGGCCCCTGTTTTGCCTGTCCCTGTATCTGCTTGCGCAATGATATCCTGACTCGAATCTGAAAATGCAGGTATTAATGCTTCTTGAATGGCGGTTGGATATTCATACCCTTTTTTGGCCAATACAGCCGATGTATCCTTGGAAATGCCAAGGTCATAAAACGATGGTGTTGACATGGGAGCTATTTACTACGGAATGTAATCCTTCCAATGGTTAAATCATATGGGGACAATTCGACTTTAACGTCGTCACCCAACAACACACGAATGCGGAACTTTTTCATTCGACCAGATAAATACGCCGTAATTTCTTGTCCGGAATCCAGTTTCACAAGAAACTTTCCGCCTTTAAAACATTCCATTACTTTGCCTGTTACTTCAATTGTATCGTCTTTTTTCACCTGAACTCCTCGTTCCTTTTCATGTATATTACCACAGGGGTATTTAAATGAACACTAGCGATTCCATTGAATTAACGCATGAGACCCAGCACGCCTAAGCCAACCCCTAACCAAATGTAAATTTCCTGTTCTTTTCGTGTTTTTTCAACCTGTTGAATATAATCTTCCACTCTGGAAATATCGTAATTGATGGTTTTTTGTTCCGTTTTAATCAGATTTACTTCAGAATCCACAAACCCCTTGGAGTTTTGCTGAGATTCCATGTACCCTTTGAATTGTTTTGAAAAACTTTTTAATTCAATTATATCACCGGCAGACAAGGATGCCTTTTGGGTTAGCTCATCCAATCGATCCAAAAGCAAGGCCAATTCTTTGCGATTGACCCCTTGCTCAGGCAAAAACTTATTGCCATCCATGAGGGTAAAATACCCTTTATCAACGCTCCGCTTAATGGCTGGATAGGCCGCATCCGATGCGGGAACATCGGTAATTTTTTGTTGCCCATAACACGCCAATGATATCATGAATAGTCCCACTAGTTTAAAAATCAAAATCTTTTTCCTCCTTTTCATTTTCCAATAATTCTTCTTGTCGTCTTAAGACAATGGTTAATTCATCCAGTTGTTGCCCTCCTTGCCATAATCGAACCGTCACGTCCCCTTCTTCGATCACTTTAAAATGCCATTTTCCAATAATCATGCGCCAAGGAGGATCTTTGGCGGCTAACCGCGTAATCTCAAGGGCATTGTGGGTCGCAGAAAACATTTCCATGGCATTTTGGGTGGACGACTCAATGAGCCACGGCTCAGGTGAGACTCTGATCGGTGCCAAATGTTCCCCGTCCCATGTCAGTGTTAAATTGAGCCCACTAAATGTTGGCATATCCATTAACGTGATCCAAACGTATCCATAATCACCCACAAAAAAACTGGGTTCTGAATAATACAGTTTGGCTTTGGGCTTTCCTAGCTTAATTTGAACGGGGATCCGTGACGTGGCCGGTTTGGTATACACACTCTTCATTTGAATGGGGATATTGTGGGTTCCTCCATGCCATTCATCCACCTTTAATTTCCATGAGACCTGTTCGGAACGGTTTGGATCCAATACCGGAATGACGTGTTTGGCTTGGTCAAATGAGGCAATCGAAAAGGGGGATTTTGTTGCATTCAGTGACAGGGTAACATTGGATACCGTAACGTCAGATTCATTGCTGACTTCCACTGGGACATCCACAAATTGATCAAAGCCACGTTTAATGGTGGCTTGTCCGATGCCTCGAAGTGTTAATTTTGGCTGACCTGTAAACACCATCTCGCGAACCAATACTTGGTCTGGCAACGTGTTGGATGTAACCTTAAAGGTGATTGTCTTTGGACCTTCTGTGGCATTGAGCGGATCCATTTTTACAAAGTAAACCAATTGCCGGGAGCCACCGGTTAAAATATCCCCCAGAGACTCGGTTTGATTGCCCGTCACCAAGGTTAACCCCTGAGGTAGAGCAATGGTTGCATTGGCACTGCTCGCACTAAAACCGCCCGTATTTGATATGTAGGCCACCATGGTGTAAATATTGGGGTCCGTGACAGAAATATACGATGGTGCGGTAATCCCTAATGCCAAATCGCCGGGAGCCAAACTCACCCCACCCAATCCCATCACCGTTCGATACACTCGCGCTTCATTTGGTCCCAATGGCCGCTTTTCATAAAATAATGCCAATGCCGTGTCGGGCTCGTCTTCCCCATCACGAATAAACGAATCCCCCTTGTTGACCTTGACGCGATACGGCTGATCGGCCAATGCGCCCCAATTCATTAATATTAATTCATCGGGCGGAGTTAATGAGGCTGGGGTATAGCGCAAAATACCCTGGGCAATAATGTTTGGAGTGGCCAAAGAATCAAAGCTTTGCCAGTAATCCATAATGGCATCGCCCGTGTAACTGGTTTCGGCTTGTACCGCATCGTTTCCAATGCGAAAAGGGGCCGCATCATTGGTGCCCAACATGGTGTCCATCATCATTCGAAGCCCCACATTTTTTGTGGCATCGGATTCATTAATCAGTCGATATTCAATGAGCACCGAATCTTCCACATTGGTGATTGGGTTTCGAAATAAGGTTAACCGTTGTGTCCCTTTAATGGGGCCCATGATGGCCACGGTTTCCATGGTATTTTTTGTCACCGTGGACGCAATTACTTGGCCATATTTCGCCCGCTTCCCGGCACGTTTCACCGTTTGAGTTCCAAACCCGTACACTGTCCCATCCACGGCAATCGAGGTGTAGGACGTCCATGGTTTTGGTCGACCATAAATGAGGGGCAAATCATTGTCTTCCTCTCGACTGGGGTCGCCCCCCGTGGTTTCAATGGAAAACCTGGGGTGATCAAACCCCTCTGGGCCGGTAATAATTTTAATGAATTCATTTTGAACAACATTTAGTGTTTGGGCTTGAATAGCCACCGCCAATGCCCCCCAAACCAACCACTGGATCATGAGCTTCATCAATTGGCCTCCTTTAAAGAAAATGTATGAGATAATACCATGGTCCCCGCGATATTTTTACCCATCTGCCGCTTTGGATTGAATTGATAGTTTTTCTTAATGGAGCGAATGAATGCTTGATCCAAAATGTCATGGCCAGACGAAGACACGATTTTGATCCCTGTGACCTGACCATTGGAAGCAATGCTAACCCGAACCTTAACCGTGCCCTCCCAATCATTATTGAGGGCCGATTTTGGGTATATGGGGACGGACTTCTGAGACACCGCCGGCTGAATACGATCTCCCGGCAACGATGTTGGCTTTGGTTTTTTTATCGCCTTTGGCAATGCTTTTTTGGACACTTTCTTTTTTGAACTCACCTTTGGTTGTGGGATTTCGTGAACCCGTTGAATATTTAAGGGCACTTGAATGATTTCGGGAGTGGCCACTTTCTTTGGAAATGACACAAAAAAAATCAACATCACCACGGCATGCAATCCAATGGATAACACCCAACATTTTTGATCCCTTGTTAATTGCATAAATTCTAGGTCTTTTCAGCCTCAAGCATGACATTTGAACATCCCGATGAACGAATGGCATCCAAGACAGAAATGATTCGTACATAAGGGGTGCTTTTATCGGCCTGAAGAACAATTTGTTGTTTTGGGTTTTGAGCGATTGCTTCTTGAACGCGAGTTGCAATATGGCCTTGGCCCACCCGTGTCCCATTCCAATAGATGCGTTGATTGCGATCAATGGAAATGGTGATGGATTCCTTGGGTTTTTCAACGGAAACGGCCGTTGGCAATGTTAAATTCAGGCCCTTTCGTTCTTGTTGAAAACTCGTACTTACTGCAAAAAACAACACCAAAATAAAAATCACATCGATGAGTGCCGTTAGCTCAAATCGAGGCTTCGATTCGGAATTGTCGCGTTTAATTAATTTCAGCTTCATGCGCTCTTGCGATCGTTTAAAAAGGCCACCAATTGAACGGCAACTGTGTTCCATTCGTCCAATCGCTCATCGATTTTATCCTCAATGAACTGATGAATGAACATGAGTGGAATGGCCAAACTTAATCCCGTCACCGTGGTCACCAACGCCTTGGAAATGCCTGCAGATAATAACTCCGCTTGACCCGTGCCTTCAACCGCAATCACCGAAAACACATCCATGAGTCCAAGAACCGTCCCCAATAATCCCAATACCGGGGCCGTGGTAATGATCATCGAAAGCAAATTCATTTTTGACGTTAATTCTTGCACGTCTGGTTTGGTAAGCTCGGTTATCTCTGATGAAAGTGACGCCTCAGATGACGCATGCTTTTCAATGCTTTTGGCCGCAATTTTCCCCACCAATTTCCGTGAATTTTTTAACTTTTCCCATACTTCCTCAGGCCCATCGGCCATTAATTTTGCCTTTATGGAATGAATGAAATTAGGTCTAATCTTTGTTGATTTTAAAAGTAATAATTTTTGCAATACAATGGCAACGGAGGTCACACTTAACCCAAGCAATACCACCATTACCCAACCGCCGTTCATTATGAATCCCATTAAATTCCTCCTAAAATGAATTGATCATTCGGACCATTGATACCAATCGTCCAAAATTTATCTTATTAAACTTAAATGCAATGCGAAACTTTTTGAGTTGATCGCGCGTACTGACTTCATCAGGAAATGGCTCGCATGCTGAAATTTTTCCTTCCACAACGATGTCTTTAAACGCATCATTAAGCGAGGCAATATTATCGCTTGAAATGCTGTTATTTAAACGAATCACCGCATTGTCCCCCACATAGCGCAATGAATGGTAAGTTTTATAAAAGCTTGTAATCTTTTGAATCGCATCGTTATTGTTTTCACAAATGCTAAATAAATCCATATCATCAGGGGAAATGTATTTGTCGCGCAACATAATCTCGGTAAAAAAGGACACCCACGTCTGCCAATAATCATCCCCTTCATTTTGCATTAAAATAATGGGGCGAGGCAAACTCTTCCCGGTTTGAATCAGGGTTAACCCTTCATACGCCTCATCAAGTGTGCCAAATCCACCCGGAAACAGTACCGTGGCATCGGATTCTTTAATGAACATTAACTTTCGGATGAAAAAATAATTGTAGGACACCAACTTGTTACTTTCTCTGATGTAATCGTTGGCGGACTGCTCAAATGGTAATTTAATATTGACCCCAAAAGACTCATCTCCACCGCCTTTATTTCCGGCTTCCATGATGCCGCCACCAGCACCTGTAATAACCATAAAATCTTTTTTGGTGATGTCACGTGAAAAATCTTCCGCCATTTTAAATAAAGGGTTGTCTTCAGGGGTTCTGGCCGACCCAAAAATGGCGACTTTTCGCTTGTCTCTATACGGCGTAAATGCTTTAAAACTATTTTTTAATTCCTTAATCGATCTGGACATCAACTTCCAGTCACCGGAATTAATGTCAAACTCAGATAACTTGCAAATACTTAAAATAATTTCTTTGAGGTATTTTTCATTGTCTTTTTTTCCAACTTTCGACACCAATCGACTGATGGATTCATTTATATCTTCATTTAACACGGGCAATAGCCTCCATTTCTATTCTTGCGCCTTTGGGCAATGCGGCAACTTCAACGGCTGCGCGTGCTGGGTATGGTGCGCGAACGTAGTCTGCATAAATCTCATTGATTTCATTAAATTTCGATAGATCGGTGGTAAAAATACCCACTTTTACCACATGGGACCAGTCCAATCCCGCATCGCTTAATAACGCTGAAATATTATCAAGTACTTGCCGGGTTTCGGCTTCAAAATCATTTTCAATGAGTGTTCCATCATGGGTTAATGGAATTTGACCGGAAATAAATAATAAGTGATCAACTTGCAACGCTGGCGAGTATGGCCCAACCGGTTGAGGGGCTTTGTTGGATTCAATTGTTTTGATTGTCATGAGTATTATTCTAAATCTTATTTAATCAAAAGTCACTTTTTTAGACGTCGGCATGGCTTCTTGACTTGGCTTCCGCTTGATTGTGCAATTTCATGTGGCCCCGAATAATGCCCTCCCCCGATAAGGCTGAAATGGCAGCGTAAGCGCTATACAATCCCACAGCCGCCATGATTTCACCCAATGTTTTGGCCGATGGGTGTCCCAGCAGGGCCAAATTATTTTGAATAGTGGGGTTGGTGTTTGGCAATCGCCTAACCACACCCACGGGTGTTGGCACTCGAAGTTCACCTACCAATTGATTTTGATCGTTCATTTCCCACTGGCATATGGGGCCATACTGCCCACCATGGCCCAAATTTCTAGATAGTGTCGTCACAAGATTTTAGCCCAAATCACAATACATCTAATATGAACAGCCGCGACAAAAGACTTTGGGACTGTCGCGAAATAGTAAAAAAATAAGAAAAGCAGAGTGATCGGGCTAAAAATTTCTTTTATAATAAGGGCATGAAACTTATACGTACGGAATCAAATGGCATTTTTAGATATGGATTTAAGTGATCAAGTGAGGCAACACAAGTTGTATAAGATTCAACAGACTGTCGATTTAACATCGCTTGTTTATAGACTAAAGGATTTAGAGCATGAGGTTGGTAGACATGGTTATGGGCTTGATGTGGGTCTTAAGTCTCTTTTTTTACAGTTTTTCTACGACTTATCGGATCGAGAGATGGAGGATCGTTTACGCTATGATTTAGGGTTCAAATGGTTTCGTGGATTTACGGCATTTGAACAAACACCAGATCACTCCTATTTTGGTCGGTTTCGAGAGCGAGTCGGAACAAAACGTATCGGTAAGCTATTCAAAGCAATCGTAAACAAAGCAAAAGAAAAGCACCTCATAAGAGGTGTTTTTCACTTTGTAGACGCCACGTCAATTATAAGTAAAAATACAACATGGGCTGAACGAGATAGAGCAATTAAACAAGGAGAGGAAGCGCTGAATAATCGTAATGTAAAAAAGTATAGTGCCGATCCTCAAGCTCGATTTGGATGTAAAGGAAAGTCTAAATTCTGGTTCGGATATAAAGGGCATATCGGTGTTGATATGGGATCTGGACTGATTGAGTCAGCAGCCCTTACGCCAGCTAATATATCTGACTAAGCCGGTTTTAAGCACATTTGTCCGCGAGTTGGAGAAATGGTTTTTGGTGATAAAGCCTATTGCTTAAAGCCCGCACAGATCGCTATGGCGATACGAGGTGCCTTCTCAGGCGCTATTCTCAAACATAATATGATAGACAAAAATAAAGATCTTGATCGATGGCGCTCATCAGTAAGAGCGCCTTTTGAAGGCATTTTTTCTAAATGCAAAAAACGAGCACGCTATCGTGGACAGGCCAAGGTTCAATTTCAGTTCTTTGTGGATGCGATTGTTCATAATGTAAAACGCCTTGTCACAATAAATGCCCCGCCCCTTTTTCAAGGCGCATAGCGCGCCTCAGG
>MDTD01077993.1_pt1 | contig 21578 bp, 16 predicted proteins | sample 811221 | NCBI WGS metagenome assembly MDTD01 (sample SAMN05326646, study PRJNA326480) | marine metagenome | isolation source: seawater | place: Pacific Ocean: South West | collected 2011 | reverse complement strand
TGAAAATAATTTGCAATAAATCTGCAAGACCAGTGCTTGAAAATATTTGTAGAATTGCTTACCCCGGCTCACTCGATGACATGTTTGAAAAAATTGAATTCTGTTATGACAATCAAGGAAGTTTCTCAGAGTGGAAATACACTAGATTCCCAGTAAAACACAATGACGCTGTGGATCCGCATGGATACAAGTTTACAACTCCAAACGGAGGGATTTTGATTCACTCAGGAGATTCGGGTCCATGTGATTCATTGTATGAAAACATCGAGGATGATTGTCTTTTCATTCTCGAAATGGGCGTGCCTGAATGGGTTCCAAGCGAAGAGCATCACAAACCATCGCACATTACCAGTATATCCGAAAAACATCCCAACGTGAAATTTGCAATTACCCACACCTTTGTCGATATGGATTCTGCCTATCCGGAAACTGTGACCTCAATTCTACCTGAACATCCTGAAAATGTTATTCATTCCGAAGATGGGGATTCTTGGGAATTCAAGGATTTCTGGCGAAAAAACATTTACTGAAAAGGTGTTATTTTTTGACCTGTAAATAAAGGGTTTTTGAGTATTATAAATACACTAATAAATCCTCGATTACTTTGTAATAATATTCGTTTGATTTTTTTCTGTGGACATATTTATGAGGGGTACTCGGACTCGCCTAAATTATGGCAACGCTGGATTAGAATCCGGCAAATCCAACAAATATATAGGGAGAGTGAATAAAGTGGGCGAAAACATCTTTGACGGGTTCAAGTCAAAGAATTCGCTATTCCTAAACAAGGAAATCTTGCGCCACTCCTACACCCCTGAATCTCTACCTCACAGAGATCAAGAAATCCAATCTTTATCCTACAATCTTGTAGAAGCTCTTCATGGACAAATTCCTTCGAACATGATCCTGTACGGCTTGACTGGACAAGGAAAAACCGCAACTACCAATTTTGTGTGCTCACAGTTAGAGGAAAAAGGTCAATCGATTGGTAAAAACGTATCCACCCTAATAGTAAATTGCAGACAAATCGATACTCAGTACAGAGTACTTGCAAACATGGGCAATAGTTTACTACAACAAGATGAAATCGAAATTCCATTTACGGGATGGCCAAATGACAGGGTTCTGTTCGAATTGAGTAAAAGAATGGATAACAAAGGCGGAGTTTTCATCATCGTGCTTGACGAAATCGACCACCTTGTCAAGAAAGCAGGAGATGACATATTGTACAACCTGACAAACATGAACTCAACCCTAAAAAATTCAAGAGCATGCGTCATCGGGATTTCAAACGACCTGAAATTCACAGATTACCTAGACCCAAGAGTAAGGTCAAGACTAGGACAACTCGATGTTTTATTCAAGCCTTATTCAGCTGGCCAACTTCAAGACATTTTGAAAAATAGAGCAAGTGCAGGTCTAAAGCAAGGAATTATCAAAGAAGGAGTAATTGAATTATGCTCGGCTATCGCTGCCCAGGAACAAGGAGATGCAAGATGCGCTCTTGACTTACTCAGAGTTTCAGCAGAAATGGCTGAAAGAGACAACTCTGAGTTTATTCTACAGCATCATGTTAGAACCGCACATAACCAAATTGAAGCAGACCAAATCATTCCAACGATCCAATCTTTGCCTGCTCAGCAAAAACTTGTCCTTTCAGCAATTTTACTCAATGAAAGATTTGGAATGAAGAACATCAAGACTGGTTCTGTATATGATATATACAAACAAGCATGCAGATTCAACAACCAAGCGCCTGTAACCCAAAGACATGTTTCAGGACTGATTTCAAACCTTGACATGCTCGGTTTAATTAACGCAAAAAAGGTCTTCAAAGGAAGAGGGGGAGCCACTAAAGAAATCAACTCATGCATTCCAGCAAATGTAGACCCTATCGAAGTTCTAAGTCAATCTGATGAGGTCTTTGAAGAGTTATTCAAAAAGAAGTATAACCATCAAGGTAGATTGTGAATTATCCGGATGTATTCGGTGCGCTTATAATGGGCATGAAGGTGGCGGTGAATATGTCCGAAACCGAGTCAGTTAGTCAATCCGGTCTAATGAACTCAATAATGAACCCATCAATGGGGCTTGCAAAGTTCTACTTTGGAATTGGATTGTGGGGACTCGTCCTAGCAATTCTGAACCTTTTGGGAATGATTCACCCTACTCAAAAAGTATCTTGGGCAGGTATGCTTACAATTAACTGGACAAATAATGCATTCCACCCACTATCAGATAATCCTGGCTTCGTTGCAAGCGATGCTGTATTTATCATAATGTGCGGAGGAATATTTGCTCTAGCAATGAAGAAGTTCAGCACTTCTGAAGGCGGAGTTGGCGGTTTTTTCCAATCCATGATCAAAAACGACCTGTGGCCATCTCTGGTCTCACTGAAAGAAGGTGGCATGCAGAGAACTGCAGGTGCATGGTGCATACTAATCGGTCTAATGTTTTACATCTCATGGGGTATTCAATTCACAACTTGGATTGACCCTGGTGTCTATGCAGTCTCAATAGCACTGCTTGCATTCGGTTTTGCTCTGGATTATGCAAGCAAGAATCCTGCGGAATGATTTTCACTTAGAGAAAAATCTCCTGTGCCCATTTTTACCTCTAATAGCATCAGTCAATCCTAGGAATAAACCAATCCAAAGAGACAATGACCAGTTGAATAAAATCAACTTAATCATCGGATATTTCCTGGTGCCTGCATCATTGGTTAATGTTCTAACCAACTTTCTGAAGGATGTGAAATGAACGTAACTGAAATTCAGTAAAACACCCGGGGCGAAAAATAGTAATGAACTTCGATCACTAAATTGCGGGTCAAAATGCAAAGTTAATCCCAATCCAATCAAATAAAGAACAAAGGTGGGAATTATCATCAGTACGGCACCAGAAACTCCTAAGAAATCAAATGAAGTATTATTTCTCCTGGATTTTGGCCAGTTGCGCATAATTCTGGTGTGTGCCCTTGAATCTCTCCTTCTTTTTGCCAAAAAGAGTTTGAGCCCTTCTTCAGGAACGTGCTTAACAACTGCCTCTGGATTATAGATTATGGTGTATCCAGAATTTATCAATTTAAGGCTCAACTCCATGTCCTCTGCATGATACCAACTTGGGTCAAAACCATCTACTTCCGTAACTGCTTCTTTCAAAAACATCGAACATGGACCGTTTGCAAGATTTGTTTTCAAAGGTCGATTTTTGTATTTTTGTTGAATTTCTACCGACCTTAATTTGCTCACTACATTTGGAGTGGTTTCAAATATCGTTCTGCCGGTGACTGCACCTATATTTTCATCATTATTATGCAGAACACGCTCTACTAGCTTTGTAATCCAATCTATTTCAGGCCTAACATCAATGTCGGTAATTGCTACCCATTCTCCTTTAGCATTATCCACTGCAAGTTGTCTTGCAGCGGATAGCCCTCTTGCTGATTGAGATAGAATCATCACACTTTTTCCTGATTCATCATCATTATTTTCGAATTTTTTTAGCTTCTCAAGCGAAGAATCAGTGGAGCCATCATCAACAGCAATAATGTCCAAATTCTCGTAATCTTGATTGATCAATGATTTGAGACAATCATCAATCCAATGCTCACCATCCCTGACACAAACAGTGACTGTAACATGAGGCTGCATCATTCCACCTCAAAACAAGATAATATGTTCCTGCATCTTTCTTTGACTTCCAAAGAAGTATGTTGAACAACAACTCCCACCTTCGGCTGCCCATAAATCACTGTCGAGGTTATTGGGGCCATGAGATGAACGAGTAGGGGTGCCAAATCTTCCTCTCCCTCAACTACGATTACCGTTGATTCATCTTCGCCCATTGCCTCAGCTATAGCATCACCTAATTCTGGCGTCAACCTTCCAGCCGGATTGATTGCATGAATTACGTTTGCAAAAACCGATGTTTCTACCTGTTCAGAATCTGGCAACTCCTCCCTTTTCGTCACTCCATCGATTAGGGCAATATCTGGTGTGAATTTAAGATCCAATAGAGTTTTGACGGTTACATCTCCCACTGCAATCAACATCGCTTGGGGTCCTGAAAAAGAATCCAATGCTTTCTGCATAGCTACCTCTGGTAGATTTTCTGGTCCCTCAAATAATTCACCCATTGGATTCTTGAGCTCATCCAATACCATTTCAGTCATCACCAAATCGTTGTTATACCAGTCATCATCAAGCCACATATTTCCATCTTGATCTATCAATCCAGCCCTTATTCTTGAACTAGAGATTATGCCCTGATTCGCATCCAATAAATGAGGAACCATGATTATCTCAAGTTCTTGAAAGCCTTTATTGACTCTCATTTGATTGATTTGGACGCAACCAACTTCTGTCTCAGGTGTAGCTAAAATGGCACCCGCATCTTCCATATCAGGGGCTGGGCCAAAATTATCATTGAGAGCACCAACAAAGAATCTAGATGGATCGTGACCTGATTCATCTACCCATTCCCATATTGATTCTACTCTATCCTCATAAGACTGCACCAGTGGAGATTTCCCTTGTGCCAATTGATCATTTGTGACATAAATCATCAGTTTTTTTGAATCCCTTAGACCTGACTCCAAAAGTAGTTTATGACCTGAATGAAACCTGTCAAAAGTACCCCCTACAAGACAGATTTTGTGCTTGTAGGAAATTTCATCCATGGAGGTCTGAAATGAAATGATTCTTTGAACGATTCGCTTGAGAATATCAAAAAATCCCGAAAAAAATGGACTGTACCCCCGCACGAACGGCTCTTTTCATCAATTCCTCTCGAGAGCCTGACCCTTTGCGCAGGGACACTGTACAGTCAAGGGGTTGTCTCGAGGTCATTCTTGCGTCATTCAAGGACCCTTACTCGACCATTGGTTAGCGCATTTGCACCAAAGATCATCCCTTTCGGTCACTTCGGTCTTCGATTGCGCACCGTATCAATGGTATCAGACTTCATTGCAAATTTCACAGTAGCTCCGCCTGATGTTGCGTGTACGGTAGTCTGTCCTGAAGCCTAGTGCTTTTCAACACTTCTAATTTGTAAATCGATTTTTGTACCTAATTCCTAACAGTAAATCTGTAGTATCCTCATTGCCTGAGGAGAATACCATTCTATCATATCTTGGCCATGATTGGACTGGTCTTCCTAACAAACCAACTAGTGGATGACTTCTTCCTGAATGTATAGGCATACCATCCTCAATAGTTTGAACACATTCAAACAAATCCATAATGTAATCTTGACCTATCCCCTCAGGAACTAAAAGGCAATCAAGCAGCATATCTTTTGTCAAATCATGACCGAGATGTTCCAATTTCAATCCTGGTAAAGAAACCCGCTCGCCTTTTTGACGAAATATCTGTACTGGCCAATTGATGGCATTTGCGGCTAGCCACCTTCTACCTTGAGTTGCTCCTAATTGCATAAGCAACCAATCTTTAGCGTTATTTGACCACCAAGTTTCTGGAAGAATCTCCATGACTTTTCGTGCTTCATTGGCTAGGAGCGGCACATCGTTTTCAACTTTTGAAATATAATCATACCAAACCCAAAGCTGAGAATTTGTATTTTGTGTGGAGGCTGTTTTCTTAACCTGGGAAAAGATTTGACTTCTTTTCTGCAAAATATCTGAATTAGAAAATAATGATTCGAGCACAGGGAAAGTATCTCTTGGTTGTTTTACCCATACTTCTACTGATTTAGAAATTAAATCATCCCAATCTTTGCCTAATCCAGAACTAGCAAGTAGGATAGAAGTAGAAAGAATTGACGAATAAGATGAGTTTTCCAAATGATCGATTAGCCCGCTCATCTCATCAGGATTAAAAGTAAATCTTTGGGATAATTCTTGCTTGACCATGTTTTTCCATACCGATTCTGATCTTTCAATCGATTCTAGCAAGACAACGGTATCCGTGATGTCAATATCCAACAAGCCTGCCCAGTTTTCTGGTAAACGATGTTTGATTCTCTGCCACCTCAACTGTCGCTCACTTGGAGGCGAGGCAATCCATGATGCTAATGGATACATCCCCTCATTCTCATTCGACCATTTTGAATCACCAAGCGGGTATTTTGTTAAAGCCTGAGATAGTTTTCTTTTCTCGTCCATATCGATAGCGATTCCTGTAAATCGCTCACTTGGCAGGGTAATCAATTCAATTGCATTAGCGGGTATTTTTGAAAATCCTGATTCGATTTTTTCCTGGCTCCTCTCTTTTTTCAGACTGACTGGAATTTGGTTGTCTCCCAGGAAAGTAAGCATTACATAGCCTAAATCTGAACCGTCTGTAATCGTACAATTTACCTGTTCATCATTTTCTACTGCAGATTCAACAACAATTGCCCTTAATTTCCCGCTAGACAAAATCAACGATTTGAGGTCAGGCCTATTTTCCCAAGGCCATTCACCGGAAATATCTGAAAAAGAGGAGTTAATCGCCCACCTCCATACACATTCACCTCCATCAACACTCAAGCCGTTCAATGTTATCCCTTGACCGACCTCTGTGTCATCTATCCAATATGATGTGCCAAAATCAGCAAGGAGTTTTTTCCTGTAATTCGCACTTACTTTTGACAAATCTCCCTGTAGTAATAACTTTGAAAGATTTTGGAAATACTCTGATATCTTTTTCTGACCAATTCTTGGATGTTGTTTTCTCAACCAGTGATAAACACAACCAATAGGTCTAGCATGGGGAGCACTTGCCTTTGGTAAGAGTGTCAGAGAAAATGTTTTATTCGAAATTTGGTTGAGCAGAATTTCCTTGTTCACTTTAGATTTAATGCAAATTTGGGTATTCATGGGAATACTTACCTCGACATCATCCAATCCACTAGTGCCGATTATATACTCTGGATCTGATATCAATTCCGGCAGTTCAGGAAGACTCATCGGTTGTTCAAACCAAGTTCCTACCGGCATCATGATTTCTGATTCTTCTCCAATCATCCTTGCCCTTACAATACCAATGGTTCTAGAATTATCAGACCAGTTCACAATTGATTGGGAATTCCTTTCCAAGGGTTCAACCTTCTCCAGAGTATCAAGGTTGTACCATAACATTCCGCCTCCTCTTGTTACAACCCAACCCGCCCCTTCTGTTCCACTGGAGTCATAGAGGTCTGAAGACTCATTAGAAAAGGAGTACTTTGGTAGAGAAATCAGACCATTGTGCTTGTGTTTTGTATAACCAAGAAGTAATTGTTTGCCTTCTCTAGCAAGAATTACTCCATCCATATCCTTAGGTATTTCTTCGCAGAATTTGATCGCTCTGCTTAGGGCATCACCCATTAATTTCTCAGTACCACTCTCTGTAAGTCTGTGGATTGCACCGCGGATATTAGCATCAAGATCTCGGACCACGTAGCCCTTTTGTCTCAGCTTTTTGAACGCTGCAGAAGCATGAGGAACTCGCATTTTTAGAGCTCCAGCAACCTCAGAAACTGTCCCGCTGGAGTCAGCCAACCAATCGAGAATCCTCCTCTCATGAGTGCTCCTAATCACCGACATTGGAACCAATCTCCCTATTTTGTTACTTGAAAGGCTCTCCTTTCTAAATATTTCTAAAAAAGTATAGATTTAGTTACATTTAGTTATATATTTCCTATGGAGATTAAGGCTTTTTTACAATTAAGTAAAAAAATAACATCAATTTTTATGTAAATCTTGGAACTTTGTGTAAGTTGGAAACAATATTCGCAGGAAAGGTTATATCACCCCCCTCGCTCCTCCCTCTCAGAGACCTACGAACAACCTCGGAAAGTCTCGTGACAGGAGAAGGAATAACATGAAAACAGTAAGAATTCGAGAGAAAATCAAGAAATTTTTGGGAGACAGACCAAGAAACACCGCTGAGATTTTAGAACATATCAACTCAACCATGAGACACGGTACAACATCTCAACAACTTGGAAATGTACTATCTAAGGACAAAGATATTGTCAAGGTAGGTTACATTAAGAGATCTGGAATCTTATCTGGCGGATATGATATCTGTGAATGGGCTACAAAATCTTGGATATCAGACAACGTCCCAGACTGGACATCAGGCTCACCAATCATCCAAGAAGATGATGGAAGCTTTTCTGCAGGAACCAGCACTCTGTGATATTTACATCACTGGTCTACTCGAACAATTTTAGGCCGTAGTGTATAACTTCTCCAGGCACTAAAATATTGTAAATTTGAATGTTTTAATTGACTTTAGTTTACTCAAGATATGCAAGAGAAAACATCCCCGATGATTTCAAAGACTAGACTTGACTCGAAGAAGATGGTGGAAAGATGACTGAAGTATTTGTTCCCGCAGACGTTCCAAACGAATTAATCGAAACGTACATTGAAAATATGAATCAAGCCACTCAAGGTACTGGAATGATGAACCTATTTGCTTGTGATCAAAAAATTGAACACTTGAATGATGATTTTTATGACGGCAATAAAGAAATTCCGCTTACTTCTAACGACCCAGGCCACCTATTCGAAATAGGACTAAGAGCATATGAAGAAGGACACATCGGAGTACTAGCTGGACAATGCGGATTGATTTCCCACTATGCAAGAGATGCACCAGATGTTCCGTATTTAGTCAAACTCAATTCAAAGACCAATGTTGTCAAGACTGCACAAAAAGATCCAGTCAGCCTAGCAATGTGGAACATGGATGACGTCATGTCACTTGTTAGCAACGGAATCAACGTTGTTGGAATAGGATATACGGTTTACCTGGGAAGCGAATTCGAGAATGAAATGCTAACAGAAGCGGCTACCTTCATCAGAGAAGCACACGACCAAGGAATGATTGCCGTTGTTTGGATGTACCCAAGAGGACAAGCTGTATCCAACGAAAAGGACCCGCAATTAATCAGCGGTGCTGCTGGCGTTGCCGCTTGCATAGGTGCTGATTTTGCAAAGGTGAATTATCCTGCACCATTTGAAGGAATGACCCAACCGGAATCCCTGAGGATTGCTGTTGAAGCAGCGGGCAGATGTGGAATTATCTGCTCAGGAGGAGGTTCCCTTCCACCTAGAGATTTCCTTCAGAGATTGTGGGAACAAATCAACATATCAGGCTGCAAGGGAGCTGCTACGGGCAGAAACATTCACCAAAAGGAAACTGATGAAGCTGTTAGAATGAATGCTGCTTGCCACGCAATCATATGCGAGGGCGCAACAGTTGATGAGGCGCTAGCAATCTATCAAGGATGATTTAATCCTCGAAATTTACAGGGATTTGAATCTCATTTCTTCTTGCAAAAGGAAGAGTAGACCACGGATTATCATAGATGGCCAATTTTGCATCCCCCACAATTTCTATGCCTTGATCACTCAGGATTGATTCAAACTTTGAAATCAAGCGCTGAGTTTTTGCATTTCCAGCAAGTCCACTAAATTTGAAAACCGCAATTAATGATCCCTCATTTACGCAAAGTCTTACTCGGGAATCATTTGGCTGGGGAAGTTCATTTAGTGAATATTGAGAAGGCATAGTGAAAGCTAACTTGGGGGTACCTGAACTCTCATTCCAAATATGAACAGGAGCAGTCATCGCTATTCTCTGAGAGGATTTATTTCCTCCAAAAATGTAGTTTGCGATTATCTGAAAACCACCACTCGAGCCTTGATAATTTGAACTACTTCGTTGAGTTATTGCCATTATACTCGTTTCATAACTTCTGATTTCAAAGTTATCAAATGAAGCAACTAATGAGTATCCGGGCTCCTCATACTGTGACATTTCTACCCCAGACGGTTTAGCCTGTCAACAAAAATGCTTGTTTTGTTCATTCGCCAGTGAAATTTGCCACTCTGCGCTCGACATATGCAGCAATTCCTTCCTTTGCGTCGCTGGAATTGAACAGAGCTGCTTGCAATTCTCTCTCTAGAGCAAGGTGGTACTCGAATGGTATCTCCGGACCAGTTTGGCAAGATCTCTTGATGTTTCCAACAGCCTTGACTGCCTTGTTAGGTAATGTGAATTGAGCGCTTACCCAATCCAAAATATCTCTTCTGAAATCTTGTGCAGATCCTTCCCAGATGTGGTTTAGCAGGTTGCAGTTTAGAGCGTCCTCAAAAGACATAAGTTCACCTGTAACCATCATCTCAAGTGCCTTTGCTTTACCGATTAGTCTTGTTAGTCTTGCAGTTCCTCCAGTACCAGCAAGTACTCCGAGGTTAATCTCTGGCAGTCCAACCTTTCCAGAATTTTTTCTAGCAATTCTGATATCTGCAGCCATTGCAATTTCCAGTCCTCCACCAACAGCGTGACCGTTGATAGCACAGATTACTATCTTTGGAGTTTGTTCCAATCTAGACAGGGTTTCGTTTGCGTGCAGGCAGAAATTGTACTTGAATCCAGGAGATACTGAATTCAACATTTGAATTGATGCGCCTGCGCTGAAGAATTTTTCACCGTGACCGGTGATTACTATTGCCGTTACAGAGTCGTCAAATCTTGCTTTTACAACTGCTTCATCAATGTCCCTCATCATACCGTGTGTGTAGGTGTTAGGACCCATCTCGTCTCCTTCAAGAGGAGCACCAGCGGAGTTGCTGGCAAGTTCGATTACTGCTATTCCGTTGTCTGTGACACCGTAGTTGACTAGTTTGTTTGGCATTGGTTCAAGAGTTAGTCCGTATAGGTCGCTCATGAAATTACCCAAAGGCAAACCCCCTATGAATAAATCGCAGGGATTTGTTCACACAATGAATCCCTGACTTTACGATTTTCAAGGATTTTTTACGAAATCAAGTGCATAATGGAGAATTATAAACGATTCACTGAAAGCCATTATTTACTCAAATTTTGAGAATGTTCAAAACCCTAGTTTCATTGGATATGTTCATGCACAGTGCTATTGAACTTCTTGACGAAATCAAAGCGAACTCCGGACCAAGAATTTGCGAGGGACTAAAGAACGAAGAAATTGAGAAGTTTATTGCTCTTGATGAAAACCTGGCAATTGCAATTGAAGAAGCAAATGAAAGAAGGCTAAGAATACAAAGCGAATTTGGTGATGAATTTTTATTACAAGCAGAGAAAGACCTAATCTCTCATGCTCAGGAAGACTTCGTTAACTTCTATTCCGCAGCTACTGTAAACCCATACATCGCACTCGCAGCCAAGGGACCTTGGATCGTTTCCACTCACGGAGCAGTCATACACGACAACGGTGGCTATGGCATGCTTGGTGGCGGCCACGGCCCTGACGATGTGATGGAGGCTATGTCCGACAATCACGTAATGGCTAACATTATGACCGCAAATTTTTCTCAAAAGAGATTTGCTGATGCCCTGCGAAAGGAACTTGGTCATTCTAGACCTGAAGGATGTCCATTTAGCAAGTTCATTTGTCTAAATTCAGGTTCGGAATCTGTCACACTATCAATGAGAATTGCTGATGCTAATACAAAAATCATGACTGCAAAGGGTTCTAGATACGAGGGTGCAGAAATCAAGAGAATCGCATTGAAACAAGCATTTCACGGAAGAACTCATCGACCAGCTACCATTTCGGATTCTTGTTACGGAAAGTACCAAAAGAATCTCAAAACCTTCGAAACAAGAGATTCCCTAATCATAGTACCAAGTAACGATGTTGCAGCCTTAGAAGAAGTGTTTGAAGATGCTAAAGAGAAGGGTTATTTCATCGAACTAATCGCTGTTGAGCCCGTACAAGGAGAAGGAGCACCCGGACAAATTATCTCAAGAGAATTCTATGATGCAGCAGTCAGGTTAATCCACGAACACGGCGGTATGATTCTTGTTGATTCAATCCAAGCTGGATTAAGAGGTCAAGGATGTTTGAGCATAGTGGACTATCCTGGCTTCCAAGATGCCACAGTACCCGACCTCGAGACATGGTCTAAGGCAATTAATGCAGGACAATATCCACTCAGCGTTGTAGGGCTATCCGAGCGAGCGGCAAACACATATGCTCCCGGAATTTATGGGAATACAATGACAACTAATCCTAGGGCGCTTGAGGTTGCGGTTAGTGTACTTGAGAAGATTACTCCAGAGTTAAGACAGAACATCTTAGATAGGGGAGTAGAATTCGTAGACAAGTTGAATGGGTTAAAGAATGAATTCCCAGACCTAATTACTAAGGTTCAGGGTTCAGGGCTATTATGCTCAGCAGAAATTGATCCAGAAAAACTAGATGTTGTAGGCTTTGATGGAGTTGAAACATGGTGCAGAAAAAGAGGGCTAGGAGTAGTTCACGGAGGGCTAAATGCCCTCAGGTTTACCCCACATTTCAACTTGACATCAGAAGAGATCGATATGATTATCTCAATTGTTAGAGAATCGTTGTACGCACTCCATGAACCGGCTGAATTAGAAGTCGTTGTTCAATGATGCATGAAGCCTCAACTATGGACAACCTTCTAAACCTGAAGGTATGTCTCACGATGTACGAACAGTGCTCTAGTTGGTGAAGTTATGATAGACTGGGATTCGATAAAGTGGAAAAGAATAGGCTTGCAAGCCGCTTTTTGGTCCGTAGTCGGCATCCTATTGCTTACAATATTGCTGAATTTTGTCAATGTTGCTAACACAAATCAACTATCTGCTTACGATGATGATTGGGATGACCTCTCAGCATTCAGAGGTGAGTTGAATGAAATGGGAGTTACTACTCGTTCACTTGTTTCAAGCCCGCTTTTGCTAGCTGATATTGAAGATCCAAGGAATACAACATTCATCATAAATGGGGTGGAAAGAGACACACTTTCCTTACCACAATTTGACCCTGATGGATTGATTTCATTCAGCAGAGAGGATGGATACTCTAGCAGCGAAATTAGAGCGATTGTCGACTTTGTTGAAGATGGGGGCAATGTTATTGTCTTCGAAGATTTTGGTTATTCCAGTAGCATAGCAAATGCATTTGGAGTAAACATTACCGGATATCAAGTATATGACTCAACATATGCTACTGAACTAGATTTCAATTACATCTGGATGTGCATGCAGGAGAATCCATGTGGAATGAACGGTACAAGAATTGATCCTTCAACTATCGGCAGTCACTCAAGATGGGGAGAGAATGGAGATTCTGAACACCCATGCTCTCTAATCGATGGTCAACAAATGCGATACGAAGAGGCGGGTATGTGCCGCCAACATTGGGTTGCAACAACTGGTGAAATCGGAGAAATCAACTTCAACGCGTCCTATACGATACTTATGAACAATGCAACCGGATTAGAGATAATGCCTGGTGTTCAAGGTGCCCTAAATGATGTCAACATCATGGCTGTTACTAGCAACGAAGCGACAGTTGACACAAATGGCGATGGGCAGATATGGGTCGGAAATGAGGTCAACGCTGAGACACCGGACTTGTGGGGACAATTCAACCTCAGCATCGAGGCTTGTGCAGATAAATCATGTGACCCTGATGAAGGAGGAAGAATATTATTCGTTGCTGACGGTTCTGTTTTAGTCAACGCGCTGTATGACTATGAGAATTTTAACGATGGGTTATATGACTCTGAAGAATATGGAGACATCGTCAATTTTATTCCAGAAAATTCCAACAGAAGATGGATTCTAGATGTTCTCAGTGAATCCTTGGCAATTAATGAAGGAGAGAACGCAGGGCAAGCAAGAGAAAATGCAATGGTTATCTTTGATGAGTCGCGACATCCACAAAATGCAATACTTGCAGAAGCCTACAACACCGTTTACTTCTTGCTAGTTTACTCTACTGGCGAAGGGCTCGCAGTGACTGTATTACTTCTCGCATTATTCGTTGTATTGGAAGGTATTCTGCTCAAAAAGAAGGACCCGGAGCCATGGCGACACGTCTTCAGCATCATCTATTACGGGCTTGGAGACCACAATCGATACCAGTACTACTCCCAGGCGAAGAAAATACGGCAAGTTTTCATGTCTAAGGTGCGGAATCAAAATGGTCTCACGAGGGAAGAATTCAATGAATTACCCGCTCAAGAGCTTGTAAAACTGATTAACGATCCTGTTCTTGCTAAGTTTGCTTTGGAAACCAAAGACTATGATCTTGCAAGCAAAGTTGCTATCATAAAGAGAATAAAGACCTGGGGAAGGAGCTGATAAAATGTGGACTAGAAAGGCAGCTTTTACCTTTGGAGGAGGAATCTCCTTAGTCCTAATCGGAATGATGATTACCAATCATCAAATGATGATTCTTGGGCTTGCTCTGATTGCATTCATCGTTGTCAACTCATGGCTAAGTGGACACGGTGACATAGAAGTTCAGAGAACACTTTCCGCTGATAACTTGTACAAGGGAGACGATCTTTACGTGGAATTATTGGTTGTTAACAGAAGCCATAGAAGAACACAATTGATCGAAGTATACGACAATGTACCTCATGAGATGAAACTTCGAAGTGGATTAAATCAAATGAGACTAAACCTTGCTCCAAATGAGAGCGCAAGGATTCGCTATGTGCTCAGATGCCCTCTAAGAGGACATTACAACATCGGACCTGTTTCAGTAAGATATCGAAATACATTCAACTTGAATGTCAACGAAATGAAAATCAATCATCACTCTGATATCGTCATCTTCCCGCAGGTCAAGGACGTAGAGGAAGCATTCCTACGTTCGAGAACACCAAAGATGTACACAGGTGCTACAACGCTAAGAACTCCTGGACAAGGTTCGGAATTCTATTCACTGAGAGAATATGTGCCAGGTGACCCGTTCAAGAACATCAATTGGAAAGCCTTTGCAAGGACTGGAGAATTGATGATTAATGAAAAGTGTAGAGACGCAGTTACCGATGTTTACATCCTATTCGATACAAGGGAAATAAGCAGAATAGGTACAGTTTTGAAAAATCCATTGGAGATGGGAGCAGTTTCAGCAGCCTCCCTTGCTAGTTACTTCTTACAAAGAAGGGATTCTGTTGCCCTTTGTACCTATGGGACAAAACTATCTTACCTTCCACCGGATACGGGAGATAAACAATATTTCAAGATTCTGAGCGCTCTAGCTGGAGCTTCCAGTAAAGGAAGAATGCCTTTGCAAGCAGTTACGAACTCTGTTTCAGGAAGATTCTCAAGAGGCTCTCCAGTATTCATCATATCTTCATGCGAAGGAGATGGAACCGTACCTGCTGCGGTAAGAGATTTAGTCGGAAGGGGACACGAAGTTACTGTCCTTTCTCCTTCCAGTATAGACTTTGAGAAACTGACCACAAGAATTCCAAGACTCGATTATGAGGTTCTCAAGATAGAGCGCCAAAATAGGCTGACAACCTTAGCTGGTTCAGGAGCATCTGTGATTGATTGGATGCCTGACATGGACTTATCTCAAGCATTAATGCAGGTCAGGGGGTACTAAACATGGCAGGAGAAGTAGCACCTCAAAGCGATGTCGACCAGACTGGAGGAAGTAAAACTCTTCACTTGAAGACATTGAGAAAGTCCTGGCAGATTCTTGCACTGCAAATAATTGCTACAGTATCTCTAGTTTGGATGTACATGATAATCGTTTCAACATATGTAGTGGATTCAATCGACCACACAATTTTATTCGAAACCCTAGATTCGTTTGGGTTAGATAACCCTCTAGGAGACTTCCTTACAGGATCAAAAGGTAGTGGCTTGGCTAAATTCTTCGTTCCTCTGCTACTTGGGCTAACCTTGGGTGGCGGCATGGCATTGCTTGCATTCCAAAGCCAAAAAGTGCAGCAGAGAATTAAACTTGGATTCATTCTAGTTCTAATCGTAGGGCTTGTCGGAAGAACATTGCTTTCATGGCTTGGTGGAATGCTCTTCCAGTGGGAAATAAGAGCGCCAAACAATAACGAAATCGAAATGCTTCAATGGCCATTGATGATGATTCTATCATTGTTGATTATGACAATTTACCTGTTACCAATCATTGCTGGGACTAGAGGAATATGGGGTCTGAGTAAACAAGCCATCGCTTGGTCGATTGGATTTACTCTGTTATTCTTAGGAATTCACGCTGTCCTAACTTTCCCGACGATTATGGGTCAACTAGGAACCTATGGAGATACTTTGAGTACGCTTGATACGCAAATTGGGGAGGCAACTATCGGTCTGTTTGGATTTGACTTAATATCCAGGGAACAATTGTCCTTGGTACTAATTGCAGTACTGATCATGTCTTTCCAAGAGTCTGCATTTGCTGTAATCAGGTATTTGGAATATGCTTACAGGCTCCCAGAGTCATGTAAAAGAGACCCTGAGTACGTTAAACAAATGGACAATTCGCTGAACGGTCATCTTAGACACACAATCGGCTTCCTTGCTTTAACAGCAGTTGCTACAATGATTGCACTTGGCTTCCACTCTGTCTTGTTAGACATAGTCGAAACTACAACTGGTTCACAGTGGGCAGCACAGGTTTCAGAGTCTATTGAACTGAGATTAACTTACGGGTTAGTGATTTCAGCATTGCTTTTCCTTGGCGTAGCCAGCGTTTTGAAATATCTAGTCCCGTGGCAAAGAGTCAGAGCACTCTTTTACTCGGTTACACGTTCAGATACCGCTGCAGAAACAATTAGCAAAGAAGATATTTGGTCTCAATAAATTGTTTATTTCAATAGTCGCCTGTATCTACGAAATTCGTAAACCTTTGAATATACAATCCCACTGGTAATCGTAATGGCATCCCCAGATAAGGTGGACTTCGCAATATTGAGGGCTCTTTCTGAAGATGCCCGTGCATCTAATGTATCGATAGCCAATATGATTGATTCGAGTGAAGGAACCGTGAGATTAAGGATTAAACGCATGGTTGAGAGCGGTATTATCCAATCATTTACCGTCAAGGTTAGAGGTGCCAATGTCCGTGCAATAATCGAGGTTTCAGTAAATGAAGAAATGTCAACAAGTAATGCTGCTAGTGAAATTTTGGGAATTACTGGAGTCTCTGAAATCCTAGAAGTTACCGGAGAGACTGACCTTTTGATTTATGCAAATGCAAATGACACTCATGATTTGAACCGTATAATCGACTCCATCCGAATTGTAACAGGAACAAAATCAACTAAAACAAGAGTTATCTTGAACGAATATTAATCGGCAAGCGTAAATTGAAGTAGTCTTCCTAAGGCTTCACCCAAAGCAATGAAGATTGGAGGGGCAATAAAACAGCCTAAACCTACCTCAATCCAAATATTCCAGTCATTCATCACAATGCACCAGTAAGCAAACAAAATACCTGTAGCTACAGAAAGAAATATTCCAATTCTTTCTAACCAAAGTGGATATTTTTTCCCCTGCACCTCAGTTCTACCTAGAAGAGTTGAGAAATTTTCTTCTTCCAAGAAAACCAGCTCACAGATCTAAATTACCTAACTTTGCTTCAAGTGCCGACATTGCATCATCTGCTCCATCGGAATCCTGGCGAATAGAAGTTTTCGCATCTAATTTGGCTAGTTCTGCTTCCAGTGCAGCCCTTTCATCAGAATAACTTGATTCGTAATTGACTATCTCGGTGGTTGATTCTGTGATTGTAAACTCTTCAACTTCAACAGCAGGCTCTTCTTGTGGTGGGCTTAATTCAGCCCATCCGTCTTCCTTTGGTGACTCATCTTGCTCATCAACAGATGTGATTTGCTCTGAAGTCAAAGTAGGGCGCATGTGATTCAACATCGCATCATCAACTTCAGCCCTCACATTGGTAGGTTGATTGTGTCTTTCAAACGGCAGAAGGCCATCTCTTTGGAAATCCCAAAGTGCACCCTTAGGGACCCCATCTGATAGACCTGTAGCATCTAATTGAGCAATCAATTCTTCAAGTATCTTAGCCGTATTTTCCAGGGCTACCGCTTCTCCAACTTCCCTTTGGTCTGCCTCCATGTAAATATCATCGAGAGCGATTTGAATCAGTTTTCTAGTTTCTTTAGCGATTGTTGGTAGTGCTTCAGGTCTGTTACAATTGGATAATAGTGCATCTACCTTGTCTATCGGAGCATTCAATCTTGCCAATTGTTCCAACACATTCCTTAGTCTCCTTAGCATGGTGATTGACTTATCGTGGTCCTCTAGAATTTGCTCCAAATCTACCACTAAATGCCCGACTGTTTCTCCAAGTTGGTGCTCAAGACGTTGTTGAACGCTCCATCTTGCTAGACCTCTTACGGCACCAGCAGTTTCTGGGACCTGGCGCTCTAGCATACTCATTACCTCCTTGCTCAGCAAATGCCTTGGTGTTGCAGCCACATGGTCTACGCATGCTTGAATTACCTGCAATGAACGCTCTACAGCCCTATCTAGCAAGGTCACAGAATAACCGATTGTTCTTGCATGCTCAAGTCTTTCAAGGATTGGACCAAGAGCATCAAAGGACTGTTTGTCATCAAGGAGGGCTTGTGCTAACGGCTCCTCTGACAATTTTGCTCTCAGCAAAGCTGCTTCCTCAATATCTGCAAGGGCTTCTTCATGAGCCTGAGACAAAGCTTGTGCTTTTTCGACAAGAACCAGTAATTCAGCCTCTGCATGACCTCTTTTTGCTCCAAGGTCTCCAAGTTCTCTAAGCGTCTTTCGTCTCTCACTCATCAATTCTTTGATTTCGGCATAAATTTGAGACCTTCTTGTCTCGGATTCTACCATTCGAATTCTATCTTCATCAGATCTTTTCCTCATTGCTCTGGCTTCAACTTCAACCTCTTCCAATTCAGATCTACCTAGCTTCAATTTTTCCTCTAATACCTCTAATTCGGATTGTGCTCTTGTGTACCTTTCTCTTGTGACATTGACCTGTTCAAGAAGGACTTGTAACCTTCTTTCCTCATCGATTAATTGCTGTGAAATTCTATTGCTCTTTTCAGATGAGAATTCTAGTTCTGCCTTTAGAGTTGATTCCCTAGTGGCTAATTCCTCAATCTCAGCCATCAATTTCTCTCTGTTATCCCTAGAACCAACTGCCTTAGCCAATTGCTCTGCCCTATTTTCGAGCTGGTTCTCAAGTTCTGATACTCTTTTAGCCAGTCTTGATGCTCTATCTTCAGCAACCTCGACCTTTGCTTTTGCCTCAGCAATTTCAACCACTGCATTTTGGGAAAGCATTTGATGCTCTTCTTTGGATTTATCAGCATCGAGTCTGGTCTCTTTGAGTTGTCTGATTTCAACTCTAGCGGCTTGGTTGGTTTTTCTTTCAACCTCCAATTTTGCTTTTATTACCTCTAATTCTTTGGAAAGGGAATCATTTGCTAGTTCTGATTTTTCTAATTTCCTTCGCAATGCAGTATCCACTTTAGCAATATCTTCGACTTTAGTCTGAGTTTTACCTGCATTCTTGGTCTTTGCAGAGAGCGGGAATTTCTGTGATTTTCTTGCTTTAGCAACTGCCTCTAAGCCCATTTCAAAAGTAAACAAGTCATCAAACATCAATTGAAGGGTATTGATTCTAGATTCAGTTCGAGACCTTGCATTGGCTATTAGCGAGCCTAACTTTGTAAGAGAGAAGTTTTTCACGGTCCCTGAATTTTCAGTTAGAATACTCTCCGCACCAAGTCTGTGCAACTCAATTCTCAATTTCCCATCTGTCATTTTATGGACTAATTCATCAAATTTCAAGTTCGAGTCTCCGGAAATCGCTACAGGTATTCCGGAAGAAATGACGATGTAAGTGGCATTTTCTGAACCCCCAGCTTTGATGTGCCCATCTACTTGTTCATCTTTTGCCGTTTTCATCATTGAAAGAATTGCATCTGCACCTCCTTTTCCAGATCGCATCAAGAATCCATCTGGTAATGTTCCATCTGCACCTAAAGATGTAATATCTCCTGATAAGTTGAGTAAAATCTCATTCATCAATGAATTATGATCTACTCCCGCCTCAGTCCAAACTGCTAATGCAAAATCTCCTGTTTTTGCCATAAGGACATCTGAATTTCCGCCCCTGATAGTCCAGTAACCTCGCCCATCAATACCCAATTGTGAGGTTACTGAATCCTGCTCCTTGATTAAATCTGAAACCATTGCAGCAACTTCCTCCGGATCTCCACCAATTTCGCCTTGGGAATCGATAACCATGCCTGAGTCAATTGCTAATGCCCCTTTGACCACTTCTTTCTCAATCATTGCCTTGGTAACACTAGAGAGGTCCCTTGCCATCATTCTATGAATGCCGTGGTCTCCTGCGACTAGTCCAAAAGTTTCTGAAAAGTCCTCAAACGCTTCTGGCAATAATTCAATCACTCGAGCTAGTTGGTTTGAACTCCACTCCCAGGCTTCGAACCTAGGTTTGTCACTTTTCTCGAGCTCTGCAATTCTTTTTTCTGCAGCTGAGCCTCCTAGAAGTTGACCTTTTTCTAGACCGTCGCAAACATAACCAATTATGCGACCTGCCCTGACAATTCTATGAGCAGAGGGGGTTTTTCTTCTTCCAAAATATGTGGAGATGACTCCTACATCGAAAGGCTGAATTGCTCCTTTTTGAACAACTATTTCAACATCAATTTCTTTACCTTCTGGCATCTTAAACATTTTTTCACCTCAAATTCAATGATTTCAATATCGATCTATTATGGTCAATTGCATGCCTCCACCTGGCTATCTTGCCCGAAAACCCAAGCAGAATTATGTAGTGGAGGTTATCTATTCTGTTGATCATGATTTTTTCTTCTGATTCAAGCCAAAATTCGAAGAATTCACCTAAGTCAGATACGCCACACGTGCTCTCCGCTTTATCGATGAGCCCCATCAATCGCTCAACTGGGGGCATGAAGCCTTCTTCTACAACCGAAGATATCAGGCCATTGTGCCTGTGAAAGAGAAGGGTCTGATCGACTCCTTCTGTCTTCAATAAATCCCCTAAAACTCGCTGTAGCATGCTCACTCAAACCGGTTGACGTAGCATTAGCCTTCAAGAAGTTTCCCTTATTACTCGGATAAAGTGTGGATTTTAGCACCATTTTCAAATTTCCAACTGGAATTTAGGCTATTTTCTTATTTTTCATCACACATAGAATGCCTTGGGTTGTCATTTTAGCAGCAAATATTGTCCTGAAATTTTGTTTTCTCATGGAAAACTGTAAATTAAAATTCAATTGAAAATTTAAAATTTGAATTGAAAAATTATTGTGTGGATGAATCCAAAAAACATGGTTTACCAATTGTTACACTATGAGTGACACTGATAAAACAAACCCACTACGGCTGGCTATGGGAACAGAGAAGCCATTGCCATTCTCTATTCCTACATGTGATTCCTGTTCAAAGCCAGCAGTTGTACAACAGGCTTATTCTGGACGTGTTCTGTGTGGTGAGCACCTTTGCCAAATGAATAGAAAGAAGATAAGCAAAGAATTACGCAAGCAATTAGTTTTGAAGGGAAAGGGTCAGAAAACCAATATTTTTGTTGCAATTTCCGGAGGTAAAGATTCTGCTGTCCTACTTGAGAGCCTTGTAGATATTCTTGGCAAAAGACCAGACATTGAGATTACGGCTGGTTGTGTCGATGAGGGGATAGAGGGTTACAGACCTCCATCTCTTGAATGTGCCAGGAGGTTGTGTGAAAAATTAGGAGTTAGATTCCTAACCGTGCCATACACCGAACTAGGCTTCGTAGAGATGGATGAAGTTGCC
>MDTD01150006.1_pt1 | contig 21585 bp, 16 predicted proteins | sample 811221 | NCBI WGS metagenome assembly MDTD01 (sample SAMN05326646, study PRJNA326480) | marine metagenome | isolation source: seawater | place: Pacific Ocean: South West | collected 2011 | reverse complement strand
TATACCAAAAGCACTGCTCAGCCTGTCACGGAGTGGATGCCGAAGGAACAGCCACTGGCGTTACTCTTATTACCCCTCACATCAATGAGCAGAGTGATTCCAAGTTATTCATCCTCATACAGTCCGGAACGGGCGGTGCGATGCCGAGCTTTGGGGATGTGATGACGAACGATGAGATTATGAATGTCATCGCCTACCTGCGCGATATTCAAGACCCACAATCGCATGGCACTCCCGAAGCGCCCTAGCCAGGGACCTCAGGGAAAGGCTGAAACATTCCTCGAAAAGAGGGCGCTCTTTCGATTCTTGGTGGAATCGTCAAGGACATCACTCGTTCAAAAGTGTGTCGAGGTGGTCTCCCAATTCCTGAACGGTGTGCACGACGGGAGCCCAAGGACTCAAGCGCTCGACAGCATGATGCCCCCAGGATACGCCGATGGCCCTTACGCCCGCAGAATGAGCCATTTCTAGGTCAAACGTCGTATCACCAATCATGACCAGATCCTTCGTTCCTGTTGCATTCATGATCGCATGGAGCATGTCCGGATAAGGTTTCGGGCGAGGCACCGAATTTCCACCCAACACCATTTCGAAGCGGTCTTTCAGACCGAAATGGTTCACGACGCGATCCGCACCGCGCTGACTTTTTCCCGTCGCGACCGCTGCCCGGAATGGGCGTTCCAGCAGCTCCCGCATACCCTCGAAAAGACGCTCACAGCGAGGTGCAATGTCGACATAGGCACGCGAGTATGCCTCCGCCAGTGCTTCTGGATCATGCTCGGGTCCAAGCACGCGCATGATGTGCACGAGAGGAAGACCAATGAGGTCCAAGATAGCTTTATCACTTGGACGTTCTTTGCCTACGGTCGCCCAGGCAGCATCATGCGACTCTAGTAAGACCTGGGTCGAATCGACCAATGTTCCATCTAAATCGAAAACGACGAGCATCGTACGTCCCTTGTTGGCATGACGCGAAGTGTGCCGCCCTTTGTGCATCTCCGCAACGGGCATCCTGAGGTCGAAGAATTAGGGCTTCATGTAGAGCAACTTTAGCTCCGATATATTCACGTAATTCGAAGGATTTTCCCCACCCCCTGCCCCTCCAATGTAGTCTACATAGTGGGCAAGATAGCTCATATTCATCCCATCGCTAAGGGTCACCTTGTAGGTCTGCCCCATGCTCAGCGTTGCGGGCAGGAAGCTACTATCACCCCAATCGGACCAGTCTTTACGGTGAGGCATGATGACTGAACCTTCAGCCACGAGCGCATCCTCGGAATCCGTGACCTTGAGCCACTTCACGCCAGCCGTGACACCCGTGTCGATGGGTCCGGCCCCATTTCCGTAGACAAGTTGGAGAAGGTGTTGACCTGTCGACGTCGGCGTAATCAGCATCGTCAGCGTATCTTCCGGAGCCCCCCAATTCCCGTAATGTTCCCGTCCGTGGTCGTCGGAGAACGTTCCTCCCACTGCATCAAAGCTGGACGCGTACACACTTTGAATACGTGTGTAGTTGTCTCCCCACCAGCAAACTGGTTCAGAAGGCTGACTTGGTAAGGTAAGCCTCGCGACCGCTGTATAACAGGCGGTGACGGACGTGGTATCAGTCCACGGTGAAGAGACATCACTGGCTACAAGAACTCCGTCTTTATAGATGTCGACCGATGCCCCTTCCTCTGCGGAGAACGTAAGCGTCACGTTGTCCCCCGCCCCATTAAGCGTCAAAGTCGGGCTGCGAGCGCCAAAAAGGTCGGTCCAGACCTCCGTTTCAAAGGTCGTCATAGCCCCCATTGGGAGAGTTTGGTTCTCCATCTTAAGGATCTGCCCTTGAACCCTCAGAGTGGCACCTTCCTTGAACCAGTCACCAGGGGGCAGGATGGGATCACCACTGATGACACCACTCTCTCCCTTCAGGCCGAATACGCCATGTGCAATTGCTCCCAAAAATCCAGCCACACTCCAGAGCTGACGGCGGGAGTTAATGACGGGCCCAGAGTAATCCCCATCCTCAAGGAAGTGAGTGCCCGTCGCCAACTCAAGATTCTCCATATGAGAAAGATTCAACGCGGCACCTCGCACCAAGGAGTCTAACCCGGCCTTCAGCGTCGCCGCGTTTTTGGCCTCACGGGACGCGATGACGCTGTAGCTTGTGACGAAAGGCCAGATCCCACGGTTATGGTAGATAGGGGTGAGTTGCTGCTGCGGCCAAATCACGGGGGGACCATGGGGCCCGTGGGGATAAGCAGCCATCGCTTCTGGATGGGTTCCAAGGTCGAGCACAGCCAAACTCGTTGCCAATAGGTCTTGCTGCGCAGTAGGACCGGGATCAAGTTCGGTCATTAGGTAGCTTCGGTAGACTGTTCCGTCCCAGAACGCTTGATCGATGGCCACCGCCAAGTCTGCGGACTTATGATCCTTTCCAGTGAGTTCCTCGAGGGAACGCAGTAAAAAGAGATGATTAAGGTTCGTGCTGAGGGACTTTGACATGCCGACGTGGACGACATTCTGGGCAGTCCAGCCTGGATAGCTCTGCTCGCGCCAATCTAGAAAGCTTGTTTCACCACGATAGAGGCCATCACGGACGTCAAAGGCGTAGAGGCGGTCGACCTTCGCGCTATGTTCCATCGCTTCAATCGCGGCAGCCTTGAGCTCAGGGTGGTCAGCGTAGCGTAGCACCGCCATGGCACCGCGAGCCCATGTCACCCGATCGGTGGATACAGGCCAACTCCCCCCCGTACCCGTGTCCTGAACAATCTGACGCTCACCACCAGTCTTTAGTTCCGAGAGTTTAAAGAGAAGGGATGCAGCAGCCCGTTCTGGGTTTAACCATGCGAGTCCCAGCTCGGTGGCATAGGCGATATCTCTTGTCCAAACCCAGTTCCACTTCTCACCGGTCTTGTAACACTCGCATTCTATCGCCTCGCCGAACGCTCCATCGCTAATCTCGGAAACAGAGTTTTGTCGGGCTTCCTCCACCGCCATGGCAAACAACGCATCGGTCAAGAGAACGCCAGACCGAAGAATGGGATCACCGGCTTGCTCAGAAAAGGTACGCTCTGAGGGTCCTGGTTGAGGCACTGGATGCGTACTGGTGATGGAGTAGGTGCGCAGATCCCCCTCCCCTTCCTTGAACGTGACAGCCACCGTGTCGGAGCCAAAGGTCCAACTCTCCGCCGGCCCCCAACCCGTACCATCCATGGCGTCCAATGCGTCCGCCGGAATGGCGTCCAATGCGTCCGCCGGCTGAATGTCCGACATCATATCGAACCCGATAGTGTCACTTTCCGTCGAGACGTCCGCCGACGTGTCATCGAAAATATCGACTTCGTATTGAGAACTATCGTAGACAGCGCCCCCATCTATTGGTGCAACAGAGCCACCGCAAGACGTGTAGAGACCGACACAGAGACCCAGCCAGAGCAGGTTTTGCAGCGTCCCTTTGAGGAGACTCGGACTCCGAACACTCTTTATTCTCATGAAACCGACCTGAGAGCGTAAGCCAATGCACCGACGATGGGCAGATGATAGCTAGGAGCGCTCAACAGGTGAAGGACGAAGATTCAACGAACCGACCGCTAGAGACTGTCGACCCACTCGGTGAGTAGCGCCCTACCCTGCTGATCAATGATCTCCGAACCAAGAGCCGGCATGCGAGGATTCCCTTGAGAAAGCCGCCGAATCAACTCGCTTTGCGTTGCATTCCCAGGTGCTAAAACCTCTTCACGTATCCCCGTTAGGTACGCTGGACTTTCCTGAACAGTGGAGACTCCTGACGAGGGTATACTGAAGTTAAAGTTCTCCTGTGGGTCATAGCATCGTGATCCCGTTTGGGATGGCCTCGACGTGTTGTGGCAGTGACTGCAGTTTGCATGAAGGTATCCGAGGGCTTTCTTGTCGAGCGAGGAGCTTGGGAGAACAAGCTCCTCGATAACGTTGGTACCAAGCACACCAGCCGCTTTGAGCTCAGCCACCGTGACCTTGCCTTCCGGTGGCCTCCACGCCAGTTGAACGGCACTGAAGCCGAGAACTCGGCTTGCTCGCCCGTCATGGCAGCCAGCGCAATCCGCACTGGAAGGAACATCGTGCCCGGTTCCGCCTTGATTGACCCCACCGTCTAGGGAGAGCATTGCGTCGCTCTGATCCGCGTTCCATACATACGCACTTCGAGACCACGCATCATCTGATACACCTGTTTTCAACAACATCCGAGTTTCTACGCGCACACCATCTCGAGTGAACTCCTTAAAGAGTTTGGTTCCGACAGGAAAGCGCCATTGGTCCATGTCCGATGTGTCGATCTTCGCGCCCTCAGGAATGGAGATCCAACGCCGCTTCTTTGCACCATCAGACCACAGCTCAAACTGTGGTTGATACGGCCAAACTCTTGGAGCTAATTCCTCCGTGTTCATGTCCGTAAAAAGCCCCGTATTGGATAGTTTTTCTGGCAGTGCTTCGACTTCTGCGGCTGTCGGCTGATCGCACTCCCTAAAGTTGGTCTCGTTATCCGCACAGGCACCCAGAAATGCAGTAATGGGGACAGCGGATATAAGAATACGTAGCTTCCATGAGACGGTCATGAAGGTTCACCTCGTTGAAGACGACAGCACATGGCAGGACGGTTGTCGGCTGAATTGGTCGTTCACTTATAGGTGGGAACGTCCCCTACTTCTGATCAACAGAAGGTTAGAATCGAGCGTTCCAAGTACTTCTCAAGCATCCTATGCGGCACGACATTGACGCTCACCATTCAGACCTCTTGGTTCAAACTCTCTCGTGGACATGAAGCGCGAGGCGCGATAGTTGGCCCGTAGCTGGAGTAGGTTATTGGTTCCATCCGGTCACACCACCATCTAAGGACTGACCACATTGGATCGATTTTCATCACTCGGCCTCATGGAGCCTATCCTGCGCGCCATCGCTGCAGAAAAATACGAAACGATGACTCCCATCCAAGCACGTGCCATTCCCCCGCTTCTCAAGAAGCGGGACGTCCTTGCATGCGCACAGACCGGTACGGGTAAGACTGCCGCATTCCTACTTCCGATTATCGACCATCTCGCTCGCAATCCAGCACAGGGTAAGCGACCTATCCGCGCACTTGTGCTCACACCTACGCGAGAGTTAGCAGCTCAGATCGGCGATAATTTTGAAGCCTATACGCGGTACTTAAATCTGAAGCACCGTGTCATTTTTGGTGGCGTGAATCAGAAGCCTCAGGTTGCCGCGCTGCGGCGAGGAATTGATGTTCTCGTCGCGACACCGGGTCGTCTCTTGGACCTTCATGGTCAGGGATTTATCGCATTCGGAGATATCGACTTCTTCGTCTTGGATGAGGCTGACCGGATGTTGGACATGGGGTTCATCCGGGACATCCGCAAGGTGCTAGCGCTCTTACCAAAGAAGCGGCAGAACCTGCTTTTTTCAGCGACGATGCCAAAATCGATTGTGAAGCTGGCTAGTTCGTTCTTAAGCGATCCGGTGAAAGTGGAAGTCGACCCCCAATCCTCCACCGTTGAACGCATCATTCAACAAGTCATGTTCGTAGAAAAACCGAACAAAAAGCGCCTACTCCGGCATCTCCTGGAAGATTCGTCGTTCGAGAGTGCGATCGTCTTCACGCGAACAAAGCATGGCGCCAACCGTGTTGTGAAGGATCTAACCAAAGCTGGAATTGAGGCTGCTGCAATCCACGGCAATAAAAGCCAAAGTGCAAGAACACGTGCATTAGCCGGCTTTAAAAAGGGCGAAATACGAATTCTTGCAGCCACCGACATTGCCTCCCGCGGGATTGACGTGGATGGAATTAGCCACGTGATTAACTACGATTTACCGAATATCTCCGAAAGCTATGTCCACCGTATTGGGCGTACAGGCCGCGCCGGACGCGACGGCATGGCAATCGCGTTCTGCGATGAAGGCGAAACCGATTATTTACGCGATATCGAGAAACTAACTGGGTCTCATCTCACAGTCGTCGTGGACCATGAATGGCACCACCCAGATGCGATGCCGACCAGGAACTCGAAAGCGAATGCGAAGCAAATCAGAAACGAATCGCGCGGCTCCGGACCAAAGCCTAAGCGTAAAGATAAGGCGGAGGTTAAAGAGTCTTCAAAGACTCGTGACGAGAATCGACCCAAGCGCCGGCGAAGACGTCGGAAACGATCTCCGGTAAAGCCTGCTTCTTAAGGTTTCCGCCCGAGTCTTTTGTCTGCTCGAATCCGTTCACGGTCTCCCTGCTTCAATACCACCAAGGGCCAATGTCTTCTAACGAGCGCTCACGTTGATGTCACCTCAGACCGACCTGTAAACGCATCACGAAACCGTGAACACAGTAGAAATACTTGAATTTACGGACACATAGACCTATAAGGCCGCACCGAGTTTCTGGAAGACGAACGTAATTCGAACGACAATCCCCTTGTCCCACAAAAAAACGGCTCGGTAATTAACGCGGACGAGGACAGTGGCATACCAAAGCCACACACGACACTGAGAGGTTGCCTGTGAAAGTTGGTATCCTGACGGAATTCCCTAGCCCGGCGGTACAATCCGGTCCGGCGATCCATACGCGATTTTTAAGTGACGGCCTTATGCGCCGTGGCCATGAGTGCACGCTTATCGGACCGGACACTTCCGATTCGGAGCCGATGGAATCAGGTCAGCATTACCTCTTCAAAGCATGGCCCTACCCTACGCACCCGGAAGTGAAGCTCGCTGTCCCTGGACGTCCCGTCGACATGTTTCGGAATCCACCGAAAGTGGATGTGATGCACAGCCAGGCAAGCTCGCACATGCTTCACTACGGCATTTGGATGCGCAAAATGTGGAGAATTCCACTCCTCAACACCCATGTAATTCACATGCCAACCCACTGCCACTTCCTTCTCTCCGATGGACTTTATGAGAAGGAATGGGTGATGGATTGGTGGCGAAAGCGCGCAGATTCAATGGAGCGTAGCTTCGCAAAAATGTACAATGAAGCGGACTCGCTCATCGTTCAATCGCGCCACCTCGTATCCTACTGGCGGGATCGTGGTGTGACCGTGCCTATCGACGTCGTGGGACGCCCCATCAACCCGGGTATCTTTTCCGAAAGCGCTACGCATGATCCCTATCCAAAGGGCTTCAAGGCCGGAAAGCGCCTGCTGGTTGTTTGCCGCCACGATCGAGAGAAGAACCTAAATTACCTTCTCAAGCTCTTCGCGACCCAAATCGCACCTGCAGATGCAGAGGTTACTCTGACGCTGGTTGGAGACGGTCATGACCACCGTAACCTCGTCGAGTACGCAGAGAACCTACCTCACTTCGATCGCGTTCACTTTCCCGGTGAGCAGGATCACAAACAGCTGCTCAACTGGTACACGCATGCCAATGTTTTCGCCTATCCATCGCTTTCCGAAACCTTCGGAAACGTTGTTAACGAAGCACTTTGGTCCGGCCTACCTGTCGTGGCTCTTAACGACAACATGGGCGTAGCTGGTCAAGTGGTAGACGGCGTTAACGGCTTCCTTATCGATACCGACACATCCGTTACCGATACGCAATTTGCAGCATCCTGCATTACGTTGCTTCGACAACGTGAGCTTCGCCGAAAATTTGGTGAAGAAGCCGCGACCATGTCACGGCGCACATCACATCCAGATATCGTTTTGTCTCGATTCGAGAAGATTTACGAGCAGGCACAGCGTCACTGCAATCAAAAGATTCCAGTGGCACTCTCCGAGCGAAGCCGATTGACTCAAGTGAGTGAGTACAGCAAGGCAATCGCCCAGTGGGGTTTCTGGACCAGCGTCCTCTATGGAATTGCTACTGCAGCCACGACGATGGGTACATCGCGTTTCGGTAAAGCGGAGCAAGAGCAAGTTCGACCGGTCGCACCTGCTGTCGAGCCGCAAGATATGCTCGTTCCACAATCTCGCTCCAAGCGCATCAGCTAGGACCATGTGGTCCATCCAAGCGTAAGCACTTGGTCTCTATCTCGGCAGGAATGTTAAGCGATGAGTCTCGTACATCTCTACGTTCACGGTAGAGGACGTGGACATGGAAGCCGCTCGAGAGCTGTGGCAGACCACCTCCGCGAGCTTTCTTTCGATGTACGAATTTTTGCGGGACGCGACGCCTACGAGCTCTTCGAGTCTGGAACGGTCGAAAGGGTCGATTCTCTAATGCCCGGTGATGGGCTTGCAACAGTGACGAAGCTCAAACGTCGCCTCCAAGACGCTGTGAGAGCCGCTCGAAAAGACGGTGCCATCGCCATCGTCAGTGACAGCGACCTACCGGGAGCTGCTGCAGGGCGCTTCGCAAAGATCCCCTCCATCGCTCTTGGTCACGGAATCATCTTCAGCCACACCCAACGACCTGCTGAGCTCTCTCGCCGTCCATGGCAACGCCAAGCAGTTAAGGCTCGTACTGCGGCCTCGGGTAGCCATTTACAAATTGCAGTAAATTTCTGCCCACTCAAACCCAAGCGTCCGTCGACAATCGTCGCAAAGCCGGTGTTACGTGCTGCACTTCAAGCGGTTATCAACAATGAACGAGCACCTGGCGACGCCATTGTGTGTTACTTCCGCGATGATAACGGTACAAAACTATTAAAGGTACTCGCCGAGCGAGGTCTTCCCACTCGACTCTTTGCCAAGGAGAACCCAGGAATTCCCGGTATTTCCTGGGAGCCGCTGAATGCGGAGCGCTTCACAAGGGCACTCCTAGAAGCACGAGCCGTCGTATCCTCAGCTGGAAGTCAGCTCATCAGCGAATGCGTCGCATTGGGAATTCCCCAGTTGGCCCTATATGCCCCTTCGGATGACGAACAGCGCTTGAATGTGGAGCTTCTCAAAACCCGTTCACTGGGTTTCGGAGCACCATTTTCAGACAGCCTTGATGAGCTCAATACGTTTCTTGAGCGACTGCAATCGCCTTGGATGCCCATCGATCCATGGCACGATACCAATGCCATGGACGCTGCAGAAAGCGTCGGAAAGGCACTCACCATGGTCGTGAGCGCCGGAGCCGATTGGAAGCAGACGCTGGCTTGGCCTCAGAGGAACGAATAACGGCGAGACGCTTTGGGGCGCTCGCCTAACTTCGAATCGTCAACCTCTATTGAAGAATCGGAAAGGCCGAACCCTTGACCATTGGTGCCATGGCATCTTCTTCCGGCGGAGCGTATTTCGTGAGGTTGATGCCCTCAACAGCCGCGACATATTCATCCAAATTTGGTGTCCGACCCAAAATCGTGGACAAGACGACAACCGGTGTTGATGCCAGCAGGGACTCGCCCTTCTTTTCGTCACTGTCAGCGACAACCCGACCCTGGAAAAGTCGAGTCGAGGTGGCCATGACCGTGTCTCCTTTCTCTGCCTTTTCCTGGTTGCCCATGCACAGATTGCAGCCCGGTCGTTCCAGATACATCATGTTCTGATAGGCGGTACGAGCAATGTTCTTGGGCGCATCGTCATCAAACACAAAGCCAGAGTACTTCTCCAAGACCGCCCAATCGCCCTCTTCCTTCAACTCATCCACAATGTTGTAGGTCGGCGGAGCCACCACAAGTGGCGCCTTGAACTCGACGGTTCCGTGTTGTTTCTCAATGTTCTTAAGCATCTGAGAGATGATTTTCATATCTCCCTTGTGGACCATGCACGAACCAACGAACCCCAAATCAACCTCTTTCGTTCCACCGTAATATGAGATGGGACGGATGGTATCGTGGGTGTACCGCTTGGATACATCGTCGTTATTCACATCTGGGTCGGCAATCATTGGTTCAATGATTTCATCGAGATCAACGACGAATTCTGCCGCGTACTTCGCATTCGAATCAGGAACCAAGGGCGGCTTTTCGCCCGATTTGATGTCAGCAATTCGGCGGTCGGCCTTGTCGATAAGCCCTTGCAGCAACTGCTTATCGTTATCCATACCCTTGTCGACCATAATCTGGATACGGCTCTTCGCGATTTCTAGCGACTCGACCAAGGTATCGCTCGTCGAGATACAGATGGAGGCTTTTGCCTTCATCTCAGCCGTCCAGTCGGTAAACGTAAAGGCCTGGTCGGCGAGCAAGGTCCCGATGTGAACTTCGATGATTCGTCCCTGGAATACGTTTACGCCGCCGAACTCTTTGAGCATCTGAGCCTGCGTCGCATGAACCACATCGCGGAAGTCCATGTGGTCCTTTAGCGTCCCCTTAAAGGTCACTTTCACCGATTGAGGGATCGGCATCGTCGCTTCACCCGTTGCCAATGCGAGCGCCACCGTTCCGGAGTCGGCACCGAAGGCAACACCTTTGGACATCCGGGTATGGGAGTCTCCCCCGATAATGACGTCCCAATCGTCCACGGTGATGTCATTGAGCACCTTGTGGATAACGTCGGTCATGGGGTGATACTCACCCTCGGGATCTCGCGCTGTAATCAGACCGAACTTGTTCATGAAGCTCATGAGTTTCGGAATGTTCCGCTCGGCCTTCTTGTCCCAAACCGATGCCGTGTGACAACCGGACTGATAGGACCCGTCTACCGTGGGAGAGATGACAGTAGCCGCCATCATCTCTAGTTCCTGGGACGTCATAAGCCCAGTTGTGTCTTGAGACCCGACGATGTTGACCTTAATTCGCACATCGGAACCTGCGTGAAGCACTTTACCTGGAGCGACCCCCACAGCGTTCTTATTGAAGATCTTTTCGACAGCAGTAAGCCCCTGCTCTTCATGAGAGATCTCCTTCGAGACCGCGTAAACAGTCGGCATCTCAACGCCAAGAATACCCGCAGCGGTCGTCTGCAGTTTTTTCCCGAAGACAACAGCATACGACCCTTGAGCCCGAATGAACTCGAGCTTTTGCGGTGTCAGTGCCGACGCGATATCGCACAGCTCCTTCGTACCATCTTCGTTGTAGAGCTTCTTCGTCCGCGTATTAATTGTCAGTACTGTTCCCGTATCGATGGAGAAGACCTGCTCCAACTCAGGCTCACCGTCTTCATCCAGCACGGGTTCACCGGCTGCATCGAGCTTCTTAACCCAATTTTTGAGGTCAATGCCGATGCCACCTGTCACGCCAACCGTCGTCAGAAAAATGGGGGAGATACCGTTGGTTCCACCGACAATGGGAGCAATGTTGATGAAGGGCACATAAGGACTGGCCTGAATGCCGGTCCAAAGCGCCACGTTGTTCACCCCGGACATGCGGGAAGAGCCGACACCCATGGTTCCCTTGTCGGACACCAACATGACGCGCTTGTCTGGATGCTTCTCTTTGAGGCCCAAGAGAACCCCCTGAGCTTCTTTGTTGTGTTCAAACAGGCACTGTCCATGCAACTCGCGATCTGACCGGGAGTGCGCATCACTGCCTGGCGAGAGTAAGTCCGTCGATACGTCGCCAACCGCAGTCACATAGGTGACGACCTGAATTGTCTCGTCGACGGGCGGCAGCTTCGTGAAGAACTCCGCTTCTACGTAACTCTTGAGAATGTCGGTCGCGATGGCGTTACCGGCGTTATGAGCAACCTCCAGTCTGTCCGTGTCAGCCTCGTAGAGGAATACCTGAGTTTTCAGAACATCAGCCGCACTCTTGGCGATGGCTGAGTCGTTACCCAGGGCAAGGTCAAGTAGGACCTCCACAGACGGTCCACCCTTCATGTGAGCTAGCAATTCAAGGGCGAAGGTCGGGGTGATTTCCTCAACCACAGCAGAGCCGAGGATGATGTCCTTGAGGAACGCAGCCTTGGCACCGGCCGCACTGGTCGTTCCCGGAAGCGTGTTGTAGATGAAGAAGTTGAGAGAGTCCTCTCGATGCTCGTTTCCAAGGTCGGTGATTTGAGCGATCAATTCCTCCACAAGCGGGGCATCCTCGATGGGCTTTGGATGCAGCCCTTGTCCTTTTCGTGTCTCGATTTCTTTTAGGTAATCTGTGTACAAGCTCATGGGATCTCTCTTCATCGTGTCAGGGTCAACCTCGGAGCGCTCCTGATGGAGCGGTTGACCCACGGAGCGAACTGTTCGGGCTCATCATTGGCCGTGACTCAGGTTCCGCTACCGGGTCGTTTTGATGTGTAGTACTCCATTTACGACCCGTTCGGCAAGCGGCAGGTTCCCAACCGAAGCGCTTTCATCGCTTCTTCTCGGGGAAAAATACACCGAGTTATCGAAACTGGGGTAACGTTCCTCGAGGAAGTGCTTAATCGCTTCGGGTACATTAATGGTGCGGACCGCTCGTACAGACCGCCCCCGCCTCGAAACACTTCATGGAAGGTTGTCATGTTGAGAATCCTCGTATTTACCGGTCTAACCAGTGTGCTTCTGTCGGGTTGTGGGAAAGAAGAGGCTCAGGACCCGTTAGATAAAATGCTTCTTCAGACGCCACAGGAAGCCTTAGCAGAAATGTGCAAGCAGCTTCCGAGAGAGATTGCTCAAGACCCGATGGGCCCGATGGGCATCGGTCCGTACTTCGAGTCACGTATTTTCAATCCAGAAATCCGCGAACTGCTGCGTACAGCGGACTCCATGGAATCCTTCATAGCCACTTATAGAAAATACGGAATCGATCCTCAAACGTGTTTCCCCCTAAATCTCTCAACGGAAGAGGCAAAGGCCAAGCCACAAGACGTAAGGGCCAACCCATCCCTGGACCCCTCAACGCCACAAGCCACAAGACGTAAGGCCATGAGGTTCTAGTTTGAAAAACCGAGCGTGAGTCACTAGTCTCAACGAGGTGAGGAAACCAGCTACCATCAGGGTCTATGGAGTCGATCACTCACCTTGGGTCCAGGGTGTTTTACTTGCTCTCCATGCTCGAAACTTGCCCTATGAGCTAGTCTCTCAGCCTCCGAGGAGCGGCTACCGCAAGATGGGAATCGTGATGCCGCAATGTCTCTGGCCGGACGGAAGTATCACCTCGGATTCCTTCGACATCATGCGGGAACTGGAACGCCGTTATCCAACCGAAACTGCGCTTCCGCACGATGATGACCAGACGCGACTAGAACGTCTCTTTCTCGCTTATGCACTTGCTCGCACCGGGCCTGGGAAAAAGCTCGCTTTCCTCGTCGAGTGGATGCGGATGCCCAGCGGCCGAGGCGCGAGTTTCGCATCCAGCTTCCGAGCGTTGATGTTCCTCTATTTCTTTTGCCTCATTGCGTTTGGACGCCGTGCAATGCGGGCACGAAAACAGAACCCGGATACCTTCCATTCACTCGTGAAGGCACTCAAGTCATGGTCTGAGAAACTCGAGCGGCAGGACTTCCTGGCAGGCTCTGACCCTGGCGGGATCGACTACGCGTTGTATGGCCACGTTCAGTGCATGGTCTCGGGTCTCACAGATGAGACGATATCCGTACTTACAACGGATCCACATATACACAATTGGATCCTACGCATGCGCGACAGATTTCCTGTCTATTCCTCGGACTTTACGAAGAGGTTCACGAAACCAGCCTATGTTCCCAAGCGGGCTTCAGGTGCGGACCAACTCGTCTTTGGCCTAACCCTCGCTCTCAGTGTGGCTTGTTTCCCGCTGACGCTTCTCTTCCTCATCGATGCGTTCCGTAGACGAGGTAAAAACCCCGCCCGCACCGGTGCACGCCTGCCTTAGACCCGGACAGAGCCTGATGACGATTAGTCTTCCAGGTCGTCAACAAGCCCCTCAATCAAGGGTTTGAGACGAAGATACAGCTCTAAGCCGCCAGGAAGAATCGCCTCTTCGAGCACGGTGAGAACAGCAATATTTCGCGTCCTGTCGACGTAGGGGAAACTTCCATATGCACCGGGGTCAACAGTGAACTTCTCGGCCGTCCGGTCCACGAACCAACCCATTCCATACCCATCGAGACCCATGAGGCCGAGTTCAGTGCTGCCGCCGTAAGCTTCAAGCACCCTATCGGCATGCATTCGCTCAATCGTCGCGTCGTCGTGCACTCGTACATCGCCGCAAAGTCCACCCTTGAGGTGCATCATGAGCAGCTTTCCATAATCATCAATGGTTGTGTACATCCCACCCTCAACAAGTGGATTGTCGGTTGGGACGAGGTTGTCGAGGTTTGAATCAAAGGCTACTGGATAAGGGAACCCGTTTTGAGCCGCATTTTCCTGTCCTTCGAAGTGGTACTGATGCGCAAAGCCTGAGTGAGTCAGGCCACAAGGCTCACCGTAGATGTCGGTAAAGAGTTCCGCCCATGATTTCCCACTTGCGGCCTCGGCAACCCCGCCTGCAACTTGCCATTGTCCACCGCCATAACGGAACTCGGTATCCGGCGGCACGATCGTATCGGAGGCGTCTATCTCAGCCTCAAAAATCTCCTTCGCACAGGCTTCAATTTCTCCATCGGGATCGTACTGACAGCCATAGCCAAGTGGACTCGTCTCCGAGGTGAGTCCCGGCAGCCCGGAACTGTTGGAAATCAGGTGAACAGGCGCGATCTCTGGATGAGCGCTTCCCCAATCAACCACATCGGCAACAGGGGCATACAAATCGAGGATACCATCGTCATGAAGACGATTGAGCATACCCGCTGCGACCATCTTGGACGACGAGGCTACGAAATAGATCCTATCTTCATCGAACGCTCCGTAGGCCTTACGGTGAAGTACTCCCTTATCCTTGTGCAGAATGAGAACAGCAGCACCTTCGATATCGGAGTTCTCAGATAGAAAAGATGCTACTTCATCGTCAACTTCCGCAAACGTTGGCGAGGCTGGCACATCCAACGTGTCACTCGGCTGCGCAACATCGGAGGACGCTGCTGCATCGGATTGGGTGTCTACCGGCTCAACGGGAGCCGCGTCACCGCTGTCACCACATCCGGTGATGGCCAGTGCCAATACCAAAGAATAAGTCACGATCCCGCTAAATGTCTTCATGGTTCTCTCTTCTGTCAGCCATCGACGATTGCACACGAATGACTCTCGAGACAAAGAGAGTCCCAAGTTCACGCCGCGCGGCACCTTAAATGACTTATCTGCCAGCCAACAACCGCATTTTTCGTAACGAAGGAAAGGATGAGTCGGTCGGAGGTCAGATTGCCGTTACGCATGCCACATGCTAAGAGGCAAGCCTCGCTCATCGTTTGTAACCCCCTCCGAATCTGGCGGGCATATCAGGAGATTCACATGGAACACACTCGACTGACACTTCTTGTAAAAGGGACTGGAATACGATTGTTGACGCTCTTGGCACTCATGACTCTCAGTTCGATGGCACATGCTCAATCGACAACAAAAGTGGACGGGCTTGATTTAGGAGCTGCCATCGACGCGAAAACCAATGAGGTCAACACGGGAAGGCAAGCCTTTAATGAGGCAATGGAACCTTTCTACAACGCGAAACTCGTGGACGTAGCGATCGGCAAGCCGGAAATCAAAGTCGAGGGTGACCGAGTGAAAGTGCTCTACCCCGTCACCACATCGGTGAACCCAGAGAAATTTGCGAAGGCTTACGGAAAGGTGATGAATGTCCTGAATAGGGTGGGAACCAAACTGCCAGACTTCGGAAATAAAATATGCGATAGACGCCACCCTCAGTGCCAACTCAAACACCGCAAGTCGCGCGCTGGCGTCCCCCACAAAGGGTATGAGCTCAATCAACACTTCTCATCGGGTATCAAGGGTGTTCGAGTCTTGCTTAATACCGGCCTTCGACCGCAGACCCTTCAGGCGTGGGACATGCCAAAGGAAGCGATCGATTTCAAGGCGGTTGAGAAGCATCTCAGGACGTACGGCAATGCCATGCGCCTCAAACTGACGCTCACGGATGCAAACGATCAACCTGTCGCTTCAACATCCGCACGTGTCGGGGTGCAAGCCGCAAGAAACCGAGAAATGCGCGGTGCTCACTACTCTGGCAACTTGATGGCCCTGATGAGTCGCCCCTTCTATCTCCAGGGCTGGAACCTTAATTGGGAGCTTGATTTGACGATGACCACGAAACTGAAATTCGAGTTATCTAAGGAAGAAGCCCGCATGATCAAAGGAGCCCGTGCCGAGGCAATTCCAGCAAACCCCTACAGGGGCGGCACCCAGAAGGCCTACTAGGAGACTATTAAATGCAACCGTGGCCCAGCTTTATCGCGTCCATTACCATCGCAAGTTCAATGATGTTAACCGGTTCATCATATGCTCAATCCACAGCCAAAAAGGGAGTCGTTAATCCGCTCCTAAGCAGCACGGGTCCAAAGACGTGTCAAAACACCTCCTATCCGGGTTTTCGGGGGGCTAAGAAGTCCTTCAACTGGACAACGAGCCCCGATTGCCACGTCTTTTCCAAGGGAAAGCATTTGGTTTGTGAGAATGCCTCGGGGGGTGTCGTTTACGTTGAAACAAGCTCCTGGGACGCGAAAAGCAAGAGTGTGACGACGCGCTTTTATATCAGTGAGCCCTACAAGGATTATGATGTAACGACCTACACATGGGACCGGAAGGACGACACGTTCCACTCTCGCGGAAGCGATGGTGGTTTGCCCACGCACGCCACCCGCAAATATTATCCTAACGGCGCCACAATCTTTCGCTACGCGTCGGTGGAGAAGGGCAAAGAGAAACTCTTACTCGAAATAAAATGCCAGCCTAAGGGCAATAGAAAGTGAACCTCTGGGTCACGAGCGCGGTCATCATCGGGATGTTATTTGGCGGAGCTTGCTCAGAACAAAGTACCGTATCCGGCAGTGGCAACGAAGAGGCCTCTCAGGCGAACTCTCCCGAGCAACGCACCTTGCCCGAGTTGTACAAACACTTCGAATCATCTGGGATCGTGATTGAGGCTAAGGAGCCAAAGCACGGCGGTATTATCGGCGCAACGGCCGGTAAGTCCCTTAGAATCGGTGACGGCCATGTTGAGGTGTACCAATACAACCTTTCCATCGAGAGCGGGGTGGAGGCATTGGCTCGACTCAAAAGGCGGGGCGTGATGGGGCGCGCTGCCATCGTGAACAACAACCTCGTCCTTTTGGACACGCCCGACCACCCCCAGTGGAAGAAAATCGAGACGGTTTTTTTGGGGATGAAGTAGTCCCAGCCTCCACTTGTCGAACGACTACCGAGGGCGTAGAAAAGAGGGGCATGAGTGTGACGTAGCGGACGTCTCAACCCTCACCTCCCCGGCAAACAAAGGCCTGAATGAAAGACGATTTACAGGGCTTTCGCCGACTGATTCGCGAGAATAAGGACTTTCGTAGGCTCTGGATCAGCCACATGATCTCACTCATCGGTGACTGGCTTAGCTACATCGCCGTGTCCGTCATATCGATTCAACAGGGCGGGGGCGCTTTCGCTGTGGGGATGGTCATGTTCGTCCACTCCATCCCCTTGGCAGTGATGTCTCCCATATCTGGACCACTGGCGGACCGAATCGATCGAAAGAAACTACTGATTGGGGGTTACCTTGGAGCGTCCTTGCTCACCCTCGGGATGTGGGGAGCTGCGAGCATCGAATCTGTGTGGCTGCTTCAGCTCGTTCTCTTCCTTCGAGTCTGTGTCTCGGGAATTGCGATGACGGCTCGCTCGGCCTCTATACCCGCACTCGTTGGCCGAGAAGATTTACGCCTGGCGAATGCACTCTTAGGACTGACCTGGTCCGTGATGTTCACCCTGGGATTGGCCTTAGGTGGTTTTGCCAGCGAGTTCCTGAGTCCTAGCGGGGCCATCCTTTTGGATGCACTGACCTTCCTCTTGGCTGTGGCCGTCGCCGTTGGACTTCCGAGCTTAAAGCCTGAAATCGGAGAAGACGGACCGCCTCGGCCGGGTTTCTCGGATATGATTCGCGCCTGGCGTTACGTCAAAGCCCGCCCGAAGCTACTTGCGACGGTGCTTGCGAAGACGCCGCCCACCGTGGCGAACTCCGGTGCATGGGTCACCTTGAACCTGGTGGCAGGTCACCGCCTGAGCTTCACGACACTGGCCATTGCCGTGGGAATCATGCAGAGCATCCGGGCGATTGGGAGCGGTATTGGCCCCCTCCTACCGGCCAAGATTATCCCTCGAGATCCCTTCGTGGGAACACTCGTCGCCTTCTCCGGTATCCTGATGTTGGGCGCATTTGAATCGGCCTGGATGTCATTTGTCGGTCTCGCTTTATGGGGAATTGGCCAAGGGCACAACTGGGTCATATCAACCGCTGACCTGCAGACGGCAACGCCTGATCACCTACTCGGTCGGGTAATCTCTCTCGATTTCTTCATGTTCTCCATTGGCGGCGCCTTCGCGGCCATGCTGGCCGGTTACCTTTGCGACGTCTTTAACGACCCGGCTGCAGGAACGTGGGTAGCAACGGCAATTGGCGCCCTAATCTGGGCCTTTTGCCTGTGGCTGACGCGTCGGCCCGCCCAGGATCAAGACTAGGGACGTTCAAAGAGACCTCGAAGAGCCAGCCAAACCGGTCGCTTTGCATCGGCATTGCACGGTTACATACACTCTTTTGTAGGACGAGAAGAAGCAGAGGTATGATGCGGACTCAAAGGAACAATCATGCGTCTACGAACAACCAACATTCTGATAACCCTCTCCGCATGCCTTTCCATCTCACTTGTCGGCTGCGGCGACGGAGGAGGTAACGAGGGCGACTCACCTCAAGATACGGGAAACCCAGCAACGGATGTCGCGATTGCGGATGCCGCCTCGGCAGACACGCTAACCCCTGAATCGGATACGGCAAGTCCGGACGCAGCCGGTGACACGGCGACGGAGGAAGACACCAACTTCGTACCGCCGGAGAATGGTCCCCCTCTTGATGCGGCCATGATGGACGTGGACGTCAATGGCTCCACCTACCAATACAGACTTACGGTGCCGACGAATATGCCGGACGGTCCCATGCCGCTGCTGATATCGTTTAACGGCGGAGGCGGTAACAACTACCCCTTTCCCCAGGAAGGTAAGTTCCATCAGCTCGCACAATCGGAGGGTTTTATCATGGCCCAACCCAAGTCGAAGCTGCTTCCAGGCAATGAAGGCGAGTGGATCCTCAATACTGACGCAAACACGCGCCAAGATATCGACTACGTAGAGGCTATGATTGCGGACATTTCCTCCCAGTACTACGTGGATACAAAGCGAATGTATGTGACCGGCTACTCGCTTGGCTCCATGTTCTCCTACGAAATGGCCTGTCAACTTGGCTCACGCTTTGCGGCCATCGCGTCCTATGCGGGGACCATGCCTGTTGAACCTGCCTCATGCGATCCCGAAGACCGAGCCGCCATCATGCATATCCACGGTGTGAATGATCCCATTATTGCCTACAACAACACGTGGGACTGGAAGAACTGGGACTCGGTGGGAACGATGATGGATATCCCGAGCCTAATTCTCTATTGGAAGGATAAATACAATTGTCAGACGCTGGACGTCGATGAAGTCGGGGCGAATAGGCACGTCGTTTACTCCGAATGCGACGACAATTTACGTGTTGAGCACCATCGCCTAGGAAACGTTGGACACGATTGGCCCGAGACCATTAACGGCACGTCAACCCACCAGATCATCTGGTCCTTCTTGAGCGGTTTTTCAAAGCCTTAATGGCTCTTTAGAGGTAGTGTTGCGACCGCTTTCTACGCTTCCTTAATCGCAGGACGCCATGCCTCCATCGAGATACACCCCTGAAGGGCCCCAGCGCATCGTATGCCTGACCGAAGAACCCACGGAGATTCTTTGTGCGTTAGGCGAGCGCGAGCGCATTGTTGGCATCAGTGCATATACCGTTCGACCCGAGGATATTCGCGACGAAAAACCAGTGGTCTCGGCGTTCCTGGACGGGAGCCTGAAGAAAATAGCGGCGCTTGAGCCTGACCTGGTCGTAGGGTTCTCGGATATTCAAGCAGATCTCGCATCCAAGCTCATCAAGGCGCATCTTCCAGTCGTTATTTTCAACCAGCGAAGCATCGACGAAATTTTCGAGATGATTCAAACCCTGGGTCGCATCGTGGGAGCCATTGAGCGCACCGAGGAGCTCTTAGAAACGTACCGAGGCAATATTAACGAGGCCAAAGCCGCAGCGACGTTACGAGGCCGACGACCGCGCGTCTATTTTGAGGAATGGGATGAACCCATGATTTCCGGGATACAGTGGGTAAGCGAACTGATTGAGATTGCTGGAGGTGACGATATCCTCCCCGAGATGGCCCAATGCAAGGGAGCGGCAGACAGACAGCCCGAGCCGAAAACCGTGATCGACGCCAATCCGGATATCATCATCGCCTCTTGGTGTGGCAAGCCAGTGGATAAAGAGGCCATCCGCGCACGACCAGGCTTCGACCAAATCCATGCCATTCGAAACAACATGCTCTTCGAGATGGACCCTTCAATTATTCTTCAGCCAGGTCCCGCGGCTCTGACGGACGGACTCGCTGAACTTCGCCGAATCATGGATATCTGGCATACAACTCAGAATTGAGTACCCCTCGCTGATTCAATGAGTGGGGGATGCCAATGCCAACCCAAGTAAGCTATGCTTCTGACAGATGAAGGCTTCTTCCCTCATAAGTGTGGATAGTTTCCGAGACTTGATCGTCTCCGACACACCACTCATCGACGTCAGAGCACCCATCGAATTCGAGAGCGGAGCCCTGCCGGCGGCAATTAATCTGCCCATCCTCGACAATGAAGAACGACACCAAGTGGGACTTACGCACCGGGAACGAGGCGGTGGGGCAGCAGTGGAGCTGGGTCAGACACTGGTCTCTGGTCAAAAGAAGGAAGCCCGTATCGAAGCCTGGGTGAGAGCCCAAGAGACTCATCCTGCAGTCGCGCTCTATTGCGCCCGCGGAGGACAGCGGTCTCAGATTGCGTGCGAGTGGCTCAACGAAGCGGGGTATACGATTCCCCGCATCGACGGTGGCTATAAGGCCCTCCGCCGCTATCTCTCGGCCGAACTCAGCAACGTACCAACGGGATTCACCCTCTCAGGGTGGACAGGAGTCGGTAAAACCGAAACGATCGAGGCCTTAGCGTGTGCCGTCGACCTTGAAGGAATCGCAAATCACAGAGGCTCGGCCTTCGGAGGCATGCTCCATCCTCAGCCTGCTCAGTCCAGTTTCGAAAACGCGGTGGCCATTGAGTTCATAAAGTTTAGAGCAAGTGACTCGAGACATCTTGTCATGGAGGACGAGGGCCGCCTAATCGGCCGCATCCATCTAGGTACCGATATCATTGATGCCCTTAGAAGCGCACCAATTGTACTTCAGGAGGCACGCCTAGAAGAGCGAATACACCGGATTCACCAGGACTACATTCTGTCGAACTGGCGGGACTTCGAAACATGTGTCCCCGAGGAGCTTGAGTCACTCCTCATTACAGACGCTCTACCAGCGGCTTTATCCGCACTAGAACAACCCTTTGCTACCTTCGCCAGTCGTCTCTTGGCATCCTTAGGCGCCATCAAGAAACGCCTCGGAGGGTTGAGGCATGACAACATAAGAAAAGCAATGATCGAGGCCCTCCTGCAGCATCAGGCGGGCAATCCTGACGGACATCGTCGATGGATCGAAACGTTGCTCGTCGATTATTACGACCCGATGTACAGCTATCAGATCGCCCGCAAGGAAGAGCGAATCGTCTTTCGTGGGACGAAGACTGCCATCATTGAGTGGATTCGTGCGCAGACGT
>MDTD01180137.1_pt1 | contig 21587 bp, 14 predicted proteins | sample 811221 | NCBI WGS metagenome assembly MDTD01 (sample SAMN05326646, study PRJNA326480) | marine metagenome | isolation source: seawater | place: Pacific Ocean: South West | collected 2011 | reverse complement strand
TGGGAACGGGGTAGCAATCCACGCCAAAGATGTCGCAGGCAGATGCATAACGCTTAAACAACTGCGGTTCGCTATTGAGTAAGAACACGGGCAAATCAGGTGCCGCCTGTTTGACAGCGTGATACAGGTCCTCTGCGTTCTCCGGCGATATGCCATAGTTCTGCGGTTCATCCGCAAGATACCAGGCCCAAAGGTTGGGATGATCCTTGAACTGCCGAACCACCTTTTTCATTTGCCCACGCAAAAAGCGACGGGCTGCATAGTCTTCATGAGGCAGCAATCCGATGCCACTGTTCTGAGCCTGTTGCAGATGTGTGCGAATCACATCCATCGTCGGTCGATAGTTGGTCACCTCTGCACAGTTAAATCCAGTGGATTTCAGTGATGTATAAGTGCCAGGCGGTTGACGATAGAAAATCAAGGGAAAGACTTTCTTCCCATTGATGACCAAGGCATGGTCCTTGTCAATGTAACGGTGCGAAGGCTCTCTTGATGGATCTGCGGTTAAATCACTTTCGCGAACAAGTAATGTCCGACCCACGGTTGCGGGTTGATAGCCTTGCATTTGAAGTGTCACACGCAACTCAGCGGGGCCGGGCTGGTCGACTTGATATGGAATCGAGACCATTTGTTCGTGATCTGCATTGAGTTGAACTGTAGTGGTCTGACGTGTCGCGGTTTGGCTTGAATTGATGACGCTGCTGTGTAATGACGCTTTTCCGGTGATGGCCTTTTCGTTGATCAGACGGATTTTTGCGGTATTCGTACCCGCCTGACGTTGCCCGACATCCAGAATTTCGACACCCGGTGCAAAGTGGGTGCTGTCAATTTGAGGTTCAATAATACGGAAAGCTTCAGGGCGATGAAAACCATTTTTCATGCCTTGGATACTGCTGTATTCAACCGTTGGTTTTTGCGATGTGCGTGCAAGATTCATCGCCCATACATTGCCGGCCATTGGGAAATTGCTCAGTGGGATACGCACTTCCACCTGCCATCCCGTCGGCGTGATACCGGTCGCAACGGTGATACCAAGCGCGTTCCAATCTTTATGCACGCCAATTTCATTGGGGCGACAGAGTTGGTCAAAGACCATGCCCCGTGGATTGACGATGAAGTGGTAATATTCAGAGCGACTTTGAATCGGCTTGAAAAAGACCTCCACGCAATCATCAAACCACAGCGTACCATCGCGCGTTTGGATATTGCTTTGGATCGAAGCAGTATCCGAGTCTGAACAGTCAAAGGCAAGGTACAGGTTCTGCTGATCAAAACCAAACCAGGCTTGTGTGGGCTTATTGGGGTGATCCTGATCGGGGGCAGTTGTGATGAATCGATCAAAGTGCTTGGCCTGCTGCCATTCACCGTCGGTAAGTTTGCCATTAATTACTGGTGACTGTGACATCGGCGTGATCGCCAGAAGCATTGCTGGAAGTAGCAAGTGCAACAACATCATGAGGAACGTCTTTTGAATCATGGTCAACCTGTGATTGTTAGTCTGCGTTCGATGCAGAGTTGGTATTCGCCTGCTTTGGGGTTTGGGCGATGTTGATATTGTCCTGGATGACGAATGCTTCCTTGACAGGTGCTTTGAGTACGACACGCGCTTCATTGTTGCCCATCCAGGTATTGCCTTTGAGGATTAAGTCGGACGTGGGTTGCCAGACGGTGACGATCGCGTCACTTTGGCTGAGCTTGCCGTGGGCCGTGTTATTTTGGACAACCACATGATTGGCATTGTGTGCGATGCTGATCATGCTTCCCTTGTCGGGGCCATGTGTACCATCGAGTTTGAATTGATTGCCCATGATGGTGACATGGCTGATGGGGTCCGGTGAAGCTGACCAGGGGCGCCCGACGCAGATTTCGCCATTCATGGGTGTATCGACGCTACGGCCGTTGTTAACGAAGAGATTTCCCTCAACGAGAACACGGTCACAACCATTTTTTTGTTGAGCACTAAAACCAATGAGCAGACCCCATGCTGCTGAGTCTTCAATGATGTTGCCCCGGACAATGACATTGCTACAGCCGACGACATCAATGCCTGATCCATTGGTTGTGCCACGGGAGATGTTGTTGGCAATGAGAATGTTGTTGCATCGCCCGTTGGCAAGGTACGGCGCGTCATGGCTTCGGATGGATGTGTTATTGACGATCTGGCAGTCTTCGCTGCGCGAAAAGCCGATTCCCGATGAGTCCTGCACATGGTTATGGGCGATGATCGCCTGCTTCTGGTATTGCATGCCGATGGCTTGGCCGCCGCCACTGATAACGGTGCAGTTGATCACACGATTGCCTACGTAGAGATTGGTATCACCGGGCGCGCCCAACGCCGAGACGCCTTGCCAACGCAGGTTCGGTTGTTTGGATATCCAACCGGTGTAGGTTCCCGTACCATTACCATCAAAATTCAATCCATCGACGGTGCAGTAGTTTGCACGATTGATCAGCACGCCCGACCAGTACCACTCGTGACCGTTCTTTATCCCCTTGGTGTAGTTAAGCCCCTTGATCACTTTGATTACGCCATCACAGGTGACTTTGCTGTAATCGTTAGCAAGATGGATCAATGCCTTGGTGCGCAGGATACCCGGGGAGAGTTCAATTTTGGGCATCTTCAAGGGGTTGACCATGTACACGCCAGCGGGGATATGCACATGGATCGGCCGTGTGGTTTGAGCCATGACCTCGTGCATGCGATTAAACGACTCGGAGTCATCGGTTTGCCCGTCGCCGGTGGCACCAAAGTCCATCGGGTTGAGTTTCAATGTCGCTTGCGACGGCTTGCTGGTCGATGGGTCTGCAAAGAGTTGATTTGTTTGCATGCCCAGCAGACAAATGACCATCAAAGAGCCGAGTATTGATCGGTTAAACATGAGTAAAATTCCATGATGTGCTTGAAATCAGTTTTCCGAAACGGTGAAGTAACGCAGTTGGCCATCGGTACGCGAGTGCATTGCCAAAGGCAGTGAATTCAACTCGTCCTTGGTCCCGGTTCGGACGCGTCCATCACCCATCAACAGGTTGGCGCTCTTGGCGTGATGTGCGTAGATGGCATAGATACTGTCGGTTGGCGCATTGACGCCATAGATTAGATACGTCTGAATCACACGACCGGCATTGGGATCCTGCACCGAATCGGCCAGGAGAATCTTGTCAGTTGGCTCAGCATCAAAACTCCCAAAGATAAAGTCCAGGTGATCGCCGCCGTTGCGTGACAATGTGCCATAGGTGGTGTACTTGGAGTAGACCGGCGCCGGGTGCATGGACGGACACTGAAACGCCTTGTCGGTGTCGATGTACTGACCGCCAAGCAGATACTCCGACCAGGTCTTGGTGAGATTGTTAGGAGGCAGCAGCATCTCGTTGTCGTTGAAGTAGGAGTAATGTGCCACACCATTTTGCCTGAGATTGCTCTGACATCGCGTGGCCATGGCACGATCCCGCGCAGCCCCCAATGCCGGTAAGAGAATCGAAATCAGTAACGCGATAATGGAAATCACCACCAGTAATTCAATGAGCGTGAATCCTCTTTGGTACTTGCAGTTTACTCGTTTCATATCGTTTCCTTTGACTGTATGAACGACATCATCATTCATTTAGAGTTCAAGTGCGTCTTACCGTGACAGCGTTGCGTTGTGGCTTTATTCAATCACAGCCATATCCGTCAACGCGGGGACATCCAGTTTAAACCTTGCCACCTCATCTTCTGAGCACAATCAATGCCGATTTACAATTTGCCAATCTCCAGCGTCATGCAAACCGACTAGCAGGGCCGGACAAAGGCCCATGCCGTGACGCATCGGCACGACAAACTTCACGGTGGCGCAAAACAACATACAACTTGACAATAGACATACAAGTTTGGATTGTCAATGATAATTAATTGGCAAAAATGGATTTTTTTTCACCCCGGCAAAGTAGACTCCTTGTACCAAATAAGGCAGTTTGTACGTTAATAATTTATTTATAAACACTTAAGAAAAACATGCTCAGGCCAAGCACACAAACCGCCACCATTGAACGCTCCCAGTCCTATTGGCCTTAAAGCGATAAAACAGCTGGGACACACCAAAATCGAACACCAACCATTGACACGGCCGTAAAACACTTGTATGATCTTTTTGACCAGATTGTATGTTCACTTACCCACTCGCCCCGGAGGTGTCACTTGGCTTCACGCACCATACTTGATTCGGAAAATGAAAAAGCGGCCACACAAGGCAAGCTTAAACACGACATGCTTGTGGATACGCTCAAGACCCAAATTCGCTCCGGCCGATACAAAGTCGGCGACAAGCTACCCAGTGAACATGAACTGGCACGGGATCTGGATGTGAGTCGACATACCATTCTGCGCGGCTTATCGACACTTGCAGCAGAAGGCTGGATTGACCGTCAACAAGGTCGTGGCACATTCGTTGCCAAACGATCCAACCCCACGCACATCGGCAACCAGGTCATCGCATTCATCTGTAGCGACAAGGGCGACTCGGTCATCAGCCGCGTCATTCGTGGTATCAGCCAGGCACTGCGATCCCGACGACAGGAAATGCTACTGCTCGATTCGGATCACAGCATTGAACGCGAACGTGAATTACTCGAGAGTCTTGTTGATCGTGGCGTAGGGGGCGCGATTCTCTGGCCGGTGACGTCCGGCGAAAATCGTCAGGCCGTCGAACAACTCCAAAGCCAGGATTTCCCGCTGGTGATAATCGATCATGGCATGGAAGGCTCAACGGTTCCGCTGGTTTGTGTAGATCATGAATTGGGTGCATATGAAGTGACGCGGCATTTGGTTCGTTGTGGTTACAAGCGCATCGCCCATATCACCTTTGCAGGCTTACCTGGCGAACTCAGTGAAGCCGTCCTCGAGCGTGAAGCAGGTTATCGCCGCGCACTCGATGAAGCAGGCTTGCCCTTTGATGACGAATTGATTCAGCGCGTGGACCGTAACCTGATGCGTCTGTCCCATGAACCGATGGTGCGCGAGATGCTGGCATACGAACAGGCACACCGCTTGATGGCCTCGGACAATCGGCCGGATGCGATTTTTCTGCTCAATGACATTTTTGCGCCAAGTGTGTATCGCGCAGCGCTCAACCAAGGTATGCAAATTCGCAAGGATGTTGCGATCGCTGGATTCAACAATGACCCTGAAGCGTGCATGTTGCCGGTGCCGATGACGACGTATGACTTACCTGCCGAACAGGTAGGATTCCAGTCCATTGAGCTACTCAACAAATTGGTTGCCAACCAACCCATCACCGATCAAACCACGCGCATTGCAGGCCAGTTGATGGTTCGCAATTCGACCGTGGAAAATATTGCAGCCTATTGCCAGGGCATTTGAATCGATGCGTTTTCCCCTGATTTTCAAGGTATTTTTACCCGTTAGCAAGAGACATCGATGATGTGTGACGATTTACAAATCGCAGTGATAGGTGTTGGCGGGCGCGGCGGTGTTGCAGACTATGCTCATCTTCCGGGCAAAGGCAGTCGTTTGGTTGCCGGTGCCGATATCAGCCCTGATGCGCTTGATGCCTTTGCCAAGCGAATCGACTCGGACGTCTTACTGTATGACGACTATCGTCGGATGCTTGATCGGCGCGACATTGATGCGGTCTTCATTGCCTCGCCGGACTTCTGTCATGAGGAACATGCGGTCGCAGCCTTGGAAGCAGGCAAAGCGGTCTATCTGGAAAAACCGATTGCGATAGACATTGCAGGTTGTGACCGCATTCTGGAAGCCGCTTACCGTAGTGGTTCAAAGCTCTACGTCGGTCACAACATGCGTCACATGCCGTTTGTCTTGAAAATGAAACAACTCATCGATGATGGGCGCATCGGCAAAGTCAAAGCCATCTGGGTCCGTCACTTCATTTCCTACGGCGGTGAAGCCTACTTCAAAGACTGGCATGCGGAGCGTCGATTCTCCAACAGTCTGCTTTTGCAAAAAGGCGCTCACGACATTGACATCATTCATATGCTCGGTGGCGGGTACACACAGCGTGTCCATGCCATGGGCGCGCTGACGGTGTATGGCGATGTCACAGACCGGCGCAAGCCCGAAGAAAAACCGCAGATTCGCAGCGTTCCTGATCTTTGGCCCCCCAGCGCACAAACAGGCCTCAACCCAACCATTGATGTCGAAGACCTGAGCATGATGCAGATGCAACTGGATAACGGCGTCTTTGCAAGCTATCAGCAATGCCACTTCACCCCCGATGCCTGGCGGAACTACACCGTCATCGGCACGGAAGGTCGCATTGAAAACTACGGTGACTATGCAGGTGATGTTGAGATTCGACTCTGGAACAAACCGCCGGACTACAAGGAACGTGGTGATGAACAGCACATCTTGAGGGGGGATATCAAGTCACATGGTGGTGCGGACCCCAAAATCGTTGCTGAGTTTTTGCAGTTTGTGCGTGGTGAGATTCAACCATCCGTCAGTCCGATCGATGCACGTTACAGCGTAGCTGCAGGTTGTCTGGCAACGCAGTCACTACGTCTTGACGGACGCGTAATGCAAATGCCAAACGTGCCAGAGAGTTGGGCGAACACTTTGCGATATCCACTTGATCAACCATCCAACACGTTGGAGGTGCAGTGACATGCTTCAACGCCAAACCGCGCATCCAACTAACACGCTTCAACTAGCCAACATTTTTCAAGGCAGCGATTCCACGTTCGACCTGTCCACGGGCAATACCTATCCAGCAATGACGATGCCCTGGGGCATGACCTGCTGGTCGGCGCAAACGCGTCAAGGCAAATGGTTTTATCACCATCATGATCCCAAATTTCAGGGGCTACGTGCGACACATCAACCCTCGCCATGGATCGGTGATTACGGTCAGATGGTGCTGATGCCCATCACAGGTAAACCCTGCATCTCTGCCGAAAAACGCAGCAGCACCTATCAATGGGACATGCAACAAACCGGCCCCGGTGGTGGTGCAGTGCGAATGCAACGCTACGGCATCGACATGCAGTGGGCGGTGACGCAACACGGTTGCGCGACTGCAATGCACTATCGCTACGATAAGCAACCGGGCATGATACTCGAACTGCCCGAAGGTACCGGCCAGATCAGCATTCAACCGCAGCACCGTCGTATCCATTGCACCACCCATGCTAATCATGGCGGTGTCCTGCCGAACTTTGCCTGTCATTATGTGATCCAATTCGATTGCCCAATCAAATCGTTTGGCACAGGATCCACCGAGCAATGCGTGATGACGCAACGATCGCATAGCGGTGACAACATCACTGCCTACGTGCAATTCGAGCCCAACGTTGCGTCCACCGTTACGGCACGCATCGCAAGCTCGTTTATCAGTCCACAACAAGCGATGCTCAATCTGGATCGTGAACTTGCCGGCCAAACACTTGAGCAAATCCGCACACAAGCCGATGCATGTTGGCAGAAGCTTTTTGATCACATCGACATTCAAACACAAGATACGACCATTCGCCGAACATTTTACACTGCGCTTTATCGCTGTCTGCTTTTCCCACGTGGCCTGCATGAAGTTGATGAACACGGCAAGCTTCACCACTACAGTCCCTACGACGACAAAGTCCACCCCGGTCTCCTATACACCGATCAAGGCTTCTGGGATGTGCATCGCACACTTTACCCGTTGCTGTCGGTCGTGTATCCACAGGTCTATAGTCAACTACTCCAAGGCTGGCTCAATGCCTATCGCGAAGGCGGGTGGTTACCCAAGTGGGCCAGTCCCGGGTATCGCAACGCCATGTGCGGTTCGCATGCCGAAGCCGTTTTTGCCGACGCGATTGTCAAAGGCACTGCGGATATTGATCATGAACTTGCCTATCAAGCCATCGTCCAAAGCGCGACGCAGGTGGGAGATGATGCAGGCACTTACGGTCGCAACGGCATCGCGGATTATCTGAAGCTTGGCTACGTCCCTCAAGACCGTGTGCATCATGGCGTCTCCGAGACGTTGGACTTTGCGTATTGTGATTACACCATCAGTCAGGCGGCACGGGCACTGGGAAAACACGATGATGCACAACGTTTTGCCCAGCGTGCTCAAAACTATCGTAATCTCTTTGATGCAAAAACCGGCTATTTCCGTGGGAAAAATGCCGATGGCAGTTGGGTTGAGCCGTTTGATCCCTATGACTGGGGCGGTTCCTATTGCGAAGGTTGTGCCAATCATTATCTCTGGGCCGTGCCACACGACCCGCAGGGATTAGCAGAATTGCTCGGCGGCAATGACATATTGGTTGAGCGCATGCAAGCCATGCTGCTGGACGACCCGCGATTTAACATTGGTGGCTATGACTACGAGATTCACGAGATGACCGAAATGGCGTGCGTGCCGTTTGGCCAGTATGCACACTGCAACCAACCCGTGCATCACATGCTGTATCTGATGGCACATGCTGGCGCGCCGGAGAAAACCAATGCATGGGTGCGGCGTGTCCTCACCGAGTTGTACACCCCTGACTCACTGCCTGGCGATGAAGACAATGGTGAGATGTCAGCGTGGTACGTCCTCAGCGCATTGGGGTTGTACCCGACATGTCTTGCCAGCGGGCAATACACATTGAGTTTGCCACTGGTTGAGAAAGCAACGTTCATCACCGGCCCGTCAAACGTGGTTCGTCTACACAACAAACACTCAGCGATTCACGAGGTAAGTGGACAGCTTCATGTGAATGGCAAACCGCATCCATCCATCACCCTTGATCATTCCCAACTGATGAAAGGTTGTGATCTGGTTTACACCAGCCATCAACCCGCAATCAAAACAATTCCATGACCACCATCCTGTATGGCTGATTTCAAAGTATTGAAGCATCATCCCATGACATTCATCAGGAACATCAACATGTCTCACAGAGCTCCCGGCAAACTTCGGGTCGGCCAGATCGGCTGCCATGGTGTGGCAAACAACCATGCCAAAGCACATCGCTTCAGCGGCAATACACAGCTTTATGCCGTTTGCGATATCAACGAATCATTGGCTCAGTCCTTTGCCCAACAGTACGACGTACAACATTGCTTCACTTCGGCGCAGCAAATGTTTGAATGCCCAGACATTGACCTCATTGACCTGGTCACGCCCGATCATACCCATGCGTCACTGGCGATCGCTGCGATGCAGCAAGGCAAACATGTCCTGGTTGAAAAGCCCATAGCCACCAACACCGATGACGCAAAAAAGATGATTGAAGTTGCCCAGAAAAATAAAGTCCAACTAATGTGCGTCCAATCAATGCGTTGGGTTCCCAAATGTCAGGACATCGTCAAGCGTGTTCACAGTGGTGATATTGGCAAGCCGGTTTTTGCCCGTATGCATGGCGGTTGTCCTTCATTCTGGCGCCCGGATCATTGGCCCAAAGCAGCCTCGGAAGGTGAGGTCGATCACCTGCTGGTCCACAATGCCATGCACTCATTGGACCTGCTGAGTTGGATGCTCAATGACCAACCACAGAATGTTTACACCATCGGACATCCGGGTCAGGAAGGTGTTCCTCTATGGGAGTTCTTTTCAATCAATGTCCGCTTTGCCAAGGGTGCGATGGGACTGTTTGAAGAGAACCGCATGATGCAGCCCCAGGCATATTCCATGCCTGGGACGGGACTGCATATCATCGGCACCGAAGGCACCATTGTGATGTCGCCCTCCAAAGATTTGAGTGTGAGTCTGTTCAACAAGGATGGCATGCATTTCCCGGGTTCGCATATGTACCTGACGCCTGAGGAAGATAATTTTGCAGCGATGATCCGTGAACTGGCTGATGCGATCCTGCAAGAGAAACCCGTGCCCGTTTCCCCTGAGTTTTCACGACAGGTTCTTGCAGGTGTCCTTGCTGCTGTTGAGTCATTCCGTTCCGGTCAGCCTGTGGAGGTGAATCATGACTAAGCCGATACAAATCGCATTGATCAGTTTCTCACATGGCCATCAAATGGACTACGGCCGCCTGCTCGCAGAGCACCCCCAAACGCAGCTTGTTGCTGTAGGTGATGTGCCGGATATCACGGAGGAAACGCGCAAGGTTGCCATGGATTTTGCTGCATCACACAACGTGCCGTACTACGCGGACTATCGCCAGATGCTTGAGCAACAGACGATTGATGCTGTGAGTATCGCGGTATCACCAAGCCAGAATCCATCGGTTGTCATCGCATGCGCCAAGCAAGGCATTGACGTACTTTGCGAGAAACCGGTCGCCAGTAACAATGGCAGTTTGGATCAATTGGCAAAGGCAGTCTGCGAATCAGGTATCCGTTTCACGGCAGCCATTCCTGCCACGGTCTTTTCCAATGCGTTTCGCCCTGCGATCGAACAAGTGACACAAGGCGCTATCGGTATACCGCATGCCGCCCACTTCCAATACCTCCAACCGCGTGGTCCGCAGTACATTCTCACCGAGGAGAAATGTGCCAGCGAGAAACGAGGTGAGTTAGCCAACTTCGGCCCCTATGGCATCCTGGCGATGCTCAAATTCTTTGGCTGCAATATCACGCATGTGTTCGCAAGAATGGATGCCATGTTTTACGAGCGTTACAAAAAGCATGGTGTTGAAGACATGGCACTGTTGAGTTTGACCTTTGAAGGTGGCGGTATTGGTACACTGCTTGTTGGCCGTACCACGACCCAAACGCAACTTGCCACCGACTGTACCATGCAGGTCATCGGCAGCCAAGGCGTACTCAACATTGAACAAGGATTGGGATACGGCTACACCTGTTACCAACAGGATCAAGCACGCTTCGTTCCATATGGCATGAGTGCAGGCCAATGCTTTGTCAACGATTTCGTCAAAGCCATTCAAACCAATTCGCAGCCAACCATCACGCTTGAACATATCGTCAATTGTTTTCGCGTTCTGGATGCATGCTATCAATCAAGTAGAGAAGGCAGAGTAATACCGATCTTGAAGTAAAATCATTGGGTAATTAGCCCAATACCTTCCAAGACTATTCATCAATGCCATGGCAAAGTTCTTTATCAACATTGAATTCCTGCCGTTGAATATTCTGGTAGGTTATGCAGCGTTGTGATGTAGACCTAGCAATAAAGTACATAAGCACGCTTCTCGGATATTTTGCTCGGGCTAGGGAGTACTCACAGGGGCGAGGCTGACTTGATTTCACGATCACGAGTTCTACAGTCCGTTTTATATGGTTGGCGAGCATTGTAAGCCACGCCACAATCCGGATTCAGGCACATGCGAAATGGTGCGGGGACGAAAGTCGCTTCCAGACCACCGTTGTCTACAATCATTACATCGGGACTGACAAAGATATTGTCGGGTAGTCGCGCGCCCAGTCAAAATGACTGGGCGCGAAACTGGGCGCCAAATGTACGAAAACATGCGATTTCGGGAGAACGGATGAGACAACCGGCGTCTCTGAGACAGGATGAGACAGAAACAAAAAAGGCCGAAAAACCCGTAAAAAACGGCGATTTTCGGCCTAAAGAAGCGGTGAGAGTGGGATTCGAACCCACGGTGGACCGAAGTCCACGCCGGTTTTCAAGACCGGTGCGTTCAACCGCTCCGCCATCTCACCGGGTTGGTTGGTAACGCAGTATAATCCGGGTTTTACACGGGATTGTCAAGTTGTGGTCTTGTATTCAGGATGAACGCATGTAGACGTTTGTGCCTTGGCGAGCTGTCGGGTGTTGTGACGAAATCCGTAGCTGAAGAAGGTTTGGGTATCGAACATGTTGTTTGTGTCCCGAATTTGAGCTTTACTCTATCCTGGCTCGACACGAGCCGGCTGGCTAAGGCAAAAAAACGTACTTGCGTTTGCCCTGGTCTTGTATCCTTCAACAGTGTGGGAATTGGAATTGTGTGTAAATGGTTCGTTTCTACTTTTTTGAAAAAACAATGTGCTACGAATGCGACTCATCAAGTAAATGACCCGACAAACATGCAGTGATGGCAGGACGGTCGCTGTGAGGTTTGAGATGTTTAAAGTAGTGCCTCAGAATACGGTGATGCATACAAGTTCAATACAAGTTGATTCCAATTCACCATCGACTCAATGTCCAAAGAGGCTGTGTCGTGGGCCATGCAGTGATACGCTTGATGGGCGATGTGGCACGTTGCCTGAGCAGGATTGTGTCTGGTTGGATGGACCTGTGATAGAGACCCGCCATCACATGTCAACAACGCCACAGGCAGTAGGTGACCGCGCGGTTGTCTCCAAATTACAGAAGCGATTATGTGATGGTGCATTTGTTCATGTCTGTGAGATTCATTCCCCCAAGGTTGGTCAGCTTGGCTGCTTTGTGGATAGGGCACTTGCGTTGTCACCTTGGTTTGAAGCGATGAATGTGACTGGCCAGCTTAAGGGTCGGTCGGTGATGCCATCACCTGAAGCTGCGGGACATCTGCGAGCGATTGGTGTTGATGCGATTGCGATTCTCACAGGACGTGATGGTGATCAGACACAGTTGCTAACGGAGCTTGCGATGATGCATTGCAGTGATGTGGGTAACTTGATGTGCTTGACAGGTGATGGTGGTCAGGGACATGCGGAGGCTATACAGATGGATAGTCTGGGCATGTTGCGATTGGCATCCGGGGAGCCTGCGTCACGTCGCTTATGGTTAGGTGCGGTGATCAATCCATTTTCGACACCTGCGACATTACCCTTGCTACAACTTGAACAAAAGATCGAGTCGGGTGCGGATTTCGTGCAGACTCAGATGGTGTTTGATTTGCCGAGGTTTGAAGCTTTTTGTGATGCGATGGTTGCCCGGCGATTGCATGAGCGTGTGTCATTGTTGGCTGGCGTGCCGGTGGTGGTCAGTCAAGAAGGTTTGGCGTTGGTTAAGCGTTTGCCAGGGGTTTGGTTACCAGGGGCAGTTGAAAAGCGATTGCGTGAATCTTCGGATATTCGTCAGTGTGGTATCGACTTGGCAAAGCAGATGATCGCGTCGATGCGAAAGATGCTGGGGGTTCGTGGTGTGCATGTGATGCTTCTGGGTGGTGAGGATGTGCAGGATATGATTGAGGTGGTGCAGCCGTGATTTGTGGCGCAAATGATGTCGTTGAATCGTTGGTAAAGTAATTCTCAATATCTTTTGGTCAATGGGACAGTCTGGTGGTGGATGGCTACAATGGCCGCCATGAGTAGTGACCCCATTGGTGAAGCTGTAGTGTCCGATCAGATTGATGACCGCCCGTGGTTGAGTCGGTTGATGTTGCGTACGCGTGATGTGTTGCGACGGAACATGATCCCGGGCTTGATCCTTCAGGTGTTTGTGGTGGCTGTGGTGGGTTCGTACTATCTTTTTGAGCCTGTCGCCGTGGCCTTTAACCGTGTTGCAGATTTCAAGGACACGTACGGCTTTGGTTTTTCAGCGGTGTCCACTGCCATGTTTGGCGGGTTGATCCCTTTTCTGGTTCAAAAAGCAAGACCCAAATACCGACACCTGATGCCCACGAGCCATGTTTGGTTTTTCGTGATTCTCTGGGCCTTGAAGGGGATGGAAGTTGACCTGCTGTATCGTTGTCAGGCGATGATGTTCGGCACGGGTAAGGACATGGTGACCTTGGTCAGCAAGACGTTGTTCGACCAGCTGATCTATGTGCCCCTTTGGGGATTGACGAGTTGTGCGATTGCGATGACCTGGCGTCAGTGCGAGTTTGACTTTGGCAAGACGATATCCGTGTTACGTCAGAAGCGTTGGTGGACGGACAGTCTGATGCTGATGCTGGTCCCCAACTGGTTGATCTGGATCGTGGCAGTGGTTGCGATTTACTGCTTGCCGTTGGCCTTGCAGTTGCCGGTGCAGAATCTGGTGTTGTGTTTCTGGTGTATTTTGCTGATCTTCCTTGCTGATGAATCGATGTGAAGCAGGCTTTGATGCCACGTGCATGGGAACGATCCGATGACTTCGATTTCTGAAATACCCGATCCGCCAATCGCTGATGATGCTTTGTCGTCGGTGTCGTGGCTCGGTGGTATGGTCAGACGAACAGGTGATGTGCTTAAGCAGAACCTCGTGCCGGGGTTGATTCTTCAGGCGTTTGTGGTGCTGGTGATTGGCGGGTATTACTTTGTGCAGCCGGTGACGGATTTCTTTGACAAGGTTGCGGATTTTAAGCAGTCTGCGGGGTTGGTTTATTCAGGCGTCTCCACTGCGATCTTTGCGGGTTTGATTCCTTTTTTAATTCAGAAGTCCCGCCCGAAATTTCGGGATCAGATTCCTGCTGCGCACATTTGGTTTTACCTGGTGTTCTGGTTTTTCATGGGGATGGAATTCGACTTGATGATGCGGTTGCAGGCCTGGTTGTTTGGTTCCCAGGGGGACTGGGTGACAACGTTATGCAAGACGACTGCGGACATGTTGGTGTACACGCCGCTGATGGGTTTGCCGACGATTTGTATTGCACTGCTTTGGCGTCAGACCGGTTTTGATTTTGGCAAGACGCTGAGCATCCTGCGTGATCGGTTGTGGTGGTCCAATCAGTACATGTCGATTCTCATTGCCAATTGGATCGTTTGGCCACTGGCATTGGCGGGGGTGTATTCTTTGCCGTTGGCGCTTCAGATTCCGGTTCAGAATCTGGTGATGTGCTTTTGGTGCGTGCTGCTTATTTTTCTGTCTGATGAGTCGGTTTGACTGCGGTTCACATTCAGATTCAAACCTTGTCCGCCTGCGTCTGTCATGTATAACCCTTTTAGACCTTGTTGAATCCGGATCAATCAACGCAGGTTATTGGTATATAACCATATGAAAATGATGGTTTAAGGATGTTTCACTTCGATATTCGCAGGTGAATTGTAATTTTAAAATGTCGACGAACTTGACTTTTGTTGACATCAGGCCAATAGTTATAGCGTTGAAGCTATAGAAACAAGATTATGCCCAGACCAGCCAAACATCACGAGATTTCCAAGTTACTCAAGCAGCGTATTGATTCAGGGATGTACTTGGATCAGCAGATACCTGGAGAGCGCGCCTTGGCTGCCGAGGTGGGTGTCAGTTATATGACCGCCCGAAAAGCGGTTCAACAACTCGTCGAAGACAACGTTCTGGCTCGGGCGAAAAATGGTCGGCTTGAAGCTTACTCCAAGCCCGATGTTGAAAAAGCGACACGTACTTACGTCTTACTCACGCCTGCGTTTGAGAGCTTTGGTTACTCCAATATCCGTATGGCTATTGAACGGGTCATGAGTCACTTTAACGGCGTGTTGAAAATCAGCAGTTACCGTCACTGGTATGACCCGGCATTGATGTCCGCGTTTGATGGCGATTGGGATGGCATCTTCATCATCCCACCCAATGAGGGATTGCCCAAGTTGCTCTTGGATCGCATGCTCACGGCTCGGGATCGACTGGTGTCGGTTTATAGCGATTTGACCGCACATGGATTTGTTTCCGTGGACAACAGCCTGGAATCCTGGGCGTCGGTAATGGTCGAACATCTTGCAGGTTTGGGACATGATCGTGTGGATTGTTTGAATACGCAGCCTGGTTCTGAAGTGCTTAATCGCGTTAAGGGTTGGCAGGCAGGTGTCCACAAGTTGGGGATCAAAGGGCGATCCTGGAATGAACAGGTGGAGAACTTTGATTTTAACTGGGTCCGTGCGTACGACGTGGCCTACGAAGGACTCAAATCCGGCAAGATGGCCAACGCCGTCTTCTGCACCACGCTGGCAACCTGCAAAGGCTTGGCGCGGGCGGCCTATGAGTTGGGTATGAAACCCGGTAAAGACGTTCACTACTGCACGATGGATGTCCCTTACGAAGCAGTCTATGAAATCCCATCGGTGACCACATTGAATCTGCATTCACTGCACCACTACATCCACAAAGCCTTCGAGTGGCTTGAGTATGGTGATGCGGTATTACCCAAAAACAAGTTACTTCTGGTACCTGACAAGGCGCCGGAGTTATTGCTCGGAGAATCCACTGGCTTTAAATCACAGGTTGATATCTCAAAGATGAATGAGTTTTATAAGGATCGTTAACCCTTCGCGGAGACATTGCCATGCGTCAAAGACACTGCACAACATCCCGGCCTGATTCTAATGCGTTTACGCTCATTGAATTGCTTGTGGTGATCAGCATCATCTCGCTGTTGATCTCTGTGTTGCTGCCTGCTTTGGCCGGGGCACGCAAGAGTGCGCGTGGTATTCAATGCAGCAACAACTTCAAACAGATGGGCTTTGGGCAGATGGCATATGCCGGAGATTACGGTTGGTTTGTCTCACCGAAGCTTGCGGGTGCGATGTACCCGTACAACTCCGGTTGGTGGTTTATGACCATGCGAACCTATGTCGGCTATGACAACAAAGTCCCAACCGGTTGGTCGGACTTTACCACGGCCTGCAATACCGGTGTCTATGCCTGTCCTGAATGGCAGAAGCTCGGTTCGGATAACTGGTCCTATGCAATGAACAACTTCCAGTACCTGGCTAATCCAACCTACAACTTTGACCTTTCGCCCTACAAAATATGGGACGGCACCACCAACTACACCATCCGACCCGACAGCCAGACCCAAAGCAAAATGATCAACGCATCGCGCATCATGCTCATGAGCGAGTTGGGATACACCACCGCACATGGTGGCGGATTCAATGTTCACTATGCCATCCGCAACGGCACCTACTGGACCGGTTCGGACGGCGGGACGGCACCAGCCTTTAGACATAATGATGCCAAGAATACACTTTTCATGGACGGGCACGTCGGCTCCAATCGTGACGACGACTCGATGAACTGGAACCTATACCTGAACTAATCATCTGAATTATTAGCAATATTCTAAGGAAATGAATCATGTTTTATAACATCACTCATCGTGCGCCTGCACAGCTTCAAAAAGCTTTCACACTCATCGAACTGCTGGTGGTCATCAGCATCATCTCGCTGCTGATCTCCATTCTTCTGCCAGCTTTGGGAGCCGCACGCAAGAGTGCCCAGGGCGTTAAGTGCGGGGCCAATCTCCATCAAATGATGTTCGGCCAAGCCGCATACCTGCAGGACTACGGTTGGTATGTCACACCGCGATTTGCCTACGACCCGACCATCCACGCTTTTAACTCACAGTTGTGGCAGTTCACCATTCGTCCCTACATTGGCTCGGACAGTCGCAAACCTGCCAGCTGGTCGGACTACGCAACCATGTCCCTGGAAGGCATTCTCAAATGTCCAAGTTTGGAAGTGATCGGCCCGGACACTCGCGCCTATGCCATGAACAATTTTACAGCCATTGCAGGCAGCTTCTGGGACCCGTCACCCTATAAGGAATGGGATTCATTTTCACTTGCTTCGACAGGTGGTTCCCAAACGTCTCTTACCGTGCGTGACGACTTTATCGCAACCCGTAAATACCCGATCAGACCATCAATCCTGATGTTCATGAGTGAACTGGGACACACCCCCGGTGGTAACTACACCCATTACTCCATTCGCAGTGGTACGTACTGGACTGGAGATGCCGCTGATACCACCGCGGACTTCCGTCACAATGATGCCAAGAACGTTCTGTTCCTTGATGGTCACGTCGGTATGTACAAGAACGACAAGACCATCAACTGGCAACTCTTCGAAGGTCCGTACTTCTAAATCCAGCGATCCATCGTTTTCAACCGCTTGCGGTTCAGCGCTCCAGATAACTTCCGAACAACCGCATCACAAGACGCTCAAACATGAGGACTTTAACTGTGTCGATATTCAACCGTTTGTTTCTTTTCGTCGGACTGATTCTGGCGACGGGCATGACACCCTTGCATGCTCTTGTCATCGAAGACTTCCAGCAGGACTCCAAATGGCGAGTCGCAAGCCCCGACAAGCTCGACAATGATTGCGAGGTAGTCGATTCGCCCATGCGTCAAGGCAAGAGTTTGCAGGTGAGTTGGGGCTCTCCACGCGATAAGTACCTTGAGGTGCTCATCGCATCCAAGCGTCCGGTGGTCGAAGGGTTTGATAAGAGTGACAACCCTTATCACGCGACAGCCACCGTCGACATCTTCTCGCCTGGCACCTCGGAACTGCATCGCATGGCGATCCGGTTTATCGACAGCGACGGCGAAGTCTTCCAATGGTCAAGCAGAGTCCAGATCACCCAGGAAGGTTGGCATACCCACAGCATTCCAATCGCTCCGGATAACTTCATCGTCTCATGGGGGGGCAAGCCTGAAAATAAGGGGAAAATCGACGGGCAGGTGCAATTCGTCAGCTTGACCTTTGATTTTGATGGTCGCGTTAAACCTGCAGATGATGCTGCCAAGCGCCGCATTTATTTTGACAATATCGACATCAAACTACCTCAAGCCAAAGCCTCACCCACGACCGATTCACAAGCTTTGGCAACGCAACTCCAAACATTGACGCTCGAAAATTTCGAACTGGGTAATCAATGGGAGGTTTACAAACCCCAGGACTTTCATGCCAACAGCAAGACCAGCGAATCACCCCAACGTCAAGGCAAGAGTCTTGAAGTAAATTGGGATTTGCCTCGCGCCAAGTACTTTGAAGTTTATTCCAAACAGAAAATGGCGATTGAGGATTTTGACCTTTCCACCAAGCCCTACCATGCCACCGCGACGATGGATATCTATTCACCGGGGACACCTGAGCCAGGGCATATTTCGCTGCGATTACGGGACAGCGAACAGGAAACCTTCCAGTGGCCCTGCCGTGTTGATCTATCCAAAGAAGGTTGGCAGACCATTACCTTTGATATCCGCCCTGACAATGCGCAAGGTTCATGGGGTGGTAAACAGGAAAACCCCGGCAAGCTCGATGGAGCCATTTCTCTTTCAGGTATTGCCATCGGTTTTAACGGTCAGATCAAAGCATCGGATGATCCTGCCAAGCGTCGGTTGTTCATTGACAACGTCGTCTTCAAACTGCCCGGACAAGCAAAGGTTCAATCCACTGCACGCAAGACTGTGGATACGAAAAACGTAGTCCTGGGCTCAACAAATCTCAAAGCCATCAACGTCGGACTCAACACCGGACACCCGATGCACATTGTGGATCCGACTGCCCCGCAGCCTGCGTTTATGGCATTGACCAATCGTTCGGCCAAGGGACAGATGGTGAACCTGGATATCATTGCCACCAGTTTCCTGGGGCGTGAATACAAGCTTGAAAAAACACTTGTTTTGCCCGGCAAGCAGACCGTCGAACACTTCCTGCCACTGCCTCAGGACAAGCAGGATCTCTGGTGGATTTACTACACACTCAGTGACCCTCAGTCCGCCGAATCAGTCTCCGGCAGAGAACTGCTGGGCGTGATGACACCCACCGGTAACAACCCGACCTTCCAACCCAAGGATCGTTTCCTCTTTGGCATGTGTGCTCACTCGGCACGCTACGACGATCAGACTATGCAGGCCGAAGCCTACGCCGCCGGACTCATCGGCATCGACATCATCCGCACCGGTGTCTCATGGGGCAGTCTGCAACCGGATCCCAATACCTGGAAATGGGACAAGATGGATCGCGAAGTCGAGTTGTATCGACAGCAGAACATTGAGCAGCAGTACATCTTTGCCTTTACCCCGCAATGGGCAACGACAGGTGATGCCAGTTCCAAGGATTGGCTCGTCTGGTCACGTGCCGCGCCGCAAATAGGACCCTGGAAAACCTACATTGATCAGGTGACCCGGCGATATAAAAACGACATTCGTTATTGGGAACTGTGGAATGAACCGGACCTGCCGTTCTTCCGTGGCACGGTCGATGAATACGTCCAGATGTGCAAGACTGCATACCCAATTCTCAAACGCAATATCCCCACCGCCACCATGCTCTCGGGCGGATGGTCGGCAGCGAACCGCAATCCCGGATTCATCGAAAAAGCCATGTCACAAACAGGTGACACCTACGACATCCTGGCCATTCATGCCCATGGATTCTTTGGTTCCTTTCAGCAGAAAGTCGATGTCCGTTGGGGCGATCTCCGCAAGCGTTATGCTTCAGACAAGCCGATCTACTTCAACGAAACCGGTCTGTCTTCACCGGGCGACACCATTCAGGCCGACACCCAACAGGCCGTCGAACTTGTCCGCAAAGTCGGCTTTGCCATGGGGCGGGGCGCGATGGCGTACAACTGGTATGACCTGCGTCATGACGGTGATGATCCCAACGATCATGAACACCGCTATGGCATGATTACCCGTGATTTTCAGGCCAAGCCCGCGTACATGGCTTACAACAATCTCATCGGACTCCTGCGTGGGTACAAGCTTGTTGGCCAGATCAACGCAGCAGCGGATCAATGGTTGTTCCTCTTTGAAAAGGACAACGAATATGTGCTCATCGGTTGGGCTCAGCAACCCTATGCGGTGGGACAGGTCGTGCTTCATGCCGACTCGGCCAATGTGCAGCGTGTGGACATGATGGGTAACCGCGCGACACTCCCGCGTCTCTCTGATGGGGGCGTGGTCGTCGGTTTGGAAATGCAACCTGCCTACTGGGTGTTCGACAAAGCTTCGCAGACACCTTCGATGTCCAACAGCTTAATCGAGCTTCCGGGGGTCACCGCCTGGATTCCCAATGAAGATAACAACCTGACATTCAACTTCACCAATCCCCTGAAAAACAAGGCCGATTTCGTCTTCCGTGTGCAGATGCCGGTGAATCTTGGTGGTGCGGTGTTGCAGTTCAACAAGACCGTGGAAGCTGGCAAGACCATGTTGATGTCCCTGCCGATGGGGACTGTCAGTGGTGAAGTCGACTATGCCCGTCCCTTTACCATGATCATGCAGTATCAGGATCGTAACTACCAACTCAACGGCTCATGCCAACTGCCCATCCAATGGGCCGGCGTGATCCGCAAGGGCAGTATGGCAGACAAGCCCACCTTCACCATCGACCAGCGTGAACAGGTGTTCGACAAGTATGCCGCGGACCCCAGTACACGCCATCGTGTCTGGCAAGGCCCCAAAGACTTAAGCGCTCAGACTTGGGTCTGGACCACCGACACCTCACTGAACCTGCGGATCGTGGTCAACGATGACAAGCATGTGCAGCCCAATCCTGAAAGTGAACTTTGGAAGTCCGACTGCATCCAACTTGCCATGCAATTGCCCGGTCAGAAGGGACAATGGGAAATCAACCTCGCTCGCAGCGATGATGGTAAGTCACTGGTCAATCCAGGCATCGTCCCGCAGGAGTTGAATGCATCAGGCATCACACATTCCCTGCTTAAGACCACCGCAAGTGATGGCAAGATTGTCTACGAACTGACACTGCCACTGGCAGCATTGCATCTGACGGCCGACAAGTTTGCTCAGGGCGTTTACATGAGCATGCTTGTGAATGATGATGACGGCGAAGGACGCGACGGCTGGATCGCCTTGTCCTCAGGTATCGGCAGTGGCAAAGACCCAAGCTGCTACCCATTGTTTGTCGTCAAGTAAATTGATTTCGTATTTCTAACCGCTTGCGGTTTAGCGCTCCACGCGACTGACGGACACCCACCGGTATCCGAATCTCGCAGGTGATGCTAAACCTCAAGCGGTTATTGTCACGGCGATGGGTTTAAAACCCTCGCCTTCAGGCGAAACCTTTAGGTTTTACAATTTTTGTCCATTTGAGGTTTGGAATACGTTTTGGTTG
>MDTD01136155.1_pt1 | contig 21604 bp, 31 predicted proteins | sample 811221 | NCBI WGS metagenome assembly MDTD01 (sample SAMN05326646, study PRJNA326480) | marine metagenome | isolation source: seawater | place: Pacific Ocean: South West | collected 2011 | reverse complement strand
GCCCGGAGCATCATATTGTTCATTTTCATAAATAATTGTATCCATGGTACAATGAGAAAATATTCCAACTTTCATAATTCGCAAAAATTGTATTTTATATTACTTATTTGAATCCTTATTTGCGCAATTAAAACAGAGTGTTTTTCCTTTGATGAATTTTACTTCAACGTTGGAAGTGAGACATTTCTCACACAGACCAGTCATAACTCGTAATTGCCATTGATCTTTAAATTGTTTTTTTATCGAGAATATCGCATTTATATATCGAAGATTTGAATTTCCAACATGCCATCAAAACGTGCAAGCAGAGGTAGACGAAAAGGCGGTAAAGGCGCATCAGGTACAATCCAATGTGTCAACTGCGCAGCAACAGTTCCAAAAGACAAAGCAAAAAAAGTTACCTCACGTTTAAGTTTGGTAGAACACCAACTAGCAAAAGAATTACGAGCACAAGGGGCATACATTGCTGCACCAAAAATAACTAAATGGTATTGTATATCATGTGCAATACACTTCAAGGTTCTAAAGATCCGTTCAGCAGACCAAAGACGAAAACATACAAAACTTCGTGGATGATTATTTATTTTTCATTAAGACAGAGATTCTTTGTGCAAGAGTAATTGCTGCTATAATTATTACAATTATTACTGCAATTTCCATAAAACCAATCATTCCAATTATGGCAATAACTAGTAACCTTTCTGCACGTTCACCAATTCCAATCCCCTGCATTTTAATTCCTGCAGCGTCAGCCTTTGCACGAGCATAGCTAACCAATAATGACAGAGTGATTGCTGTAAAAACCAGATATGGTTCTGTGTAATTTCCAATTAAGATTCCAAAAAATATTGCAACTTCTGCAATTTTATCAAATATAGAATCTAAAAATCCTCCAGATTTTGACACCTTATTTGCATAACGAGCAACTTGCCCATCTACAATATCAAAAAATCCAGACGCTAACAATGCAATACCGCCAAAGATTAATGAAAATTCATATCCAATTCCATAAATTATTGATGCAACAAATGCAAGTGCAAGACCAATACCAGTAAATACATTTGGAGATAATCCAGTAGCTGCAAAAGATTTTCCAATTTTTTGTAGTACAGGTTTTAAAGAATCACGTAAATTGTTTAACAAAACATTTCCTCACTTAAGATTCATTGAAATTATAATCGAAATCATTCTAGCTGCTAAAGAAGAAGTAGAACCATTATCAAACATCGGATTTAATTCAACAATGTCAGCAGCCTTAATTGTTTTATTTTTCAAAGCAACTATCATGTCATGTAATTCACGGGAAGTAATTCCAATAGATTCCGGATTACCGACACCAGGAGCAAAAGCAGGATCTAAAACATCCAAATCAATACTAACATAGAGATTTTCAAATTTCTCAGTCAATTGTTCTAATAATTTTGGACCATTTCCAGATCTAATTTCAGCATCAGAAATAGTTTGAATGTTATTTTCGGTAAGAAACTCTAATTCTTCTTTAACAAATGCACGAGCACCAACATGAATAATATTTTCAGGTCCTCTTTCTTCAACAATTCTTCGCAAATATGCAGCATGACTTAGTTTAGTCCCAGCATATTCATCTCGTAAATCATAATGTGCATCAAATACTACATATCCAGTATCTTTAGGATAGCTCAAGTAACTACCATAGGTAAGAGAGTGTTCACCGCCAAGAATGATTAATTGATTTGATGTGTCCTTTAATTCACCAGTGGTTTTTCTAACCATGTCAATCATATTTTGAGCAACAACTGTGTGTTCCATATTGCCCAAGTCCTTTATGTTAACTTGTTCTAAATCTACTCCGAATTCTGGCATAAAAATTTCAATATTGTTAAACGCATCACGTATTGCATCAGGACCAAAACGACATCCAGGTTTGTATGAATGAGTTGAATCAAATGGAATTCCGAATAAGGTGGCGACAGGTTCAGAATCATCTGCAGGAGATATAATTTTTGGAGAACTGGTCAAATACAAATCAGCGTAACTCATTATACAGATTTTAATCCACTTTAAAATAAAGTAATACCTGGTTAGTCAGTCTGGCACGTAGAGTCATCACATATACAAAGTCTATGAGATTCGCCGCAATCAGTACAGATTAGTAACTTTCCATGCATAAATCATGTTTACAGAATTTGTATTTAACTACGAAGAAGGAAAGATAAGTTATCCATTAAACTTGGATGATAGGTCTTTTTGATAAAAGTGGAGGGAGATTTAGAGTTGAATGAGGTTTTCCACTATTTTGAGTAGAGATCTCTTCAATAAAATCATCAAACGATATTTCCCGTACTTCACGTTGTGTTCTATCACGAACACTAAGATTTGTAGAACCGACCTCTTTTTCTCCAATTACAAGGACATAACGTATCCATTCTTTTTCAGATTCACGTATACGTTTTCCAATGGATTCATTTCGATCATCTATGTCCACACGAATGTTCTGTGCAGTTAATTTATCAGAAAGTTTTTGAGAATATTCTAAGAAATCATCAGTTAGCGGTATGATACGAACTTGAGTTGGTGCCAACCATAAAGGTAGCATTGGCTTTCTTCCTTCTTTGGCATCGGTGGCACATTTTTCAAGTAATGTGTACATAACACGCTCAATTGCACCACTAGGAGAGTTATGTAAAATGATGGGGTTTATTGTAGAATTATTTTCATCAACAAATTCAATTCCGTATCGTTTACCATTTTCAACATCAATTTGATCAGTAGATAATGCAGATGCTTTGCCTAGATTATCCACATAGTTAAATTCCCATTTTAAAACAAAATAAAAAAATCGCTCCTTCCACATTTCAACTAACACAGGTTTATCTAGTTTTTTCACCATATCTAAAATCAAATCTTTATTTTCATTGTAGAAATCTTCAGTCAAACGTATGGCCATTTCATAGTCTTCATGCTGTATTCCTACATTTGATAGTACATCACGAGAAAGTTCAAAACGTTTTCTAAATTCAGAAATAGCTTGAGGAATATCTTTACAAAATGCATGACAATCAGGCATTGTAAATGCACGTAGTCTTCTGAGACCAACTAACTCACCAGATTGTTCACGTCTGAAACTATAACGTGTTAACTCATACAAGCGATATGGTAAATTTTTGTAAGACATTTGGAAATCATGCGCCATTAAAAATTGTCCAAAACAAGCTGCAAATCTTAAAAATAATTTTTTACCATCAGCATCAATGTTATATTGTCTTGCAGGGAATCTATTGAAATAACTCTCCATACTGGGATGATGTGAATCATACATTATCGGAGTTTCTACCTCATAACCACCATAATCTTTCACTTTGTTTGTAACATATTGTTCCAATAATCCTTTGATTAAGCGACCATTTGGAAAATATCGCATATTGCCATGATCTGATGCAGATTCATAATCAGCTATTGCTAATTTTTTCATTAATGCCACATGTGGAGGAGGTTCATCAACATTTCTTTTTTTGTCAGATTCATATTTTGCAAGTATTTCTAATTTTTTGTGTTTTGAAAAATTAAATTTGTCAAATTCGGCCATGGTACCATCAGGAGATAAAATAAACCAATAGGATTTAATTTTTGATTCAGATTCTAATGCAGTAGAAGTATCTTCTTTTTTATCACCCGATGTAATTACTTTAGAACTTTCAGCTAATGGATGTCCTTTCACTTTAACACTATATGATTTTGTCCAACCAAATGGTGCACGGCTAACTTCCAATTCAGAAGATTCAGATTCCATTAATTTTAGTAAAGATAATGCAGTTGAGGGAGCAGCTAAGTTTGCACTAAGATGTGCATATGGATATAACAATAATTTTTTACAGCCAATTTTTTGCATGGATTCTTTTATCTGTGAAATTGCATCTGAAACAACATCATTGTCATCACCTTCCTCTACAGCTATAAAACAAACAACAACCTCATCTATCGACACGGGTTTTGGATCAATATCTTCCGCAGATTTTATTTCTTTTTTTGTTGCTTCATATGAGATATTATCACAGTGAAGTTGTAGTATTCGCATAATGACTTGAATATTTGCCACAACTTATAATTTGCTTACAGTGGCATCCCTATCATGAAAGAAAAGAAAGACAAAGAACATGAGCATTTTGCCAATGATGACCCCACAAAATTTAATGAAAAAACTGCTGAAGAAATAGCAAAAGAAGCAATAAAGAAATTCAAATCATTGAACAGTTAGCTGAATCCTGCGCCAAATTCATCACCTTTGGTCAAAGGATCAATATCTTTTGCATTTTTCATTGCAATGTACAGAAATGCTTCATCGACTACTTCTTCAGTATTTGAAATATCTACACCTAAAGTAATTGCAAATTTTTGAAGATATACAATATTTTCAGGCGAAGGTTCATCTACTGAAATTTTTTCTTCAGATATCTTCAGTGCAATCTTATCGATACACTCATTCCTAAAATTGTCGTCCAACGTTAAAAGATAAAATAACTATGTATTAAATAATCAAGATTCGTTTTCATCGTGTCCTATTACATGTTTTTCACAGTAATAGAGATCATTCATGTTACAATAATATGCACAATCACTCTCACATAATGCACATTTTGGTTTTTTATCATCATCTGATAATTTGTAATGATAGTTTTTACTCTTCAATTTTTCCCAATTTATTTTTCAATGAAATTAAACTTCGAAGTATCAATCCCGATAAACCTAGATTCTGTATTAGCATATTTGCCGAATCAGTTAATGCATCATCACCCCTATATCCTTCATCATAAAGAATTTCTATTTGACCCTGATCTGTGTCGACTAATGCAGTAATAATCGAATATTGGCCTAAATTTTGATCTGTTTTAATCTTGTATTCTAACAATTCAATTTTCTTTATTTCGACACCATCTTGTGTTATTTTTCCATCAGAAAATATTACAGTTCTGTCATTAGGGTCGTTCTTAATTCTATTTGAATCAGGCACATCCACAAATTTCATATTTTAAATTATGAATTAACGTATTAAAAGAAATGAAAAGCTTATAACACATTTAATGGTGAAACTCTTTTGTTATGGACTACACTAAACTTTGTAATTCATTGTTAGATTCAAATGAAAAGATCCGTTACGTAGGAGTTTACAATTCATTCAGCGGAGATGTTTATGAAAAAATGCAAAATGGCACTGTCAGACATTTTGATAAGGACCAAACAAAAAAGTCTATGACTCAGGCAATAATGCGATGGAAAACAAGAAAACAGTTTTCAGCAGAAATTGGCGAACCAGAATTTGCCATGACACGATATCAAAAGGTAAACAGAATCACTATGGCATGTGGAAAAGATGGATTATTGATGTTTAGTACTGAGGTTGATGTACATCTGTGCGATTTAATTGACAACGTTACCAAGATGGTAAAAGAACATGTTGATGAATCAGACCATGAAGATGGTTCACGAAACCTCAGATCCTAAAAGCTTATTTTAGTTACGTTACAAATTTTTATGTGAATCATCATCACTTTGACGGAAAAGACATACCGCACATTAAACTCAATTCTAACACAACAGTAAAAGAATTAATCGAAATTTATGCTAATTCAGGATTTAATGCAAGGCAGTTAGGAGAGGCAGCAAGATTATATCAAAAAATGATACATGAAAATGCAACCATCTGCTTAACAGTTGCAGGTGCAATGACACCCGTAGGATTTGGCGGTATAATCAAAACGCTTTTAGAAAAAGGATTTGTAGATTGGATTGTTACAACAGGTGCAAATGTTTACCATGAAGATCATTTTGCATGGGGATTACCTGTGAAACAAGGTCATTTTGAAGTTGATGATAACATACTGTATGAAAAAGAGATTGTCAGAATTAGAGATGTGTATGTAAAATTTTATGAGACGTTAGAATTAGAAGACAATATCATTCAAAAAATGTTCAAAGATAAATTTTCAGAAAAATCGTTTACCACAGCAGAATTTTGTAATGTTTTAGGTAAGATTAGTAAAGAAAAATCAAAATTTCCAGAAAAGAGTTTTCTCACAACTGCATATGAATTAGATGTACCAGTATACGTCTCCACACTCAAGGACTCATCTCTTGCAATGAATTTAGCAGTTCACAGATTAAAAAATAAATCATTCAATTTGGATTTTGTTAGAGAAATTATTGAACAAGCAGCAATTGTTTATAATTCAAAAAAATCAGGAATTTTAGAACTTGGCGGAGGAGTTCCAAAGAACACAGCACAACAAACAGGTCCATTATTAGATCAAATTTTAAGAAAAGATCATGGAGGACAAGACTACATTATTCAAATTACTGATGCACGACCTGATACAGGAGGATTATCTGGTGCAACACTACAGGAGGGAAAAAGTTGGGGCAAGGTACAAGATTCACATGAAGATTTGATTACAGTGTATACTGACTCAACCATTGCATTTCCTTTGTTGGCACTTTACGCATTATCAAATGAACAGTCAAGAGAACAAAAAAGGATTTACAAAAATTTAGACAATTACTACAAAACATTACAGGATTCTGCAAACAAAGTTCCAGACAAATTTGCTGATATTTTAAAAAAATCAGACATTAACCTGGATTAAGATTTTTTATTTGCCTTCCTTCGTGCAGCTTTTTGGTCTGCAAATCGAGCATGTTTTCCGTCTTTTCTTTTAGCCATAAGTCATAAAAAAAATCTTTTTCAATTAAATGATTCGGTATATGTAAAAAATTAAAAGTACTTATTTTTCAAATATTTTATGGAAAAAATATTTCCAATTGTAATCGTAGCAGTGGCAATCATTGGATTTTCATCTTCGGCGTATTTTTTCAGCCAAACTAACATTACAATTGAAAGTCCCATCACAATGGAAATTCAAAATAACAATTCAGTGATGCAAGAAATAGAATCATGTATTGAACAAAATCTTGCAGGAGAAAGCTCAATTGCATTAAATTCATTCAATACAAACATGCTACTAACTCTAAAAGAAGCTGCAATGGAGACAGATGATGAAAACGAACTAGAGCAGATTAAACAAAAACTTTACACATTGACAGATTGTAGACCTTAATTATCCTCGGTCATATCTTGCACGTTCTAATGAACGATCATCTTTTGTTGCCTTTTTCCATTCTTTGTAATGTTCTTTGCACAAACCAGACTTTTTACCTGATGAGTTTAAACGAAATCCTGCATCCTGAATTTTTTTTGTATTGATAGAACGAACAGCTGCTGCATCACAACCTTCAACATTACAGGAAGTACCTTTTGAAACAATGCCCATTATCATTACATGAATTCAACAGTTAATAAAGTTGAAACAAAGAAAATTTTTGTTCGTTTATAAATAGGAATCATGAGTGGAAAAACATGGGCAGTAAGAACAAATCAGTCTCATCAAGTGAAAAATCACAAGGTGGAAAAGACAAGGCAAAAAAAGATAAAAAAGATCATACTGAGAAAAAAGAAGTTGCCGTATTTATCAACGAAGATGAAGCAAATAAAATAATTAAATCATCCAAAGCAATTACAATTCAAGATTTAGCAAGACAAGCAAATGTAAAAATTTCAACTGCAAATGCATTTCTTAAAAAGGCATTAGCTGAAGGCGCAGTAAAGAAAGTTGGTGGATTTAGCGGACATTATATCTATCAGCCTACACAGTAGATAGATACTTCATCACCGGAATTTACTTTTTGTAATTCATCAATACCTTCAATAATTTTTCCTATCGGAGTTAGATCTTTACCAACCTTGGTGTCTTTATGGAAAAAACAAAATGCATGACCGACAGATAGGAAAGCAATGTCGCCTTTTTTGAATTCATTTCTAGTACGTTCACCACCAGATTCAATATGAGATTCAACATAGACGCCACTCGTGCCAAGTATGTGGATAGTTCCAGTTACAGGCAATGAGCGAATTATTGTACCAACTAAAGAAGGAGAGAGATGTCGTTTTAATTCACATTTTATTTTAGATTTACCATTTATTTCTAAAATTATCTGAGATTTTGATACAGATCCACTTTCCATAATGAAATGTAAGCTTTGGATTATATATTGGCATTTTTCAATTATTTTAATTGTCTGAGCCTGAAGAAACACCAGTTACAACCGAAGAGAAAGAGGACGAACCAGCTCCACTTATTGAAGAAGCAAAATTAGAAGAAATAATCACACCAGATACTGAAGAAATTGATCCAGATGCAGAAGTTAGCGTTCATGCAACAATGGAAAAAGCAATTGAAAATTATAGAAAAATCAAAGAAGGTAAAAAAGAATTAACAGACAAAGAACTTGAAGATTTGGAAAAAGAATGTGAAGCAATTAGACAAAGAGAAATTATTGATGTCGACGAACAACATGAAGCAATAGAATTATCTGCAGATGGAAAAATATTGATGGGTCCTCCAACATTGACAAGATTTGAAAAAGCAAGAATCATGGGGGCACGTGCATTACAATTATCACAAGGAGCACCACCTTTCATAGACATACCAGTTAGTGCTGCAACTTCATTAGACATCTCCATGAAAGAACTTGAAAACAGAGTGATTCCAATTACAATAAGACGTGTTTTACCTAATGGCGATTATCAAAATATACCATTATTTGATTTCAAAGAATAGACGATTCGTCTATAAAATTTAAAAGAAGTTTAAGAAAATTACAATTAAGATGGAATTACAAGAAATTAAACGATCAGAAAATAATCCAGATAAAGACAGTTATTTTGTAAAAGATGAATCCGTAATGATGAGTGCACTAGATGTTTCAACAGCACTATCAGCGAGTAAGAGAGTTGTTTTGATGGCCAAAGGAAACCTAATACCAAATGCAGTAGCAGTTGCAAATATTGTGACAGAAAATTTGTTAAAAGGAAATTCAAAAATTGACAATATTAAACTGGATAGCGATATTTCAGAAGAAGACGGACAAATGATTTCAAATATAGAAATTGTCGTAGTAAAAAACTAGTAAACACTACCAGGGCCTTTTAGTAACATGTTTTCACATTCCTTACATATTGCTTCATCTATATCAGCTTCTAAATTATGATGAATATCACAAATTAAGAGACTAGTTTTGATATAATTACAAAGACCAATGAATTTGGATAAACTAGAAGGAGAGTATGCCATATCAGAAGACAGGTCTGAAGCTATCTCATCAATCATTTCAGATACTTGTTTTTCAGCAGATAATTTTTTAATTAATTCAGGATCACCTCGAGTTCCACGAATATAATTACTAATTGCAGCTTGTGTTACACCTAACATTTTTGAGATCTCATCTTCACGAACTTCATGTTTCTCAGCTAAATTTTTTGCAAGTATTGCACGTAAAGCAGGAATCAATGTTTTTGATTCAATCTCTGCAGGTAGTAACATGTTTGGTGTTATCATAATTACCATATAAGTTCGGCTAAAATTAGGTTGCACTATCTTTATCAAATTAACAAATTTTTATTTGAAATATTATTAGATTAGAACATGAACCCAGAAACAGAGCAGTGCATAAAGATTTTAGGTAATGCTGTAAGAGAATGCAAATCAGAATGGATTGCATTGTCAGGAGGATTAGATAGCAGTATATTGGCACACTTGCGAAAAGATCAAAAACCACAAACAATGACCATAATCACGAAAGATTTCTTAGGCACGGATCTAACTTTTGCACAAATAATTGCCAAACATGTAGGATTACCATTATCATTAATTCAAGTAAGTATGGAAGAAGTGTTAGATTCAATTAATGAAACAATCAAAATTCTAAATAATTTTAACGATATAGAAATACGTAATTCAATTGTACCATACATTTACCTAACCACATTAAAAAAGAAAGGAATCAATTCAGTAATCACAGGTGATGGAGCAGATGAAGTTTTTGGAGGATACAATTTTCTTTTAAAAAAATCAGATAATGAAATAGAAGAAGAATTAAAACGGATTAAAAAAATCATGCATTTTCCATCAAAAGATATTGCAAAATCATTAAACATGAAAGTTGAAACACCATTTTTGGATGAAGATATGATAAGATTTTCAGACAATCTGTCAGTTTCAAGGAAAATTAATTCTAAAGAAGGTAGGAAATTTGGTAAATGGATACTTAGAGAAACGTTTGAGGAATATTTGCCAAATAACATAGCATGGAGAGAAAAGTCACCCATGCAAGATGGGTCGGGTACAAATAATCTAACAGAATTGTTCAATACAATAATTACAGATGATGTTTTCACGCAAAAAAAAGCAAAAATTTTAGAAGAAGATGGAGTATACATCAGAACAAAAGAATCATTACACTATTACGAATGTTTTAGGAAATCAAGTTCAGTAAAAAAATCAGATTCAAATAACAAGTGTCCAGATTGTAATTACGAGATTGGTGCAAACTCTAGATTTTGTAGAATGTGTGGTAAGTTTCCAATCAATTAGATTTTTTTGACCATTTTTTTGGTTTTTTGATGAATATTTTTTTGCAGCCATCACAACAAAAATGATATTTTTTTGAATTGTAATCGTGAGTTACTGATAGATCCTCATCAAATTCAAGACCACAGACAGGATCTGTAACTTTCATGATTTTTTTCAATTAGGGTCGTATTTCTATTTATCTAAACATGTAGAACTCATTAATCATAAGAATATCTTATATGGAAAAAAAGGAATTCATTACATGAAAAAACTTTTTGGTGCATGTCCCGAATGTAGAAAACAGGAATTATTTATGACTGAATACAACTGTTTAGATGTTTTAATGAAAACCAAAAATTGGATTGTTTGCAAAAATTGTGACTATGCAATACAAATTGAGAAATTAAAAAATATGTTATGTTGTGTTTGATTAAGAAACTAATTTTTTTACAAACTCATCATATTCAGATTTCAACATAGAGTTAATTTTCATGATTTGAAGATTTTCATCAACATGTGTACTGGATTTTTGACCAATTAGGGGTGCAAGAACACCCGGAGTAGAACGAATGAATTGTAAAAGACCTACTGATGGAGACGAGTCTGCGAAAATAGGTTTTGATTTTGCCCATTCTAAAAGTCGCCCTTGCATCAATGGCACACTTGTGAAGACTCCAATTCCCAAATCAATTGCAGAATCTAAAATTGATTTTTTTGTTCCATTCACCGTTTGGTTTTTCAAGAGCATTGCTTGATCAAAATGTAAATTGAAAGGTAGTTGAATGAATCTAAATCCATGTTCATTTCCACCTACATCTTGTGCAAGTTTGACTACATCTTCTAAAGAAAGAAACATTGCATTATCAAAAGTGGCTCTAAAGCATTCCCACGTCGCTAAACCATAGAATCTAATTTTGCCTTCTTTACGTTTTTCTTCATAAAATTCAAAAACTTTTTTCAAATTTTCTAGGAATTGAGATTTAGACATTTCAGGGTGACCTTCAACTGCATTATGAAGATACATTAAATCAATACAATCAAGGTTCAAATTTTTCAAGCTACGTTCAAGTTGATCCTGAAGATAAGGTATAGTCATACAATGATAGCCTGAAGAAATATCTCCTTCCTTTACAATTCCAGGTTTTCCTAGTTCACGCATAATATATTGCATGAAATCTTCTTGAATGTCTCCATCATTTGTAACATAACCATTTTTTGTACAAACGAATATTTCTTCTCTTTTGATTAAATTTTCATTCAGTAGCTCAGATAGTGCATTTCCAATACTTCGTTCAGATTTTTGAGCACGGTAATTTATTGCAGTATCTATTACATTAATTCCAGATAAAATCGATTTTTTTACGGCATTTTTAACTATCTCATCAGTTTGTGAATCCGGTTCACCAAGATAGGTTCCTATTCCAATATTGGATAAATGTAAATTTTGAAATGAATTGTAATTTGCAGTAAGGAATTTTTCAGAAAAGGATTTTGTTCCTTCAGTTGTTGCATAACCAGAGATCATTCTAAACTGCATAACATTTCATTACTTAAAATCCTATCAAAAATGAAATAATGAATAATGTACCTGCAATTCTACTGAAATATAGCGTATTGGTCATAGAACTAAGCAAAATATTTTCAGATTTTTCAAAACTTTTCAGATGTGAGATTGCTATGATCAGAAAAGGTTTTGCCAATATAACAATCAGACTGTAAATTGGAAATAATCCAGACATTACACCATAAATTATAATTCCATATGCCAGTATTGGAAATATTAGAAATATTTTAACCGCATTTGTTTTTCCAAAAATTATGATCAGCGTTCGTCTTCCTTTTTCTTTATCAATATCATGATCAGGTATTGATGCAACATACAGTACTAATGAAGAAAAAATTCCAACTACAATTCCTGCAAGGACTGTAAAATCATCTATATTTTGAGACTGAATGAAATATGTTCCAATTATTATTAAAGTTCCCTTAATTGTTACAAATACTTCGGCCAGACCCCAATTTACAATCTTTGTAGAATAAAAAATTACAGAAAGGATTGCAAACCCAAGAATCAGTCCAATTGTAATTCCAAAAATAAAAACAAAATAAATTCCAATAATTGCACCTAAAATAAGAAATGCAACGCCAACGATGTAAACTGATTTTGGTTTTAATAGACCTTCAGGTAAAACGCCAGTACCACCACTCATTTTAGTTCGTTTTGTTTTGGTATCAATTCCACGTTTGAAATCCCAGTAATCATTTAGTAGATCTACACTAGCATGAAGGGAAATCACTCCAGCAAATGTCAAAAATGCATGTAAAATGTCAATTGGATGACCAGAATACCAAGCAAGTGATAAACCAAGAGAAACTGCAATAACAGATGCTAAAAGGAATTTTATACGTATTGCACGCAACCAAACAGAAAGCATTAGATTAATGATTCAGCATCAACACTGATTGGTTTTCTTCCATTAAAGCCAGAATCTTTTTCGTGCCAGAATTTTATTTCTTTTTCACCTTCTTTCCAACAAAGCCAAACCTCCTCATCAAATCTTTTTGAAGGAAAGTCTAGAAGACCTTGATCCAATCCCTTCATGACAACTCCAATTTCTTCTAGTTCTTCAATAGTTTTATAAAATTTTGATAATTCTTCATTGAGTTTTTGTTTTAACACGACATAATCTTCAAATGTATTGTTGTCAGATAATGTGACCTGAAGTTGCTGTTCTGCTTTAATGACCTCCATTTTTTGTTTTTTGATATTATCATATTTTTGTATGACAAGAGGTAAAACTTCATTTGCAGTCTGAACTGTAAAATATTTGAACAACATCGTGTTGTTTGAATTCTTTAATTAAAAGATATCTTGATGCAATTACTTATTTATTCATTAAAAACAGGTATAGAGTATGAGTGCTGAAGAACAATTACAAGGAATGGTAGATCAGACTATCGACATGGCACTCATGAATGTAGAAGCATATTACAAGGAAATAGAAGCTAGTAATGAAATTTTAAAAATTGAGAACCCAAAAGAATTTGTTTTTGGATTAATAATGGGTCAAATTTTAGGATTAGGGGTTGCAGCACTTGCACAAATGAAAGGTGGCAACCCTACACCACAAGACCAAATGCAAGTAAGAGATATGGCATACAAGCGCGTTCCACAAATAAGAGAGAGGATTTTTGAAAAATAATGTCTAACAAAATAAAATGTTCACACATTCTAGTGGATAAACAAAGCGAAGCTATGAAATTGTATGAAGAAATCAAAAGTGGAAAAAAATTCGGGTCTATTGCAAGAGATATTTCAAAATGTCCTAGTGGAAAAAAAGATGGAGATCTAGGATATTTTACAAAAGGTATGATGGTCAAAGAATTTGAAGATGTTGCATTTAATTTAGAAATTGGGGAAATGTCACCACCGGTGAAAACCCAATTTGGATATCACTTGATTAAACGATTAGCATAATAGATCAATAAATAAAAATTTTGTAATATACATTAGAGTTAGAATCTATCTGAATTTGACATTTAGAACAATGTCTGTATATTTCTTGAATGAAAGATCTATGAATAATGGATTTTTAGCAACACTGATCGACAAAACTTTTCACTAAAATTATGAAATACCAGTGAAATCAGTAATACAATATGCCAGAAATGACAGTTTTTTCTACAAAAGACATTGAGAACATAATTTCCTGGTTTGAGAGAATTTATAATAGCGACGAAGAAGTATCTGACTTCGAACGTGAGACATATCTTAAACTTGCAAAATACTTTATTCTAGAAGAAAAAGCAATGTCTTAAAATTTCAATCATCTTTTTAATTTAAGGAAATGATTTTATTGTTTTTGCATAGCTTGCAAATCTATGATTTTGAGGACGAACCTGTTTTTGAAAATAATTTTTACAAGTATCTCCTAATGCACCACGATAACCAATTGGCGAATCAACCCATTTTTCATCATGAGCAGTTTTGAGAACATCATCATACGGACTATAATAATTGATGATTTTCTTATTTACAATTTTTTGGAATTCATTTCCATGTATTTTTGGAGATAGAGAATTTGCAGGAATTGACGCTCCAAACAAATGCACAGATTCAATGATTCCATCATTTCCCGAATTTTTTGCAAGAATTTGTACAGTAGATAATATTACTTGTGCACCCAATGAATGACCCATTAAACGGATTTTTATCAAAGGATTTTTAGATTTTAAATCTTTGATGAATTTTGAAAGATTTTTTCCATTCTTTTTTGCAATAATTACTCCTACTTTCAATGCAGAAAGTGCTGTTGATTTGTACTGTACGCCTGCAGTGTTAGAATCATAACTATATCCAACAACATCATATTTGTAATTCAAAGTTTTCAAGCGTTTCTCTGCAATCACATATTTTGCCAATGCCCCAGATTTGTTATTTCTTAAACCATGAATCATAATAACAACTTCAGGTTTTTGAGAGATTTTTTCAAAATTTGTCTTCGGATATGCCTCATATGAAATATTTTTTAGAGTTTTTCCAGTTTTTAGATCATAGAATCCTCGGGTAGATATTTTTGGAAATATTTTTCCAGTCATATTAATTTCCTAGTTTTGATTGTTCTTCGTCAATTACAGATTTTTCTATTTTTGAAAATATTGGTTCAACAGTTCCAATTTTGTGTCCAGATTTTAATTCCAAATTAGACATTGCATGCCAAGCCATATCAGAAACATTTCCAGTCATTCCTAATTGAGACCAAATTTTTTGAGCAGATTTTGGCAAGAATGAATGTAAGCATATTGCAATGGAGCGGACAGCATTTACAGACAAATAGATACAGGTATTAGTTCCAGGTCCATTTTTCCATGGTTCTTTGTGTTGAAAATATTGGTTAAAATGAGCAGAAAATTCCATAAGTTGTTTTAATGCACGATCTAAATGATTCTCATTCATAAGTTTGCCAATATCTTCTGCAAGAGATTTTATTTTTTGTTCAGATTCTGAATCTTTTTCATCAAAAGATTCAGGCTCAGGTATAACACCATCAAACGTTTTGTTTGTAAATCCCAAAGCACGATTAACTAGATTTCCTAAATTACCAATAAGTTCAGAATTAATTTTTGTCGAGAATTGTTCCCAATCAAAATTAAGATCGTCTTGAGAGTATGGATTTATGGAAATGAGATAGAATCTAAGATAATCTGCAGGGAATTTTTCTAAAAAGTCTTTTAGGCCAATATACCAATTTCTACTTTTTGAAATTTTTTTACCTTCAAGAGTAAGATGGCCACGAGCGGGAATGTAGTCAGGTAGTTTGAAGTCCTTATCGATTCCTAATCTCATTGCAGGTAAAAACAAATAGTGATGATAAACAATATCTTTTCCAATGAAATGATAGATGTCCGCATCATTCCAAAAATTTTTTCCATCGATATTTTTTTCATTTAAAAATTTTAATGTAGAAGAGATGTATGCCAAATGGTTATCAAACCAACCATAGAACACCTTATCATTTAATCCATCAATTGGAATAGGTACTCCCCAAGAGATATCTCGAGTTATGTCCCAATCAACCAACCCTTCTTTTATCCAATTTTCAACATATTTTTTAACATCTTTTTGAAGATGTGGTGCATTAGTAAGATAATCAAGTAGAGGTTCAGAGAAATTTTTTAATTTAAAGAAATAATGATTGGTAGATTTTTTGATAGGGGTTTGGCCACATATTGAACAATGGGGGTTATCAATTTCTTCAGGTACACGCCCACATTTTTCACATAAATCAGAATATTGATCTTCAGCATCACAATATGGGCAAGTTCCTTTGACAAATCGGTCTGGAAGAAATTTTTGATCATTTTCACAAAAAAATTGTATGATTTCTTTTTCATAAATATGCCCATTTTCTTGAAGCTTTTTGAATACATCTTGCACAAACGAAATGTTTTCAGGAGAACTGGTTTTGTAGAAAAAATCAAATCCTATATCAAAGGCAGTGAAATCTTCATAATCACGTTTATTCCAATGTTCTACATATTCTTCAGGAGTTTTACCAAGTTTTTCAGATTGTATAAGAATAGGAGTTCCAAAATCATCAGATGCACAAACGTAATAGGCTTCAACACCATTTTGTTTTAAGAAACGAGTGGTAACATCAGCAGGCAAATACGTAGATGCAACATGTCCAAGATGTATTTCACCATTTGAATATGGCAGTGCACTTGTAATTATTGCTTTTTTGTTCATTTGAAATGTCTACATTTTTTTTAACTATTAAGGTTAGTATGGTTTTTAAAGAGATTTTAGATTTTGTAATCTAATGAGTAAGGTAAAAAACCCAAAATTGGCAAAACAAGGTAAAACCGCATATGAATGGGCACGAACTCATATGGATATTTTAGATAATACATTAAATCGATTAAAAAAATCAAAGCCACTAAAAGGAGTAACAGTAGCATTTTGCCTTCACATTACAAAAGAAACATCAGTTTTGGTAATGGGGGCTAAAGAATTAGGTGCAAACGTTGCAGTATGTGGAGGAAATCCACTAACCACACAAGATCACATAGCAGCATTTCTTGCAACACAAGGAATTCACATTTATGCATGGAACGGACAAACCAACAAAGAATATGACTGGTGTATTGAACAAGTACTAAATCATAAACCAAGTTTAATCTGCGATGACGGGGCAGACATGAATGTCAAAGTACATTTTGATAAAAAATTCAAATCACTCAAAGTACTAGGTTCTACTGAAGAAACAACAGCAGGAGTTACTAGAGTAAGAGCAATGGAAAAACAAGGTAAACTAAAGTATCCAGTAATAATTGTAAATGATGCAGATACAAAACATATGTTTGATAATAGATACGGTACAGGTCAAAGTACAATTGATGGCTATCTTAGAGCAATGGGATTATTGTTTACATCTAAAAAAATTGTTGTTGTAGGTTACGGATGGGTCGGAAGAGGAGTTGCAGAGAGATCCAGAGGAATGGGAGGTAAGGTAATCGTTACAGAAGTGGATCCGGTTAAAGCATTAGAAGCACATATGGACGGATTTGATGTTATGCCAATGTCTCAAGCTGCAAAAATTGGACAAATTTTCATTACAACAACAGGAATGACTAGCGTAATTAGAAAAGAACACCTTCTTGCAATGAAAGACGGAGCAGTTGTTGGAAATGTAGGACATTTTGATGTGGAAATAGATACAAAATTCCTCCTAGAGAAATCAAAATCAGTGAGAGAAGTAAGACCATCGCTTGATGAATGTATCTTAAGAAATGGAAAGAAAATATATCTTATTGGAAAAGGCAGATTGGCAAACCTAGTGGCTGCAGAAGGTCACCCGCCAGAAGTTATGGCACAGTCATTTTCAAATCAAATTTTATCATTATTGTATATCTTAAAAAATCATGAAAAAATGGGTACGAAAACAATGATTGTTCCAAAAGAAATAGACAGACAGATTGCAGTAGATGCACTAAAGGCAATGAATGTCAAGATAGATACTTTAACAAAAGAACAAAGAAAGTATGCTGAAAGTTGGTAGTAAGAATAAGTAAATAAAGCAGATATTTTCAAGAGCAATAAGATGACATGGACCAAAGTTGCAGAGAAAGGAGAAATTAAATCTGGAAGAAGCAAAGAGTTTGACGTAGATGGTAAGAAGATTGCAGTTTTTAATCAAGATGGATTTCATGCTCTAGATGGAATTTGTCAGCATCAAGACGGTTCAATTGCACCGGAGGGAAAAATTGAAGGAGATATTGTAGAATGTCCATTGCATTTTTGGCATTACAATATCAAGACCGGAGAATTAATGGATTATCTAAAAGGCATAAAATTGAAAAAATATGATGTAGATGTTAGAGATGACGGCATTTATGTCGATGCATAATTCTGGTAGACTTTTTATGAGATTAGTTTAAGAAAAACCTGTGAACCAAGAGATTTTAAAGAAAATAGTAAATCAAGATTACAATAACATTTCAACAAGAATACAAGAAGGATTAAAACAAAAAATTGAAGAGACTAATTCAAATGGAGTGATTTTTGGCCTTAGCGGAGGAATTGATTCAGCAACAATAGCATATCTATGTAATAACGCGATAAAAGAAAAAACTCTTGCCGTAATAATGCCCGATTCAAAAATTTCACCAGAATCAGAAACAAGTGACGCAATAAAGATTGTAGATGCTTTAGGATTAGATTACAAATTGCTCGATATAAATTCAATACATAAAGAATTCAATATGGTGTTAGAACCACAAGACCGAGCATTAGGTAATTTACGGGCAAGAATTAGAATGAACATATTATATTATTATGCAAATTTAAAAAATTTAGTTACACTAGGTTCAAGTGATAAAAGTGAGTTTAATATCGGATATTTTACAAAGTTTGGAGATGGTGCAGCAGATGTATTGCCAATTGTATCATTATACAAAACACAAGTAAGAGAACTAGCTAGACATCTAGGAATTGATGAGAGCATAATTACAAAGAAAAGTAGTCCACATTTGTGGCCGAATCATGAAGCAGAACACGAAATTGGCTTAGAATATGAGCAAATTGATGTCATATTGCATTGTCTTATAGATAAAAAATTATCAATTGACGATACTGCAAATGAATCCCAGATAGAAACAAAATTAGTTGAAAAAATCCATTCCATGTATAAGAAAAGTGAGCATAAACGAATCAATCCAAATGTGCTTTGAATAAATAATATTTTTATGCAAATAAGATAAATGATACACCATATCTGTTATTAACAAATGAAGATTTCTGACACACTTACAAACGAAAAAAAAGAATTGGAATTTTCAGACAAAGTGAGAATTTATCTTTGTGGGGTAACAGTTTATGATCAATCACACATAGGACATGCTAGAACAATAATAATATTTGATACATTAAGAAGATTTCTTGAAGCAAATGGTATCAAAGTAGAACTTATTCAAAATTTTACAGACGTAGATGATAAAATAATTAATCGTGCAAAAGAACAAGGCGAATCAGCAAATGGAATATCAAATAAATATATTCAGACATACTTTGAAGATTCTGATAGATTAAACATCAAAAGAGCAACAAACTATCCAAAAGCAACTGAACATATTGACGATATGATAAATCTAATTCAGGATCTAATAAAAAAAGAATCTGCCTATGTTTCTAAAAACGGCGTGTACTTTAGAGTTTCAAAATTTTCAGAATATGGAAAACTTTCAAAAAAGAAAACAGAGGAACTTGAAAGCGGTGCAAGAATAGGAATAGATGAATCAAAAGAAAACCCATTAGATTTTGCGTTATGGAAATTTTCAGATGGACAACCAAATTGGGAAAGCCCATGGGGTAACGGTAGACCGGGATGGCACATAGAATGTTCTGCGATGAGTATCAAGTATCTTGGAAAGAATTTTGAAATACATGGAGGAGGAAGGGATTTGATTTTCCCACATCATGAAAATGAAATTGCACAATCAGAATCATTTACTTCAGAGCAATTTGCAAAAATTTGGATGCATTCAGGAATGATTACCATAAATGGTGAAAAAATGTCAAAATCAGTCGGAAATGTAAAATCAATAAATCATGTATTGGATTCATGGGGACCAAATGTTGCAAGATTGTTTTGTATTTCAGGACACTATTCAAAACCTATTGATTACACAGAAGATCTTTTGAAAGAGAATTTGATTAGATTAAGACAAATAGAAACGTGCTATTACGAATTAAGATTAGCTGAACAGACACAAGAAACAGAAGATATATCATCATTACTTATAGAAACAAGAAAAAAATTTGATACAGCATTAAATGATGATTTCAATACATCTTTAGGATTATCAGTGTTTTTCAACATGATAAAAACAATAAACAGTCTTGCAGCAGAAGAAAAAATTAATAAAAAAATTGCAGAACAAGCATTACCAGTATTAGAATACATGTTAGATGTACTAGGAATTAAAATTCAAACAGTTTCAGATGAGGAAATTGAGTCAGTCTTCAAATTAATTAACAAAAGAGAGACATTAAGAGAAGAAAAACAGTTTGAAGAGGCAGATAAAATTCGAGACCAGATAGCAGGAATGGGAATATCACTAATTGATCATAAAAAGAAAACATTATGGATGAAAAAAGAACCAATCAAATCAGAAAAACAATAGAATGATTGTTGGATAATGTTTAATAGTCATTTTACCGTAGTATATTTCCATTAGTGAAAATGCCGTTTTTTGGCAAAATTGAGAAGGACTTTTTTCCTCTCTTTTTTTACTAGTGGATTATTTTATGATCAATACCGAAGGTTTTGCCTTGTGTAAAACAAATTGAGATGTACTTCCAAAGAACAATTCTTTTGCAGAACTTCTTCCTCTTGAACCAATTACAACCATGTCAATTTTGTTTCGTGACATATTTGCAAATTTAGCTATTTCATAACCGGGATTTCCATAGACAATTTTTTGATCAAAATCAACCCCTGCCTTTTTGCATTGATTTTCTGCAATATCCATCATAGAATCTAGTTGTTTTTTGTGATTTTTGTTGAATTTTCCAGAGGTATCAAAGTCACCTTTTGGTGGAGCGTAAACTGCATGTAATGCAATGACTTTAGCATCACACTTTTTTGCAAGATAAATTGCAGAAGATAATCCTCTAAAGGAATTTTTAGAATTATCAAGTGGAACTAAAATTTTGTTAATTGATGTAGCCATAAATAATTCACATTAGAGGTATTAAAAAACAAGACGCTAGAAATGAATCATCTTCAAAAAATCATTAATTTCATCAATCGGCATATTTGTCATATTTTTCATGCCATTCTTTGGATTCTTTTTCAAATTCATCATAAATTTGTGTCATTTTTTCCAACAATGTACGGTAATTTTTTGTATGATTTTGTATTTTTGTTAAATCTTGTATCATTTTGTCAAACATTTCGTTCATAGGGTTATTTGGTTCAATATTTGAAAGGCGAGTTTTAATGTCATTCCAATTTTTTAGCATATCCATTAACAATAATTCCTGTTCTGTCACCAATTCATCTAAAGCATCTTGTTTTACACTCACAATATTTCAGAGGAAAAGGATGATATCAATTTTTATAAAAATTAGGCGCCGGGAGAGGGATTTGAACCCCCGTGTG
>MDTD01057482.1_pt1 | contig 21610 bp, 16 predicted proteins | sample 811221 | NCBI WGS metagenome assembly MDTD01 (sample SAMN05326646, study PRJNA326480) | marine metagenome | isolation source: seawater | place: Pacific Ocean: South West | collected 2011 | reverse complement strand
GAGGAATTAATTTCAGACTTGACTGTATCTGCTACTAAGGCAGTTATATTCTCACCTACATTCCAAGGTAACTACGTTCCTGATGAAATTATTACACAAACAAGAGTTGTTGGTGGAACCAACGTTACTGCTCGTGCTCGTGTTGTTTCTTGGAACCCAATAACAAAACTATTAAAGTACTATCAGAATGCTGTAGATGGTATCTTCCCAGAAGTTACAGGAACACAGAATGAATTTGATGGTTCAAACGTGATTAATGGTGCTACATCTGGTGCTGCAGGGCAACCCGATGTTAACTTCCCCGCCATCCCAAACTCTTCTTCTAGAACAATCAACAATACTGAGTATGACTTAGGTATGAAGTTTAACAATGGTTATGCTAAACCCGAAGTTTCCTCAAGTAGCGGTGACGTAGTTTACATAGATAATAGAAGATCAATCAGTCGTGCTAACGACCAAGTAGAAGACATCAAAATCGTAATCGAGTTCTAATGGCACAAAATACTAATCTAAACGTAACACCGTATTACGACGACTTTGATAAAGCGAAGAACTTTTATCGAGTGCTGTTTAGACCTGGTTTTCCAATACAGGCAAGAGAATTAACACAGTCTCAATCAATTCTTCAAAATCAAATTGAGAATATGGGAACCCATCTATTCAAAGATGGTTCAATGGTTATACCTGGTCAAATAGGTTATGATCTAAACGTTAATGCTATTATGATCCAAGAATCATTCTTGGGTGCAGATGTAGAAAGTTATAGAAGTCAGATTACAGGAAAGATAATTACAGGTTTAACATCAGGTGTTAAAGCTAAAGTTCTTTATAGTATTTCATCAACTGAATCAGATAAAGGATATATTACACTTTATATTAAATACATTGAATCAGGTGGAGCAGATAATAATCAAGATACATTTACTAATAATGAACAGTTAATAACTGATACTGAAATAACTTTTGGAACAACTCTTATTGAAGTTGGATCACCATTTGCACAGTTACTACCTACAGAAGCAACACAAGTTGGATCTGTAGCATATGTGCAGGAAGGTGTTTACTTTATTAGAGGTTTCTTTGTAGACGTTCCTTATCAATACATTCTCCTTGATCAATATGGAAGCAACCCCAAATACAGGATCGGACTCGAAATTCTTGAATCGATCATTACCCCCGAAGATGACTTATCACTCAATGATAACGCTGCAGGAACATCTAATTATGCTGCTCCTGGTTCTCACAGGTTCAGAATAACAACTAACCTTATTAAGAAATTACTTACAGACGAGGCAGATAAAGACTTTATTGAATTATTACGTATCAATGGTAATAAGATTGAAAAACTAATTGATCGTAGTGCATATGATGAGTTAGAAAAAACAATGGCAACCAGAACTTATGAAGAGTCTGGTGACTATGTTGTTAGTGATTTCCAAATCACTATGAGAGATGGACTAAATGATGGATTTAATAATGGTGTTTATGAGGTAGGAGATACCACTGCTCAAGGTAATAGTGCTGCAGAAAGCATGTATGCTGTTGAGTTTGGTCCTGGTACTGCATATGTTAGAGGTTATAGACTTAAAACATTATCTCCAACTTATGTTGATATCGCAAAACCAAGAGATACAGATGCTTCTCAAAACACAATTATACCTTTTACATTAGGAAACTATTCTAAAGTAAGTAATATAAACGGATTTTTAAATACAGCTGGTTCTACTATTTCTCAAGCATATCAAACAGTAGAATTGCGTGATAGATTTACAGCAACACCAGGTGATGCTGTTGGTAATGTAATTGGATATGCACGTGTAGCATCTCTTGAATTTTTACAAGATCCAGATAATAGTTTTGGAAATGCAGATGACAAGTATAATATGCATCTGTTTGATGTTCAAATGTTTACAGTATTACATTTAGCATCTGCACAAACTATTAGTACTGGTGCTGCTGACCAAAGAGGATCTCTTGTTGTTGGAAACTCTTCTGGTGCAAGAGGTTATTTAATTGATAATGTTTCTGCTGCTACTCACTTAAGCATTTATCAAGTTGAAGGAACTTTCCAGAAAGGTGAGATGGTAACATTAGATGGTTTAAATTTAGATACTATTACTAATGTTCATACTTACAAATATTCTGATAGTAGACAAGTCTGTGCTAAAGATGAAAATACATCAGCAGTAGAATTTACAGCAGATATTGTATTAGAAGATTTAAAATTTATTCAAGGTGCTACATTTACATATGATGCTACAGGTAGTGCAGAAAAAATTACTGGTTTAAATTCAAACTTTGCTGCTGACTTAAGACCTGGCGATAGAATATATTTCTCTGAAACAAAATATGTTGATGTAGATTTTGTTGATCCTACAAACTTAGCATCATCTAATAATTCAACAATCTTTACTTACTCTACTCAAATAGTTAATGTAACACCTCCTGGTGGTTCTGCTTCTCCTACTGGAGGAACTTACAATACATTATTACGTTACAGAGCAAAACTTTGGGAAACAGAAAAGGCAACTCTTCTTAAAGCAATGCCTAAGACATATGTCAAGACTATTTCTGACGAGTCTATGGTTGTTAGAAGAACTTTTGACGCTCAAACTGTTGCTGCAAACGCTATATCAATTACTCTTCCTGAGAACGAGCAGTTCCAAGCAATTACAAATACTGCATATTCATTTACTGTTATGGGTAGTACATCAGCTGCATATCCTGCAGGTGCACAGATACCCATCGATACTGTAAACACTGGTGCTATTGGTTATACAACATTTACATCTGCTGATAGAACTACAATTCAGATAACAAACTTAGATGTAACAGGTGACTCAGGTGCAATTACATCTGTTAAAGTTACAGCATCTGTTTCTAAGAACGTTACAACTAAGAAGACAAAATCACCTACTAACATGTTTGTGTTAAAGGTGAATCAAACAGTTCAGAATTTAGATAAACAAAACTATCAACTTACATATTCTGGTGTATATGGAACTAGAATTGAAGACGTAGATTTATCATTAGGTATAACTGACGTATTTAATATACATGCTGTATATGAATCAATGGATGATGCTGATCCAGTAATACCTTCTATAACTTTAGTTGAACCAACATTCTTTGAAACTAAGAGTATTGTTACAGGTAAAACATCTGGTGCAAGAGCAAGAGTTGTTGACTTTAACTCAAGTACTTTAAAACTGTCAATCGTTTATTTGAGTGGTAAATTTATATCAGGTGAAACAGTTGATGGATTTAATAGTAGTAATATTGCTATTCAAGGTATTATTAATGACTCTGTAGGATCTATTGTTGAAGGATCTAAAGTTATTACAGATCGTTATGACTTAGAAACTGGTCAAACTGGATTTATATATGGTATATCAAAATTAGTAAGAAAGAAAGGTGTTGCTAGACCAATTAGAAAAGTAAAAATTGTTTTAGATTACTATTCTCATGCTGCTACTGGAGATTACTTTGCAGGTCAATCATATTTGGATACTGCATATGCTGATGTTCCTTATTATCAAGAGAAATTCTTACCTGATTTCTTAGACTTTAGACCAGGTGTTAGAAACTTATTTACAGGAACTGGATCAGTTGCTTCTCCTGCATATGTAAATGCTGCTACATTAGACTTTAAACATAGAACATTCCCAACTGCAGGAAGTCCATCTGCAACTTTATTTGATATTCCTAAAGTTGCTAGTGACTTTAGATGTGATTTTGATTGGTATCTTCCTAGAGTTGATAAAGTATTCTTACTACCTACTGGAGAATTCCAAGTTGTTAAAGGTAAGTCAGAACAAAGACCTTCTCCCCCAGATGATCTACAAGATGGTATGCTACTAGCAACATTGCTACATGCACCATATGGTTTTGATCCTTCTAGTGATGTCGTTATTCAGAAATCTGATAACAGACGTTATACTATGCGTGACATTGGTAAGTTAGAAAAACGTATTGACCAAGTTGAATATTATACATCACTTAACATGTTAGAAAGTGATACATTCAACGTTGAAATTACTGATGCATCTGGTAAGAGTCGTCTGAAGAATGGATTTATGGTTGATGATTTTACAGATCATTCTAAATCTAGTACAACAAATCCAGACTATGCTGCTGCATTAAGTTATTCTGATGGAACTTGTCAGTCTTCACACTATACTACTAATACATCATTATTAATTAATGAATCACTGTCTACAAATTATCAAAAGACAGGTCCTTTAATTACACTACCATATGAAGAGATTGCATTAATTACACAGTCATATGCATCTCGTGTTGAGAACGTTAACCCATTCAACGTATTTGCTTACATTGGACGTATTGATCTTATACCTGCTTCAGATGACTGGGTAGATACTAATCGTCTTCCTGTCAACGTTATTGATGTTGAGGGTGACTTTGAAGCAACTAGCAGATCTATGAATGTAGATCAATCTGGTTTTGCTCCTATCCAATGGGGTTCATGGAATACTACATGGTCTGGAGAATCTACTGGTGCATGGAGTAGATGGAAAGAACATACATTTGCTAACTTTGTTAGTGGTAGAGGTCGTCGTGTTATGGGATCAAGAACCATTACTTCTACAACTAATCAAACTAGAAGAGGTATTAGAAGTAGAGTAGTTCCCAGAATTGATCGTCAATCTATGGGTGATAGAACTGTATCTTCAACTTCTATTCCTTGGATACGTTCTAGAAATATTGACGTAACTGTTGCTAGAATGAAACCAAGAACAACTTTCTATTCATTCTTTGACGGAACTAAAGTTGGCGATTATATGGTGCCAAAAGTTCTTGAAGTTATTAAAGATCCTTCTACAGATAGTAGAACTAACTCAACACCATTTGTTATTGGTGAAACAGTTAGAGGTCTAACAAGTGGTGCTAGATTTAGAGTTTCTGCTCCAAATAATTTCTTTACATGGAATCCATATGATGATACTGATATGCCTTCATCATATTCTTCAACTACTAACTTTATCAACGTTGATACTGAATCACTTGCTGCTCAGGCAGTTGGACAATACTTCGGTAATATACAAGTAGGTGAAGTTTTGGTTGGTGATTCTGGTGCAAGAGCAGTTGTTCGTGATCGTAGATTAATGACTGATAGATTAGGACAGTGGAAAGGTTCATTCTTTATACCACCTCCTCAAGTCAATACAAATCCACGTTGGGCAACTGGTAGTAGACTACTAAGATTAACAACTAATGCAGATGATTCCAGAACATTTGGAACAGTTGCATCTGCTGCACAAACAGAATATGCAGCAACAGGTACATTGAATACTTTACAGGAAAACGTATTATCAATTAGAAATGCTGATATCGTTCAAGATACTGTAACTCAAGATAGAACTGTTCAAACAACTAGAACTGAAACACGTCAGGTTGGTTGGTGGGATCCACTTGCACAATCATTCTTGGTTGATGAAACTGGTGGTGTGTTTATTACTTCTGTTGATGTTTACTTCAATGCTAAAGATAGTAATATTCCGATCTCTATGCAGATCAGAACAATGTCAAATGGTTATCCAACAACAAGTATTCTTCCATTCTCTGATGTTACTGTAACTCCAGATACTATTCAGACATCTGAAACTGGTGCTATTGCAACTAAGTTTACATTCCAAGCACCTGTTTATATTCCTCAGTCTATTGAACATTGTTTTGTTCTATTCTCAGACTCTAATGAATATCAGGTTTGGATCTCTAGAATGGGTGAGTTAGATATTACTGGAGACAGAACTATATCTGAACAACCATATGCAGGTGTTCTATTCAAATCACAGAACGCTACTACATGGACTGCAGACCAATACGAAGATCTTAAGTTCGTTGTTTATAAAGCGGTATTTGATACTAGTGTTGCTTCTCAATTAACATTAAATAATGCTCCTTTAGACATAGGTAACGGTGGTAAGATTGTATTAAGAACTGATCCAGTTCAAACATACCAACCAGAGTTACAACTAGTGATGAATGCAGTAAATTCTACTCTACCTTATACAGTTGGTGCTCGTGTTTATCAGAAGACGACTCTTGCTCAAGGAACAATTAAAACAATTACAGATAGTAATGCAGGAGTTCTGTTAACTATTAATGACATATCAGGAACATGGCAGTCAGGTTCATCAACTGGTGGAACAATTATTAACAGATTAGTATCTTCTAAGACTCTTGCTACTATGGCAGTAACAAGTGCATCAGGTGACTTTACTGTTGGTGAAACAATAACTGGTAACAGTGCTTCTGCTCCAACTGCAGAGGTTGTAAGTTGGACAGATGGTGGCGGTGGTGCAGGAACATTAACACTTAAATATGTTTCAACAACATTTACAGCTTCTACTGAACAAATTACTGGTGGAACTTCTACTAAGACTGCAACTGTTGGTTCTATAACTTACTCTGGAGATAACGTTTCATCTTCAACTGTTCAAGATGCATTCCCAAGTAGCACTCCAACTTATACTACTTCTCAAAGAAGAGTAACTATTCAACATTCACATCATGGTATGCATGATACAGATAATAATGTTGTTATTGAAGGTGTTACATCTGAAGTATCACCAACATACTTGACATCATCTATATCAGATTCTGATACAACCATACAGGTTAATGATGCAACAGCATTCCATACCATTATTAATGGTGCTAATGTTGGTACATTAAATCTTGGTTATATTAAGATAGAAGATGAGATTATGTCTTATACTGGAATTAGTGGAACTGGTAAAACCATTACTATTAATGAAAGAGGACTAGCTGGAACTTCAGCAGTAAGTCATGCTGATGAGACAAATGTAGAGTGTTACAACTTAGATGGTATTCCTCTAATTGAAATTAATAAGACTCATACTAATATACAGAGTCCTACTTTAGACACTTATGATCTTGCTACTTCTTCTATTGCTAGACTAGGTATTAGATCTGGTGCTACAAATGTTATTGCATCTCAGAACATACAGTATGAGATTCTTTCACCACAAATCCAGAGAATGACTCTTCCTAAGACTTTAATCACAGCAAGAGTTAATACTATTACTGGAACATCAATCAATGATGGTCAGTCATTACCACAAAACTCATTCAGTAATACTGGAGAGTTCTATGATGTAAACCTAGGAGAAGATAATTACTTTGTTTCTCCACAGTTAATATGCTCTGCTCAAAATGAGTCTGCAGAATTAAGTGGTGCTAAGTCATTTAGAATGGATCTAACATTATTCAGTGAAAATAATAATGTAACTCCTGTTGTTGATACTGACAGAATGTCTATTACTACAATCAGTCATAGAATCAACTCTCCTTCAGATCCTAATACTGCTCTGTTACCAGTTGGTGACGGACATAACGGAGTTTATATTACTAAGGTTGCTGACTTAAGTAATCCATCATCTTCTATTAAATTAATGTTTGCGGGTTATCGCCCATCTAACACTGAAATTAAACCTCTATATAGAGTACTACCTTCGGGATCTACTGATTCTATAGAGACTCTAGGATGGGAATTCTTCCCTACTAGTGATGCTAAGATTCCTCAAACTTCTGAAACGTTACAATACTACGATTATGAGTATGAGGTTACAGGTTTAGATTTCTCACAATATCAAGTTAAACTTGTGTTTGTATCTCCAAACCAAGCATACTCACCAATCGTTAAAGATCTACGAGCTATCGCTCTTGCTGTATAATGAAAGTTCCAATTAAAGACATTGAAAATTGGTATAAAGATGATGTAACAGGAGCAGTCTCGTGTTCTGATCGTGCTAAGTATGAACAATACATGGCTGCATATAGAGCAGATCTGAAGGAAAAAGAAGATTTTAAGGCTTTACAAAATGATGTTTATAGCCTAAAATCAGATATGAGTGAGATAAAATCTCTCTTGTTAACGTTAGCAAAAAATTCATGACAATGGAAAAGATCGGTCAAGATCAAATGCTCTCCCAATTTAAAGAGAGATATAGTGGGTTGATCAAAGAAAACCAGGAATTAGCTGGTAAAATTAAACAAAATGAAGTTCAAGCATTGAAACTTCAAGGTGCTATAGAAGCATTGGAGTATTATTCTCCACCAGGTGACGACGCAGAATCCCCTCCAGAAATTGCAGAGGATGATGTAACTTCCGAGTCTCCTGAGTTAACTGAATAAATCATTTTAAAGGGGGACAGGAGTTCCCCTTTTTTAGTGACATAAATAACTTGGAAGCATGTTCTCATAGAGTTGTCCTAAAATAAAATGGCAAATAGATTACAATTAAGAAGGGGTGGTGCACAGGAATGGGCAAACTCAAACCCTACTCTTGCTCAAGGTGAATTGGGTATTGAGTTAGATACTGGTCGATTTAAGATTGGTGATGGAGTATCAGCATGGAATACTTTGCGATACGAAAGACCCGTTGAATCTATATCTAATACTGCAAACACTCTTGTACAAAGGGATGCCGACGGTAACTTTGCTGCAGGTGTTATAACTGCAACTCTAATTGGTAACGCTTCTACTGCTGCTAGACTTTCTTCAACTCGACAAATAACTTTATCTGATGACCTGAGTGCCACAGGAACATTTGATGGATCACAAAACTTAAACCTTGCTGCAGAACTTTCTTTAGTTGCAACTCTTCCACATTACGATGGAACAGCTTCTTCATCTGGAACTTATAACAAAGTAACTGTAGACGCAAAAGGTAGAATTACCGCAGCGATAGACTATACTACAAGTAATAATGGAACGCTTGCTGATTACGGTCTAGACGGGACTACAGAGGGTGCTTCTGCTCAACCTTATGATTTAGACCTAGTTGCTATTGCAGGTCTAACAACCACTGGTATGATTGCTAGAACTTCTGGTGGTGCTATGGCAACCAGAACGATTACTGGTACTGCAGGAAAAATACAAATTAATAATGGTGCAGGTGTTAATGGTAATCCTACTATTAATCTTATAACAACTACTGTAACTCCAGGTGATTATAATACAGAATCTTTAACATCCGTAAGTGCTGTAGGTAGTAATAGTGAACCATTTGGAACTGAAACTGTAAACGCAGTTAAGTTCTCTGTTAATGAAGATGGAAGAATAACATCATCTACTAATGTTCCTATTGCAACTGCTACTGAAGGTAGTAAGTATGGTGCATTCAATGGTGCTACTAATTATGTAAGAGATAATATAATTGAAACAGGAAGTAAGGTATATCAAGCGATTCAAGATATTAGTTCTGGAGGAATTGCACCAACTCATACAGATACATCTGATACTAACGGTTGGAGATATCTTGCTGCAGCTGCAGTAGAACAAAAAGGATTAGCATCATTTGCTCAAGAAGATTTTGACGTAGATTCAAATGGTCACGTTACTATTGCTGCAGTAGGAGTTGATAATAGTCAACTACAGAATAATAGAATTGGATTTGCTGATGGTAATACATTAGAGAATTTTGAACTAGATCAAGAATTAACTGCAACAACTGGTTATAGAGGATTTAACTATCTTAATTATATTAAGGTAAACAATACTTCTGGTAGTTTATTATTTGGTGCAAATAATACAGGAGATAGTGGAAATGGTGAAGTTGATATTAATGTAAAAACTGTATTCAGTGATCCTGATTTTATACTTGATGGTGCAACTACACAACAGATTGATAAGACTGGAGATGGTGATTTCAACATAGAACTCACACAAAACACTGCAGTAGATAGAAACCTAACTGTAGCTTCTACTAACGCAGGTTCTGGAACTAGCACATTAACATTATCTGCAGAAGATGTAGTAGATATTGATGCCACTGCTGCAACTGGAAAGGTACATATAGAAACTATGAGATTCCAAGCAGACCATATTGGTGCTGTAGGAAATATATTAATTGACCCTAACGATGATAGAGACGTTAGTGGTCTAGTAACTATTAGAGGAAACTTACAAGTAGATGGAACGACTACAACAGTTAATTCAACAGTCACAACGTTGGATGATCCCATTATTACTCTTGGTGGCGATACTGCTCCAGCTAGTGACGACGGTAAAGATCGTGGAGTTGAGTTCAGATACTACGACACTCAAGCAAGAGTTGGATTCTTTGGTTACGATGATAGCTACACAGACCTTGGAGGACACAGTGGAGGATTCAGATTCCTCTACGATGCCACAAATACCTCGGAGGTATTCGCAGGAACAGATGCAGGGATTATATCGGGTAATCTTAAACTTACAACCAATACAAACTCAACATCTAACACAACTGGAGATCTGGTAGTTGCAGGTGGTGTAGGTATAGGACAAGATGTTAATATTGGTGGAACAGTTGATATTGATACTAACTTAAGAACTCGTGGAACTACTAGATTTGATGATGAGGTAGTTATTCAAGGTGCTTCTAAGGACTTCATAATGAAGAACGGAAGTGGAACTGCAAAAATTACTGCAGGATCTACAACTGGTAATATTACTATGGAAGGCATCCTTGCTGTTACAGGCAATGTAGATGTAAACACTGACAAGTTTAATATAACAGCATCCTCTGGTAATACTGCTATTGCAGGTACTTTAGTAGTAAGTGATGCTACTACTATAAAGGCAGATAATAAATTCTTTAAGATTCAAACTGCTGCGGCTGCAGATAAGTTTACAGTAGATACAGATAACGGTAACACAGTTATATCAGGTGAATTAAATGTAAACTCAGCTGTCGATCTTGATACAACATTAAACGTAGATGGTGGTGCTACATTCCAAGATAATGTAACACTTAACGCAGACAATAAGATGTTTAAGATCCAGACAAATGGATCTGTTGATAAGTTTACAGTAGATAGTGATAATGGTAATACAGTTATTGCAGGTCAACTAAATGTAAATTCAGCTGTTGATTTAGATAATACTTTAAATGTTGATAACGCTGCAACCTTCCAACATAATGTAACTATCAATGCTGATAATAAGATGTTCAAGATACAGAACAACTCAGCACAGGATAAGTTTACAGTTGATACAGATAATGGAAATACAATTATACAAGGAACAGTTGATATAGTCGGAGTTACAACTCTTACTGACAACTTTACAGTTAATGGATCTCAGACAACTATTGGTAATGCTAGTAGCGATGTTTTGACTGTTAATGCAGACGCAACATTTACAGATGATCTCACAGTAAATGCAACCGTTGACTTTGATTCAACTCTAAATGTTGATGGTCAAGCAACCTTCCAAGACAATATCATCTTGAACGCTGACAATAAGATGTTCAAGATACAGAATAATAGTTCTGTAGATAAATTTACAGTTGATTCTGATAATGGTAATACAGAAACACAAGGAACATTAACAGTACAAGGTCAAACTAATATTATTGATTCACTTGTAATCAATGCTTCTAATGAGAACTTCTTAATTCAGAATGGTTCTGGTGTTAATAAGTTTACAGTTGATACCGACAATGGTAATACTAATATTACTGGAACAATAACTGTTGGTAGCACATCACAAATTAATTCTACTCTTGGTGTTACTGGAATAACAAGTCTAACAAATGCTAGTGATCAAACTATTACTGGATCATTTGGTCTAGATGGTGGTGTAAGAGTTACTGGTGGTGTTGGAATTACTAAGAGACTTGCTGTAGGATCTGATGCAAGAGTATATGGTAATACTACATTATCTGGAACTGTAGATATTGATAACAATACTGATGTATCTGGTAAGTTTAATATTAGCAATACTCAGGATGCCACAAGTTTTGCAGATAATTCTGTAGCATTTACTAATGATGGTGGTGCAAGGATTACTAAAAATACTTACATTGGTGGTGATCTTGTTGTTTATGACAACACTAACACAAGAGCTGCATTTACTGTTACTAATTTAACAGGAGATGGCGAGTTCCACAATGATCTTACAGTTGGAGGTAACTTAATAGTCAATGGAGCAACAACTACTGTTAACAGCACGGTCACAACTCTCGATGACCCTGTTATTACTTTGGGTGGTGACACAGCACCAGTCTCTAACGATGCTAAGGATAGGGGTGTTGAATTCCGTTACTACGACGGCTCTGCTAAAGTTGGGTACTTCGGATTAGATAGATCATCTTTAGAATTTGCATTCTTAACAGACGCTACTAATAATTCAGAAATATTTACAGGAACTGACGGTGCATTAAGAGTTGGTTCTATTCATGTTACAGGTGCAGGACAATCTGTTGACATTGATTCAAATGCAAACATAGATGGAACTTTAACTGTAGATGGTCAAATTACATCTCAGGTAACATCAGGACCTGCTCTTGTTATTCCAACAACTGATAAGATTAATAATCTAAACGCAGACTTACTAGATGGTATGACAACTGCGACTGCTGCAACAGCATCTACAGTTGTTAATCGTGACTCATCTGGAGACTTTGCTGCTAATATTGTTACTGTCGCAGCTGGAACTGGAGCTGGTGCAGGTATTCAAGGTAACGCACTTACTGCTGACGAATGGAAGACTGCTAGAACATTAACTGTTGACGGTGTTGTAAATGGAACTATAAGCATTAATGGTGGTTCAGATATTACACTTACAACAACATTTGATGATCCTGATATAACTGGATTATCAGGAATGACTGGCACAGGTTATGTTGTAAGAACTGCTGCTAATACTTTCGCACAAAGAACTTTACTAGTTACAGGAAACTCAGGTATAACACTTACCAACGCTGATGGTGTCTCAGGTGACACAACTATTAACGTTGCTTCTACACCTAACAATGCATCTGACAACTTAGTTTTACGTGATGGTAACGGTGACTTTGCTGCAGGAACTATAACTGCAAATCTAGGTGGTAACTTAACTAACACAAACAGTACTGCAAAGAATTTAACTCCTGCTGCTGATAGCACATACAATTTAGGATCAAATGCAGTTAGATGGGCTTATACCTATTCGGATAACTTTACTGGTGATTCAGCAACTATTACTCAAGTAACTGGTGATCTTGGTGGTAATTTAACTAATACAACTAGCACCGCAAAGAATTTTGTTCCTGCTGCTGATTCTACTTGGAACTTAGGATCAAATACTGTCAGATGGGCTTATACTTATTCAGATGCCTTCGTTGGTGATTCAGCAACTATTACTCAAGTAACTGGTAATCTAGGTGGTAACTTAACTAACTCAACCAGTACAGCGAAGAACTTAACTCCTGCTGCAGATTCTACTTGGAATTTAGGATCTAATACTGTCAGATGGGCTTACACATATTCTGACAATTTCACTGGTGACTCAGCAACTATTACTCAGATAACTGGTAACCTTGGTGGTAACTTAACTAATAACAACTCAACAACAAAAAATGTATTACCTTCTGCTGATTCCACTTGGAACTTAGGATCAAATACACAGAGATATGCATACACATACTCAGATAACTTTACTGGTGACTCAGCAACTATTACTCAAGTAACTGGTGATCTTGGTGGTAACTTAACTAATAACAATACCTTTGCAAGAACAATTCTTCCTGCTGCTAGTTCTACTTGGAATTTAGGATCTAGTACAGCTAAGTGGGCATATGTATATGTCGATACTATTAATGTTACCAACTCTATTACTGCTAATGTAACAGGTGCTCTTACAGGTAACGCTGATACTGCAACTGCCTTAGAGACTGCAAGAACTATCGGTGGCACAACCTTTGACGGAACTGTTGATATTGTTCCTGCTACTGCAACACAGGCAACAAACCTTAACAACCATGATACTGATAATCTATCAGAAGGAACATCTAATCAATACTATACAGAAGCAAGAGTTCAAGCAAAACTTGACAATGCTTATGATCAACTAAAAGCAATGTTATCTAATCTTGCTACTACAACAACATTAAAATTAAATCTATCTGGAGATCCTACACCTGGTGCTGTTGTATCACTTGGATCTATTACAGCAAGTGGTCTAGGAGGATTCACAGGAGCAACAGGAGTTGCAACTAATGGTGGAACTGGAGTTGGATTAACAGTTGATACGACTGTAACAAATGGTGCTATAACTGGAATCACATTAAATGCTGCAGGTACTGGATACTTAATAAGCGATACTTTAACACTCACAAATGCTAATGCAGGTGGTGTTGCTACATTGAACCTTGGATCATTAGTAACTGGAACTGGTGGATTCAGTAATGCAACAGCTGTTGCAACAACTGGTGGATCAGGAACAGGATTAACTCTTGATACTACAGTAGATGCATCTGGAGCAATTACAAACCTTGTAGTTAATGCTGCAGGAACTGGTTATGCAAATGGTGAAACAATTACACTTACAAATCCTAATGCAGGTGGAGTAGCTACAACAGATACTCTTGTTGTTGGAACTGGTTACATTGATGGAACTGCAGTTGCAACGACTGGTGGTGGGGGAAGCGGTTTAACAGTAGATGTTACTACATCAGGTGGTCAAGTAACTGGGGTTGCAGTAAATGCTGCAGGATCAGGATATGCTGTTGATGACACTATTACTATTACTAACCCTAACGGTGGTGGAGTACAAACACTAGGAACTATTGCTACTGGAGGAACAGGATATTCTAACGCAACTGCGGTTGCAGTAACAGGTGGTGGAGGATCTGGATTGACAGTTGACATCACTACATCAGCAGGAGTAGTAACTGGGGTTACAATCAATAATGATGGAGTTGGTTATGCTGCATCTGATGTTGTTACTATTGCAAATGCTAATGGAACAGGTGCTAAGACTCTTGGTTCTATTACAACTGCAGGAACTGGATATTCATCTGGAACTGGAGTTGCAACAACTTCATCTGGATCAGGAACTGGATTGACAGTTGATACTACAGTTGATGGAGATGGAGCGATAACTGCTGTTACAATAAACAATGATGGATCTGGTTATGCAGCATCTGAAGTTATAACTATTGCAGGAGGTAGTGGAACTGCTCAATTTACTGTGTCAGCAATACATGGTAATGGAGCAACAATTCCTATATCTGCAGTGTTCAGTAACAACGCAACGTTTGATGTTGCAAGCATATTTGTTGATGCAACAATTAACCTTGCTACTGTATTCACAGATGCAACCTTCTCACTAAGTGACATTACTGCAATGGAAATCGGTGGAACTGTAATAGGAGCAACTTCTGGAACTACTGGAACTATCACTGCTATGGATAGCAGTTCTGTTACTGTTGATAATGTAGACGGATTCTTCAAATCTGGAGAAACTGTTGGTGCTAATGATGTTACTAACTTGACTATAAGTTCATTCGGATAATAACAAATGTCGGCAACTCAACCTGCAAGTAAAACTGAATTAAAAGACTATGCTCTTCGTAGATTAGGATATCCTACGATAGACATTAACGTTGCTACTGAGCAATTAGATGATCTAATAGAAGAGGCAATAGATTACTATCAAGAATATCATTATAACGGAAGTTATAAGTCATTCATGAGAATAGAAGTTACTGATGCTATAAAAACTGCTGCACAAACTTACGATCAACAAGGTTCTACTGCGTGGTATGAAGCAAAAAATTATGTTGATTCACCACCTGGCATGCTAGGAATAAATCATGTATATACAATGATTGGTGCATCAAGTATAGTACCTGGTAATATTTTTAATATTAAATATCAAATATTTTTAAATGATATCTATGCAATGACGCATGGACATATATTACATTACTTCTTAACTTCACAGTATCTTGAAACTCTTGATTGGGTAACTAATTCTCAACAGAATCGTAGAGTTAAATGGAATGAGCATCAAGGAAAAATTTATATGGATATGGATTGGAATGACTTTACTGCAGGAGACTACATACTAGTAGACTGCACTATGAGACAAGATCCAGATACATATACAGCAATGTATAATGACAACTGGTTAAAGGATTATGTAGAAGCATTATTCCAACAACAGTGGGGTAGAAACTTGAGTAAGTATGATGGCATTCAGATGCTAGGTGGTGTCACTTTAAACGGTAGACAGATCTTAGAAGATGGATCAACCTTTAAGAAAGATCTTGAAGAAGAACTTCGTAATCGTTATGAACTTCCACCTTTAGATTTGGTAGGTTAAAATGGCAATTTCTAATACTCCTGCTCAAGATTACGTTCAATCAGACTACAGTAATAGTGGTCGTTTGAGAGCGAATGGTTCTGAACAAGAACAAAAATTTATTGAAAACTTAGTAGTAGAGAGTATTGAAATTTATGGACAAGACATCTATTATGTTCCAAGGACTATCGTCAATCGTGACACGGTTTTCGGAGAAGATTCAGATGGTAAGTTCGAGTCTGCAAAACCAATCAGAGCATATATCAATAATGTCGAAGGATGGGAAGGACAAGGTGAGTTACTTACAAAATTTGGAATACGTATCGAAGATAAAACAACGTTTATATTCTCCCGTGAAAAGTTTAAAGAAAAAATTGACGACTCTACAGTCCTTAATGTCGAAGGAAGACCTAACGAAGGGGATCTAATATGGTTTCCAATAACAAAACATTTATTTGAAATACAATTTGTAGAAGTAGAAAGACCTTTCTATCAGTTAGGTAGAAATTTTGTATGGGAATGTCAGTGTGAACTCTTCGAGTACAGTGACGAATCAATCGATACTGGTATTGCAGAACTAGATGCTATCGAGACTGCATTTGCAAATGCTATTACAGTTGGTCTTGCTACTGGTGGTAGTGGTGACTTTACTGTAGGTGAGACTGTAACAGGTGGTTCTTCTAATGTTACTGCTGAAGTTAAGTCTTGGGATTCTGCTACTAGAACTCTTATTGTTATAAATCGTTCTGGAACATTCACAGTTCCCGAAACACTTACAGGAGGCACATCTAGTGCATCTTGGACAACCGCATCTTATAACACCATAGATAATAAAAACATCGAGTACGATCAAAACAATGAGTTTGAAACTGCTGATGATGATATTATTGACTTCTCCGAAACTAATCCATTTGGATCAGTCGGATCCACTAATGACTTGACAATCTAATGCTAGGCACTTATTCGTATCACGAAATATTCAGAAAGACCATCGTTGGTTTTGGAACTCTATTCAACAATATTGAATTGAGAAGAAACACTGAGGTCATGAAAGTTCCTCTTGCTTATGGTCCTAAGCAAAAATTCTTAGCACGTTTAGATCAGAACCCTGATCCTACAAATAAAAGAGTTCAGATTACTTTACCTAGAATTTCTTTTGAGATTGCAGGTGTTATGTATGATCCTGGTAGAAAAGTTTCTCCTACTCAGAAGATAAAAATTACAAAAGACGTAGATAAAAATTATAATACTTACATGCCAGTTCCATACAATTTAGATTTTGAACTAGCAATTATTTCTAAGAACCAAGATGATGGTCTACAAATTTTAGAACAGATATTACCTATATTTCAACCTCATTATAATTTACCTGTGAAGTTAATAACTCAAATGAAAGAGATAAAAGATGTGCCTGTAGTTCTACAATCTATAGACTATGAAGATGATTATGAAGCAGATTTTTCTACTCGTAGAGCAATCATTTATACTCTAAGATTCACTGCAAAGACATACCTATACGGTCCTGTTGTAGAGCAGAAAGTTATCAAGAAGACACAGGTCGATTACTATTCATCTACAAATACAAGTGTCGCACCAAGACAAGTTCGTTACACTGCTACACCAGAAGCATGGTCAGATAAGGATGGAGTTGTAGTTACTACGTTATCAGGTAACATTACAGCATCAACTACTAACATCCCTGTTGTAGACGCATCTACTCTTGCTAAATGGGACGATCTTTATATTGGTAGTGAAGTTATGAAAGTTACTAATATAACAGGTAACACAGTTCATGTACAAAGAGGTCGAAATGGAACTGTAGCAGCAACTGCAGTGGGTGGTGCACAAGTATTCAAACTTGATGCTGCTGATGATGTATTGGTCGATTCAGATGATGATTTTGGATTTAATGAAACTACTTCATTCTTCCAAGATCAGAAGAAGTATAACCCTGTGAGTGGTGCCGATGAATCCATTTGACGGACTAGATAAAACTTTCGGAACTGAACCATCAGAACTGAAAAAACATGTAGAGAAAGTTAAACCTTCTCTTAAGAAGAGTGAAACACCTGATGTACAACAGGATTACGAGATATCTCGTGCTCAACTACATAACTTAGTAGTGAAAGGACAGGAGGCAGTAGATGGCATACTTGATGTGGCACGAGCGTCAGATCATCCTCGTGCTTATGAGGTGGCTGGGCAACTCATCAAATCTGTGGGAGATGTAGCAGATAAGTTAATTGACTTACAAGGTAAGATGAAAGACCTTGATAAAGAAGAGAAAAAAGGTCCTACAAATGTAACTAATGCTATGTTTGTAGGGAGCACATCTGATCTACAGAAGATGTTGAAGCAACAAAAACAGATAAATAAAGATACAGAAACAACATAGACAAAGACAATGACAGTCCTTAATGTATTAAGCACCAACACTATTTCAGCAGGTGCAACCGAATATCAGGTTGTAAAAACTGGGTTTTATAGAGTTGGATCTACTGCAGGTGCAGCAACTGTAACCTTCGGTAGTGGTCCTGCAATCACACTTGTTCAGAATGAATTCATTCTTGTTAAAGGTGGTAAGCCAGGTCAAGCACAGATTATAAAAGCAGTAGACGATTCTACCGCAGATTACTTTGTTGGACAACATCTACAAGATAGTTCTGCCAACCATCCGTTTTCTGTAGGAGATTTCATTGCTGTTGTAGATAACAGTACAAGTCCTACCATAGACAGTAACTTTTTATCTGCAGGAACAGCAGGAAAGAAAATAACTGCAGCTAACAATGTTAATATGTTAAGTACAGATATAGATTCATCTAGTGCATCTGCTGATTACACACATTCATCAGGTCCTAAAGCACTAGTTCAACGCTGTGTAAAAATTGCTGCAGCAACAAGTGCAGTAATAGTAGAAGAAGTGCAAGTTGTCGGAGGCTAGCATGCCAACGGTTAATCAAGAAGCAGAACGCATCGTTCGTGGAATGAAGAAGAACCAACACAGGTTCAAAAAACTTTATGGAAAACGTGACAAAGAAGTGATGTATGCCACTGCAAATAAACTAGCACAAAAGGAACAACTTAAAGTTATGTACTATTCAGACTTTATCCAATTAGTCGAAGGCAATCCTACAACAAGGATGCTTACAAAATCCAAGAAAAATGTAACTGGAAACATTTCGGCTGACAGAGGTGGAGATGAGAAAAAGAATAGAGAAAAGCGGAAAGGTCTTGAAAAAGATTTAAAGAAAAAAGGTATCGGATATAAAAAAGGTGTAGGTGAGTACAAGTACAAATCAGATGATGGAAAGGAAGGGACTGGAAAGGAAGTTTCTTACCAAACATCTAAACCAAATAAAATGAGCAAACGTCGTTTTGGAAAAGTAATGCGTCGTTTAGGTCGTAAACATGGACAAGAATCCGTAATCACCAAAGACAAAGACAAACCCGCAAAGTTACATGACACCCAATCTAAAAAACCTAAAAAGTCAATCAGCCTAGGAAAATCAAAATCAGGGAAGAATCCCAGTGGTGCAGGAGAGACTACAGGAACTAAAGTAAGAGGGGGTAAGATGCCTAAGAAAACTACTAAGCCAGCGTATCATTACAATTAGTAAGATACCCACTATGGATAGAAAAAAAGAACTTAAAGAGGTAGAAAAGGAACTTGCCTCTATAAAAAAATTATTGAACCTTCAAAGAGATCATGATATGAAGTCAGTAAAAATACCGTCTTCAAACCCTGATGAAATTTCAAAGAAATAAACTGTATCAATAAATACTAGGAATGGAGTTGAAAGATCATGTCCCATTATACGGTTGGTTATCACGATAACCAGAATCATCATTATGAAATTTGTGAGTATGCAGAAGATGCATATAATGCTATTAAGCAAGCAAGGGAAGACCTTAATGGTTTTAATAACCCAAATGCTGCAGAGTATTGTATCAAGGAGGATGAATGAACGGAAGACTAGACAAGGTTGCTATGACCAATAGGTTAATGCAATTAAAGAGAGAGTTACATTATAAGTGTGAGATAGGAGAAAAGGGTAAGTGGGAATGTATAGGTGCAAACGAATATTTAAACAAGACATTTGATGTATTGGACGAATACTGGCAATAATGGTCACAGTAGTCTGGTCAATAAATATAATGTGTGCTATACTGTTAATTGCAGTTGGCATTGTAATTTACTGGATCTTCAAGTACGATGAATGGTATCCGAATCCTATCACTACTACCACTACTAATGAGTCTGACCATGTGCGGGACAGCTCCAGTAACAGCGAATCTCATTGATGATAGAGATCAATTTTATGATGACTTATATGAAGCACTAGAAGATGCAAGACAATATCAAATACAACAGAATCAACCCAATCCTGCAGATACTATAAATAGTGCACTAGCAGAATTCTTGGAGAATGATTATGGGAGCAATGGTGCCACCGAGCAGGAAGAGTTGTTACAACTTCCGAGTAGTGTCGATAGACCGAGTAGTGGATGGAGATACGATTGATGTATCCATTGACTTAGGTTTTGATCTTATAAAAAAAGAAAGAGTTCGTATAGCAGGAGTCGATACTCCTGAGAAGAGAACAAGAGATCTAGAAGAAAAAGCATTAGGTATAGATGCTACAAACTGGATGAAAAAAAATTTAGAGGATACTATTGCAGGAGACGACGAACTCACTATTAGAACAGAACTTGTTGGTGGTATGGGTAAGTACGGTAGGCTTCTTGGTTGGTTATATGTTGGCGATGACGATGTATCACTCAACGAAAAAATGATCACCGAAGGTTATGCATGGGAATATGACGGAGGCACGAAGAAGAAAGACTTTGAAGAGTTGAGAGAAATACGTAGATCACTTGGAACTTTACAGGCAGGTTAATGGCAGAACAAGGTGTATACCTAGGTAATCCGAATCTTAAGAAAGCAAACGTTCCTCAGAACTTTACTAAGAAACAAGTTGCTGAGTATTTAAAATGTGCTGAAAATCCGATTTACTTTATAAGAAAATATATTAAGATTGTTTCTCTTGATGAAGGTGTGGTGCCATTTGACCTATATGACTTTCAAGAGGACATGGTTCAAAAGTTCCATGACAACAGATTTAATATAGCAAAGTTACCACGACAGTCTGGTAAGTCAACAGTCGTTACAGCATATCTATTATGGTTTGTTCTTTTTAATCCTAATGTAAATGTCGCAATCCTCGCAAACAAAGCACCAACTGCAAGAGAAATGTTGGGACGTTTACAGTTATCTTACGAGAATCTTCCTAAATGGATGCAACAAGGTATACTGGGGTGGAACAAGGGATCCTTGGAGTTGGAGAACGGGAGTAAGATTCTGGCTTCAAGTACTAGTGCTTCTGCTGTTCGCGGTATGTCCTTTAACATTATATTTTTGGACGAATTCGCGTTCGTTCCGAATCATATTGCTGAACAGTTTTTTGCTAGTGTGTATCCTACAATTTCATCTGGTAAGTCAACTAAAGTTATT
>MDTD01139345.1_pt1 | contig 21612 bp, 22 predicted proteins | sample 811221 | NCBI WGS metagenome assembly MDTD01 (sample SAMN05326646, study PRJNA326480) | marine metagenome | isolation source: seawater | place: Pacific Ocean: South West | collected 2011 | reverse complement strand
CCTCGAAGCGTGTAGATGTCGGTCAGACCATATTCCATCAACGTCTTGCTCATGGCGTCGGCAAGCGGGTCGTTGAAGGTGTCTCCGTAGACGATCTTCGGTCCATACCCTTCCAGGTAGCTCCATTGGCTCGATACCTGCGCAAACGGGATGTTGACAGCGCCGGGGATGTGTCCGAGTACATAGTCGGGTTCGCGGCGAGGGTCGATCCAGATACCGGGAACCGGTGTCTCGAATATGGAGGTGGTCGGCGGGTTGACCACATAATCTCTGGCTTGTGCAACCGACAGTTTGACGATGTCCTTGTCGCTGATGTTGTTCTTACAGCCAACACTCAATAGAAACACAAGAAGAAGGGACAGTGCCCCAAAGGCTGTTGTCGAATGGAATCGTTGTTGCATGACTTGATCTCCCGCTGTCCGGGCAGTGTACGATGACTGGCCCAGAATTGAGGAGCCACCGCCATGAACATCGTTAGCCTGGTCACCGCCCTGATAATCAACTTGAGCCAGATCAGCCTTCTGGGTTGTCAGGTCAACCCCTTCTCAAGTCCCGCTCAGGAGAAAGATGGACACCCCCATGTCTCCATGGATGTCCGTGCTTGCACACCAAATGCCTGTATGGGCCAGTACGTGATGATCGCCTGCACATTCACGATCCCCAAGGGATGGCATGTGTACTGGTCCAATCCCGGCGGCTCAGGAGCGGCGACGACCATCGAGGTGCAGGGGCTCGAGGGTCTGATCATCGATCCTGTCCGCTATCCAAGACCACTGGTCTTCGGGGAAGGTGCCGATGTCACCTATGGATATGAGAATGAGTTGACGCTGCTTGTCCCGATCAAGGTTCCACAACGTTTTCCGGATGGCATCGACAGCCTCGATCTCACGGTGCGGGGCGATTGGTTCGTTTGTCGCGAGAAGTGCTTCATCGGTTCAGCCACCAAATCGATCAGTATCCCCTTGACCGACAAGCGGGAACAATTGGAGCCCTGGGTGAATCCCCAGCTCAGCCGATACTCATGGCCGAAGCCGCTGTCCGGCCGACCAAGGACGACCGCCACCTATGAGGAAAACGGCACGCTTGTCATCACCGGGCCCCCGACCAGAGCCGGCAAGATCGGGTTTTTGCCGGATCCCACACCCGGTGTTGAGCTGGGGAAACCCGTTGTTGAGGTTGGGGAAGATGCCTTTTTCGTCACGATACCGGTTCAGTACAGCCCCTCAGACAGTCTTGGGCAAGAACCTGTCGCACGAGGCCTGCTTACTTTCGGTGACGAGGCTACGATGACTTCCTACCAGATTTCAGTGCCCCTGAAGACAACCGAGGGGTCAGACGATTCATCACGTGAAGAAGACATAGAGGAAACACGACCATGAAATTCACAACGCTCATCCTGAGTCTCACCGCAGCCGTTGCCCTGGCGATGAGTTCAACGGCATTCGCTTGCGACACCTGTGGATGCAAGTCCAAGAAGGCCTCCCCTGGCAAGGATGCACCCAAGCAGGCGACCCCCGCAAAGGAGATGCCTGCGGCAACCGCACCAAAGAAAGCGGTTGTTGGACAGATGGCACCCAGCTTTGAACTCACCGACATCGATGGAAAGACTCACAAGCTGTCCGATTACGCCGGAAAGATCGTGATCCTCGAGTGGTACAACCCTGACTGCCCCTTCTCAGGAAAGGCCTCCGGTCAGAGTGTCCACAAGCGAGGCACCGTCAAGCGAACTCAGGAAATGACCAAGAAAGCCAATCCAGAGGTCGTCTACATGCTGATCAACAGCACCTCCAATGCACCGAAGGAAGCCGTTATCAAGCGATCAAAGGAATCCAAGAGCCAATGGGGTCTCGAGAGCCCGATCCTCATCGATCATGGCGGTGCCGTTGGCCGCATGTACCAGGCTCGTACCACTCCACACATGTATGTCATCGATGGAAAGGGCGTCCTGGTCTATCAGGGTGCGTACACCGATGACCGTCGTGGAGGCCAAGGTGAGGAAGAAACGAACTATGTCGTCAATGCCGTCATGGCGGCCAGCAATGACAAGGCGCCGGAACCAGCCAACACCAGGCCATGGGGTTGTGGTGTGAAATATCCACGCTGAGCCGGATCAACTCCCGTCAATACGTTTGACAAGGAAAGCGGCCGCCTTCATGGCGGCCGCTTTTTCTATGGTCTTACTCAGTGGGGATCGATACTAGAGGTTCAGAGGTACCAGCACGTATGTGAAATCACGTCCGGTTCTCAGGACACCCGGTTTGTTGGATGACTTGAACTCGAGATGTATCTCGTTGGTATCCACGACCTTCAAGGCGTCGCCAAGAAGATTCGGATTGAAGTTGATCTCGAGATCATCGCCCTCCCAATCGGAAAGAGGCACTTCGATGACGGCTTCCCCCATCTCAGGAACATGACTCGTCAGAGTCAGCTGCTTCGTCTCAAACTTCATGCACACACTTCTGGATTCCTCGCTTGTCAGAAGCGCGGCTTTACCGATGGCAGTACGGAGTATGTCGCGATCAATGGTGCATCGCTTGTCCTGATCCTTCGGAATCACATCCTCAAATGGCGGGAATTTGCCTTCGACAAGGGTCGTTGTGAGTGTCGACGGGCCTGCGGCTTCATCGACATGGAAGCTGACATGATTGTCGTCGATCGCGATAGAGACAGGCGTCTCGGGACTTCTGACCAGTTGTCGAACGCTGTTCAGGGCCTTGCTCGGAACGATGCATCGACGCTCGCTGTCGCCCTTGAGGCAATCACCCGCAGCGACGGCAAGTCTTCGTCCATCCGTAGCGACCATTCGAAGCTTCTTCTCCTGACGGTCGAAGAGGACGCCGTTGATGGCATACCGACTGTGCTCGTCTGCCGCGGCGAACAGGCTTCTCTCCACCAGGGAGACCAGCCGACCGCCATCGATGACGCAGTCGACCGCGTTCGAATCGAATTCGGGGATTTCCGGAGATTCGGAGGGGTCATAGCCATTGAGCTTGAACTTGGAACCCTCCGCCGTGATCTGGATGTGATGGCCCTTGCCGATGAGCGTGACCGTCTGTGATTTCTTGGATTCACAGGCTTTCACGATCTGGAGAAGCTTGTTGGCCGGAATGAGGAGGTCCCCTTCCTTCTCAACTTCGACTTGATCCATCACATGGCGAAGAGACGCCTCTGTGTCGGTCGCCGCCATGGAGAGCCTGCCGTCTTCGGCCGTAAGCCGGACACAGGTCAGCACGGGTGTTGGGGTACGTCGGGCGACCACTCCACTGATGATGGTGAGCGCTTCAGCGAGGGCTTTGTTGTTGCAGATGACCTTCATGGATATCGGTTTCCTTAGCCACGGTGTCTCCGTGGGAACGCACGGCGTCGAGTGTAACATCCACGGCGGAATCGGGCTGTGTGGGATATCTGGCAGTCAATCGGGTGAGACCCCGGGGCACCCCTGCCCGTATGATGTCCGTATCGCCCTTCTTTGGCAGGCGAATGTAAGACGGTGAACATGTTGCATGATCGAAGAGTTTGGGTACTGGCAGCAGGTGTAATCCTGGCCATGTCTATTTCGGGATGCCAACGCAACCGGGATGGGTCTCTTCGCTCTGACGGCGAGGTCCAGACCGAGCAGGCCAGGCTGGATGAGGCCTCCACCAAGGCCTCCGAGGGTGAATACAGCGATGCACTCGAGATTTTCCATGCCATCCTTGAGGACAATCCGACATCCGGGGAGGCCTATCTGGGCATCGGTGATGTCTATCTGGAACAGAAGGATTACGTGAAAGCGGAACCTGCTCTCGCTCGCGCTGCCAAGCTCGAGCCCAGAAGCTATCAGGCTCAATTCCAGCATGGTCTCGCCTTGCAGATGCTCGATCGATTCCTCGAGGCTGTTCAGGCCTACCACCGCGCATTGACCATCGATCCGGACAGTGCCGAGGCAAATCGAAATCTGGCGATGTCCTATCTGCGGATGGACGAGCCTCGGAACGCCATGCCTTTCGCCGATCGGGCCATCCAGCTCGATCCAACCGCTGGAGATGGGTGGGTGACGCTTGGCGCAGCATACGAGGGCATGCAGAACTGGAGCGAGGCGGCTGCGGCCTACATCGCCGCCTCCGAACGAATGGAGCCGACTCCTGAACTGATGCGGAACCTGCTTCGTGTCCTGATCGAATTGAAGCGTTACCGAGAAGTCATTTCGACGGCCCAGACTCTGCAGCGATTCGGTCCCGATGCAGACGCCTTCGAACGTTCTGGCTGGGCGGCCTTCCGACTCGGTGAATACTCGGATTCGCTCGACTACTACCGCAAGTCCGTCGAGATTGATCCGGAATTCTGGCAGGCCTGGAACGGCATCGGTGTGAATCGCCTGAATGCATGGTTGCTCAGCAATCGAGAGGATTCATCAGCCTTCCGTGATTCGGGCGAAGCATTCAGGTCCTCGTTGCGGATCAACGGAGATCAGACCAAAGTGATCTCGCTTGTCCTCAAGTACCAGCTTTAAATCTTCTCTCCCCCGGAGACAATGAAATGCCCGATCCGGCACTCCTCGAAACCTTTGAATCGCCATCACAGCAGTCCTTCTACATAGAGCATGTCCACGAGGAGTTCACTTCGGTGTGTCCCATTACCGGGCATCCGGATTTCGGACGTGTGATCCTGAGATACGAGCCGGCAGAATTGTGCATCGAGCTCAAGAGCCTGAAGCTCTACTACCAATCGTTCCGAAACGAAGGCGCGTTCTACGAGGCGGTCACCAATCGGATACGGGACGATCTGCGGGATTGCATGAAGCCGAGCTGGATGGAAGTGACCACGGAATGGAAGGGACGCGGTGGGATCCGAAGCACGATCACCGCAACCGCTGGCGAGGAAATGTGAACATACTTTTCGCTACATCCAATCCCCACAAGATCGAGGAGGTCGAGGCCATTCTGGCGCCGCACGGAATCACCGTCGCTTCATTGGCCGATCTGGAGTCGATTCCACCGGAGCCCGTGGAGGATGCCGAGACCTTCGAGGGCAACGCCAGACTCAAGGCCATCGGCTATGCCCGAGCGACCGGGCAGAGATGCCTTGCAGATGATTCTGGTCTGGAGGTGGATGCTCTGGACGGTGCACCGGGCGTTTATTCAGCTCGATATTCCGGTGTCGAGGGGCCACGTTCTGTTCGTGATGCCGCGAACAATAAACGTCTTCTGAATGAGATTGAGTCGATCCCCCAGGAAAGACGTACGGCTCGATTCGTATGCGCCATGTGTCTTGCTGATCCCGATGGCACGATCATCGCCGAGTCGAGAGGTCATTTCGAAGGTCTGATCACGACCGAACCGCAGGGACAGAACGGGTTTGGATATGACCCCCTGCTTTGGTTGCCTGAAGATCGATGCACAAGTGCCCAACTCTCTCCGGAAGAGAAGAACAGGCGATCACATCGGGGATCGGCGACCAGGGCGTTGCTCGACAGACTGTCCTGAGTATTCAGTCATGTGATGCCATGGGGTCTCCATGACTCATCGTGATCAGCACGACTTCAGCCGGGCAGTTCATTCGAAGCGGAAACCAGGCGCCCACTCCAACAGTCACGAACAGTCGGCAGTCCCCAGTCTCATAGAGCCCTGCGCTTCGCTTGTGAGCAAAGGCCATGTTGGCATCGGGCTTGTTGCGTCTGGCTATCTGACCACCATGGGTATGTCCCGAAAGCGTCAGGGGAATTCCGATCTCGGCGGCATGATCGAAGCCCTTCGGGTTGTGGCAGAGAAGAACATGTGGCGATTCCAGTTCGGTCGCCCGATCAATGCTCGTCCTGCATTGGGCTGGTGTGCGAGCCCAGTCGACTCCACCGATCTTCAGCGTGTGACCCTTGTACTCGACGAGGGCGACTTCATCCCGAAGCACCTGAATTCCCAGTTCGCCGGCGACGCGTGCGACCTCTTCTCCCGAATCGAGTTCGTCGTGGTTTCCCAGCACGAGGAAATTGCCCAGAGGCGGTGCCGCATCAACGAAAGCCTGGATCAACGGCTCGACACCACGCCACTCGAGATCGACCAGATCGCCGGTGTTGCAGATGATGTCGGGTGATTCGGCCTTGATGGCCTCGACCGCCAGCATCGCCTTTTCAAGACTCATCAGGTCGCCGAAATGGAAGTCGCTGACATGACCGATCCGGAGCCCATCCAGCTCGCGTGGCCACGCCGGTGTGCTGATCTGAACGTGCCGGGTGATTGGAGGAGTCGTTTCATGACGCCGGCTGAGCCACCCGCCCGTGAGACGATCGGCGCCACGAGTCAGAAGGCTGTGTCGAATCTTCGCTTTGCGGTATTTGAAACCACGAGTCGGTTTCCCGGGCTGACTTGCTTCGTCTGGTTTCTTCGATGTCATGCGAAGCCGCCTTCAATCAACCTTGTGGAAACTCAGAATTGGATGGTTGCACCAAGAAAGAGACCCTGAAAGTTGGGATTCACACTCCAATCACCATCATTCAAGCTGTACTTCTCGTACCGATAGCCGATCGAAGCCGCGATGTTAGGGGTGAAGAAGAACTGGAATCCGCCACCGGCATGCCACATGAAGCCGCCATCGACCGGCGTTCCGCCAAGGCCGCCCATCGCGTACACGCGGATGGAATCCATCCAGGAGACGAATCGCTTCATGTCGAATTCGAAATCTAGATTGGCACCACCCCAGACCGACCACCAGGCCGAACCGTTGGAGACGGTCTCCCCGGATGCCGTGAGCGTCTGATCGATATCCAGCCAGGAGATCCCGACATGTGGTCCGAACCCCAGACGCAGCGGATGCTCCTTGGAGAGCTGGGCTTCACCCAGCGGGTTCCATGCTCTCCATCCAGCTTCGGCGGAAGCGAAGGCCATGTCGAAGGTGGAGGTGAAGTCGAGTCCAGGACTCAGTTGGATTGAGCCCCATTCGGAGAATTCCTCGGCGGTTGTCGAGCCGGATGTGTTGAAGGTCGAGCCGGAGATCCGGACGGACCAGTCCCCTCTCGCGATGACGGCTTCCCCTCTGAAGGCCGTGATGAGATCCGTCAGTCCCAACTGGGTATCCAGTTTCAGTTCGGGTGCATTGGCACCATTGGAGGCATCGCCTCGTATGCGCAGCAGCCAGGCGCCCGGAGTGATGTCGAATGTCAGCTCTGGTGTGTTCTCCGGAAGAACAGCGCCGCCATCGGTCGAGTTCGAGGCCCGTGTATCGGCGGAGACGCCTTCCAAAGCGGCGTCATCACTTGATCCCGCCTGCATTGAAAGTGAAAGCGCAAGGCACAAGGTGTAATACATCATGTCGATTTACTTTCCTATCTTCGAGGACCACTCTTCAGGTGGACTTCCCCGTGACCCTCGACGACTTCTCCGATTATCGTCGCTCGCTCACCGAGTTTTCGAACCTGGCGAAGCACGGACTCCACAAATGCCGGACGAACCGCCAGAACGAATCCGATTCCCATGTTGAATACCCGGTACATCTCCTCGTTCTCGACGGCACCATGATGCTGGAGGAATTCGAAGATGGGAGGAACTTTCCAACTGCTCGTGTTGATGACGGCGTCCACATCATCCGGAAGCATTCGATTCAGATTGCCCGGAAGACCACCCCCGGTGATATGAGCCATCGTGGAGACGACTTTCTTCACACGGTAGTGTCGGAGCACATTCACGATCGTCTGGCTGTATATGCGGGTCGGCTCGAGGAGGATCTCTCCAAGCGATCGATCGTCATGTCCCTGGAATTCCTCGTAGCAACGCGCCAGATCAAGCGAGGCGTGATCGATGATCTTTCGAACCAGGGAGTAGCCGTTGCTGTGGACCCCGCTGCTGGCGAGTCCGATGAGGACGTCATCCGCCTGTACCCGAAGTGGATCGGTCGCACGGTCGAGCTCCACGACACCGACCGCGAATCCGGCGATGTCGAAGTCGCCTTCCGCATAGATGTCGGGCATCTCGGCGCACTCGCCGCCGATCAGGGCGCAGCCCGCGATCTCACAGCCTCTGGCAACACCCGACACGATTCGTGAAGTGATCTCGGGATCCTGTCGATTCAGACCGAGATAATCGAGAAAGAAAAGCGGCTCGGCGCCCTGAACGATGAGATCGTTGATATTCATCGCCACGCAGTCGATGCCGACCGTGTCGTACGATTCGAGTTCGGCCGCCAGCTTGACCTTGGTTCCGACACCATCTGTGCAGGCAGCCAGTACGGGATCCCGGTAGTTCCGTTGAAACAACTTCTCGTTGAAATCCAATCGGAAGAGTCCAGCAAATCCCCCCAATGGTCCCATGACCCTCGGGCCATGTGTTCTCTTGAGGGCGGCCTGCATCATGGCGACCGCCCGGTCTCCGGCGTCGATATCGACTCCAGATCCCGCATAGGTCAGTCCCTGTGATGTGGGTTTCTGTGAGGGCATCCGGCCAGTGTATCGCTGCCGGACTCATCAGATGAGGTCCCTCAGGGCCTGTCCACGAGCCATCCCCCCAATTCAATTGCAAACTCGGGGGAGATCTCTTGCCTAGGGATGAAATTCGGTGGATCCTGAGAATTGCGGTGAGACTGCAGGGGTATGGACCGCATACGGGTTGAAGGCCTTTTTTCAGGCTGTCTGAAGGGCCATTCAGGAGGATTCTCTATGCCATGGCATCCACTTTCCAAAGTGTTCAACCGTTTGATGCCTCAGCGGCTCAAGGCAACTTCTGTATTGATGACCATCCCGTGTTTCCTGTCATCCGCTCTGACCTTGGCTCAGACACCGCCAGGCGATTGCCCCGGTCAGCCGAATGTCGTCGAGGGTGAGAATTGCGGCGCCCAGATCAACCCGGGATGCCAGAGCTCGGCACCACTTTTCACGGAAGTCGCCTGTGGCGAGCTTGTATGCGCAACGACTTGGGCCAATGGTGGCGCCAGAGATACCGACTGGTATCGATTGCCTGTGAATGACGTGGATGGCAGTGGACAGGACCGGATCCGGATTCAGGTGCGTTCAAGCCTTCCGTTGATCGCTCATGTTCGATTGGATTGCTGGGATCCTCCAGTCAACATCTCCGACAGCCAGTTCGAGCCAGTTTCGGCCGAATGGGTTATTGACATCGAGCTCTGCGTCATGGGCAATATGGATGTTCTCATGCAGCTGCAACCGGGATTCAAGGCCTCGGGACCGATTCTCGAAGGCTATCCCTGCGACACCGGTGGATATCCCTACTACTTCTCCGCCGTCTGCGATGTCGACTGCACCGAGACGCTTTGTCCGGTCTGTGTTCAAGCGCCAGAAGGCCTTGTCGGCTGGTGGATGCTCGATGATGAATCAGGAGGCTCGTTTGCAGGCGATGCTGTCGCCAACCACAACGCCACATTTGTTGGCCCAGTCCTATCAGGAGTGTTGGGCGCGGTTGACAACGGCATCTCCCTCGATGGCTCGAGCTCGTATCTGGATATCGACGACGCTCGACAATTGAATTTCGAGGAGGGTGACGACTTCACTCTGATGGCCTGGATCAAGATCAATGGCGGCACCGGAACCAGAATTCTCTTCAACAAGATGACGACCCAGGCACCATTCAGAGGCTGGGGTCTCGGGCTCAATGACGACAATCAGCTGCTGATGACTCTGGCTGACGATGCTGGCCCCAGCATCTTCTCATCAACGGCCTTCGTGCCTGAGGACAGATGGACACATGTCGCCGTTTCCGTGGACCGAAGCCAGACCGACGGCTTGAAGTTCTACATCAACGGTGAACTGTCCGGAACGAGTGACCCCACCCAGCATCAACTCGATCTGACCAATGACAGGCCTGTGTATCTGGGTTGCTCGGAGACCACCGGCGGACTGACCCGCTTCTTTGCCGGCGGCATAGATGAAGTCATGATCGTCGACTATCCATTGGAGTCCTTCCAGGTTCGTGACATTGCCAAGGCTCGTTGCGGCGGGGTCTGCAAGCAGCGGCTTCACGTGACGCGGTTCTCACCCGTCTGTGACGGCAGTACGGAATCGTCGGCCATCATCACCATCTTCAATGATCGTCCTCGAGGTGCGAGTTACGAATTGACGTTCGATGGAATTCCAGCAAATGGAAACGACTGCAACATCGATGGGCCAGTCGTCTTCACGGCGGACCAGCAGAATCCGATCGTTGTACCGCCACTCGGTCGTCAGGAAGTCAAGGTGACGATCTCGAAGCCCTCCGGAATGCAGGAGGACGGTGACACGGGTTGCTGGCGTTCCTTCATTCAGGAGGCGACCCAGCTGCAACCTGTGGAGACACGTCGTGGCTACGTCATTCTCACCGAACGCATCTGCGTCGAACCGCTTGGCATTCCAGCCGGAGTCCAGGGGCTGCCGCTGAACGAGATCACGCCGGTCGAGTTCGCCGTTCACAATCTCACGGACGACCAGTACCAACTCATCTACAAGCTCTTCGCGGTCGATTCGATCACCGGTGCGCCGAACATGTTGATGAAACTGGACAATCAGGAACCCGGTGACGGCGTTGTCGGAATGATCATGATTCCGCCGAACGGATCCGAACTCGTCGTCGTCGAAGCACAGTGGGTCTTCGGCCGAGCGGACACCGAGGAGTCCACCAAGGGCAAGGTCACAGACATCGTCATGTATCAGGATCCCGGAAAGATCGAGCCGGACACGGGCATCGGATCGAAGGGAACCGAATCGACCGAGCGGTCCCAATCCATTTGTGATGAAGGCGACTTGGATTGCGATGGTGTGGTGGATGTGGACGATCTGCTGGAACTGCTGTCACAGTATGGTGAATGCCCGGATCCGACCGATTGCAGTGGCGATCTCGATGGCGACGGTGACGTCGATGTGAACGACCTTCTGGCCCTGCTGGCCGCCTACACCACCAGTTGAACCCCTCGCTCCGGGCCCTCCTGCTAGACTCCTCGATCAATTTCATCGAGGCTTTCAGAAGTCCAGTAGGGAGAACGCCATGTCCATCCTCGTAGATGGTTCAACCAAGGTCATTTGTCAGGGTATCACGGGTACGTCGGGCGCCTTTCACACCAAGGGCTGCTTCGACTACGGCACCAAGATGGTCGGCGGCACGACGCCAGGCAAGGGCGGCACCAAGGATGCCAACGGCCTGCCCATCTTCGATACCGTTCAGGACGCGGTCGACGCCACCGGCGCAACCGCCAGCATGATCTTCGTTCCACCGCCATTTGCGGCGGATGCCATTCTCGAAGCGGCCAATGCCGGTATCGAGGTCGTCTGCTGCATAACCGAAGGCATACCCGTTCAGGACATGGTTCGTACCAAGCACATCCTGAAGGAGTTCCCCGACTGCTGTCTAATCGGACCGAATTGTCCAGGCATAATCACACCGGGCATTCGAGTTGATGGAGAAGGATCGTCGGCAACATTCCGTGATGGATGCAAGATCGGCATCATGCCGGGCTACATCCATGTTGCGGCTGCCGATGCACCATCCGGAAAGTCGGTAGGCATCATCAGCCGAAGCGGCACGCTCACCTATGAAGCAGTTTGGCAGACATCGGCCATGGGTCTGGGGCAGACCACCTGTGTCGGTATTGGCGGAGATCCCGTCAGAGGCATGGGCTTCATCGATCTTCTGGCGAAATTCGATGCGGATCCCGAGACCGACGGCGTCGTCATGATCGGCGAGATCGGCGGCACGGACGAGGCCGAAGCCGGTGTCTGGATCAAGGAGAACATGAGCAAGCCGGTTGCCGCGTTCATCGCAGGCCGAACGGCTCCAAAAGGCAAACGAATGGGCCATGCCGGGGCAATCATCGGCGGAAGCGACGACACCGCACAGGCGAAGATGGACGCACTCAAGTCCTGCGGCGTCTCCGTCTGTGAGTCACCTGCCCATCTCGGTATTCGCATGGCCGAAGCACTGGGAATCGACGTTCCGCAGGAAGTTGCCTCGTGAAACCGTGCACAACGGCAACGTTCCTCCTGTTATGCGCAGGTCTCCTATTGACTGCCTGCGTCAGTTCGGTCCCCGGTTACGAGGGTCCACGCATACAGGTGATCGTGGACAACAACACCGCGACCATCATCGCCAATCATCGATCATCAGGATGGACGCTCAATGTCGATCGAACACAGGTCGAGAACAATACGGCCAAGGTTTGGGTGACGGCGTCCAGTTCTGGCAAGGGCACTTCGTCCACTCAGGAGATCGTTCTCGATCAGGATCGATTCGACAACAAGAACTTCGCATGCTGCCAGGTCTTTGCGAAGGTCACCAGATCGGGTACGGCCCATCAGGACGACTACGTGCCAGCGGGCCTCGGTTGCAACTGAATCGAATTCAAGGCGACATGGCTGCCGCGGTCATGACGAAGGGGATCGTGGCTTCCGATTCCGCCTGAGTCTGTTCATCCCGAACTCGTACCTTCAACTGGTACTTGCCAACAGAAAGATTGGTTGGAATCGTGACCTTCTGGGCAGTGAAGTAGTCGCTTCGACGTGTTCTGGATCGGTCTGTCGCGGTCTGCCATGACTCCCGCCATACGGGTATGCCATCGCGATCCGAGTAGATCACAAGCTCCTGACTGGTCGCGGTCTCCCACTGCCCCTTGCTATCCAGACGACTGTCAAAGCCCTCCAGCTCCATGTAGAGGATGATTTCCTGCCCTGAATGGGCGATGAAGTTGTATTCATCATGCTCGCTTCGTAGCGCCCATTCATCGACATCCCCGAATCCACCGACTCTGGTCACGAGCGACTGCTGTGCCAGTCCGAAACTTGGTTTCTGCTTCAGGGAAGCCTGAAGACCCTGAATGGTTTCCGTCAGCATTTCCAGAGTCGCTTCCTGATCGTCCATTCCATGTTCCATCACCAGGAACCACTGCTGCAAGGCCACGAGTGCCACCCGCTGTTCATCAGTCAGTGATTCCACCGTCTCCGGATGGACGGTTCGATTCTTGTCCAACATCGCCAACGCAGCCATGACCGTGAGATCCCGCATTGGCGTCCTTCCCCGCCTACTTCGTTCCTGAAGTGCTCTGGCCAGTTCGTCAGCGAGACCACTGACGCTTTTCGCGGGGAGTGCTGCGGTGGCTCGGAACTGGAGACTCGAGGCCTGATCGGATATCTCACGATCATCGGTTTCAGGGATTGGATCCGATCCGGGCTCATTCCAGACGACCAGAGGAGGTGTCCCGCTCGCACTGGTCGTGCCCGTATCCATGACATGTGGATCGCCAGCGTTCATCGCCAGACTATCCAACAGATCCTGTCGAGCCCGAGCTGCGATGGCCTCGGCTTCGGAGGATTCGGACCCTGACGCGAGTTCTGATTCAGAGGAAACGGATTCGAGCGTTGGAGGGCCCACAAAGGCTTTTTCCGCCGTTTCAGGTCTGGTTTGCGACTGACATCCCGCCGTCATGAGGATCATGAGGCAGATTGCATTCAAGCCATGGAACATTCGGTAGTTCATGTGTCCTCCTGACACGTATTGGCCATCCTGGCCATAATTTGGATCGCATCGACCGTGTTCTCGGAATCAACTCCGATCAACGGGGGGCGAGCTCCCTGAGTCTATCGGCCAGTACGACCGTCAAGCCTTCAAGAGCGTGCCTTGGATCTCCAATTCCCCTTCTCAGATCCGCCTGTGTCCGAACCGCATCACGGAGCCGTGCAGCTGCTTCGGCCGGCGACATCTTCTTGGCTGCGGCCATGATTCGATCCGCGGTTCGACGGTCACCCTTTCGATCGAATATCCCGGCTTCTCGCTGAGCCTGATTGCGGGGCATGCCTTGATCAAGCAGTGAGGAGGCGGAATGCAGGCTTCTGAGAAGATCCGTCAAGGCCCAGAAGGCCGGCACATCCTGTCGATCACGGGACAATTCGAAGATCTCCCGGATGGTCTGCAGGCTGCCTTCGGGCCCATCGAGCACCACGGCGTTCTTGATCGCCCAGCCCTCTTCCTCACGCGAGGCACCGACGGCTTCCTTGACCATCCTCATGGTGATCTGCTTTTCGGAACCGGCCAGCATGGCAAGCTTTGTTAGCTCACCATCAAGACGACCCAGATCCAGACCGACCCTGTTCACGAGCAGATCGGCCGCCTGTTTTTCAATGGTGACTTCATATTCCTTCTCGCACCGTCTCAGACACCAACCGGCTGCCTGACTCTCATCCTCGACACCGACTCTGAAGACCGACATCACCTTGTCGAGATTGCCGCCTCTCCATGTCTCGGTTCTCAGCAGCAGCGTGGCGCCGTCACTCGGCGATTTGGCGTACGCCTCGAGGATCTGTCTGGCCTTGCTTCCACCTTTCGGCTTCGGGGACTCGCCATCATCACCACCCTTGGCTACAAGAAAACTGTCAGCCTTGTCCACGATGATGAGCTTGTGAACATGCAGCAGCCCGACCGATTGCAGTTCCTCGAGCACTTCGCCCGGTTGCGCATGGTCTCCATCGAAATCGAATCGATCGATTTCTCCATGGATGGATTCAAGTTTTTCAACGACCTGAGTGGTGTGATGATTTCGCAGGAAGGTGTCGCGACAGACCAGAACGACGCAGTTTTCCGAACCATCGAACTGGAACTTGGGGGATGCGGATTTGCGTGGATATGCGGCTGCGGCCATCAGGGCAGGTTACCTTCTTCGAACCCTTGATGGATGACCGGATCTTCACGGTACCATGTCGCCATGCTCGTTCTCGAGGTCATTCGCGGCGTTGATCACGGTCGGATTTTCCCCCTGCCGCCGGGCGAGCCACAGTTGCTGGGCCGTTCATCCGAGGCCTTGCCACTCACCGATCGTTCCGTCAGCCGTCGACATGCAGAACTGACGCCCGATGGCGACGACTGGTGGCTGCGAGATCTCCAGTCAGCCAACGGCATCTGGGTCAATGGCCGTAGGGTCGAGGATCGAGTCAGGCTCCGCGAAGGTGACGAGATCAGTTGCGGTCAGACGGTTCTGCGATTCACTCCCGCGGATCGACTGATAAGTGGACCAGCGGCTCGATCGGATCTGCCGGCGGAGCTTCCACCCGCGGGCACGGTGGCGATGAGCGAAAGGGACATCGAGTTGCCCCACACCCTCGAGGCGGCGCAAGCCAGACTTCGTCTTCTCGAGACGCTCTCGAGCCTCGCGATCTCCACAACGGATTCCATGGAGATCATCGATCGCTCGATCGAGATGCTTCTGGCGCAGTTCGAACCGTCAGCCATCTTCGTTCTGAAAAGGTCGGAAGACGGAACTGATCTGGATCCGGTAGGACGCCATCGCGGTTCGCTGGAAATCTCCCATGCCGTCGTCGAGAGGGTCCAGCAAACAGGCCGCTCTCTTCTTGTGCTTGATGCGCAGGAAGACGAGCGATTCAAGGAGATGAAATCGATTCAGGATCTGGGACTCCGCTCCGTAATGGCGGTACCACTGCATATGGCTGATTCAATGTTCGGTGTCGTCGTGCTCGATCATCGCGAGGAGGCATCCGTGTGGGACGAGGAGGACATCCGTCTTCTGGCAGCTGTCGGTAAGCAGATTTCCCTTGCGATCATCAATGCCAATGTGGCGGCGGATCAGATCCGTCAGGCCCGACTCGTCAGCATGGGCGAGACGGTCGCCACCATCTCCCATGCCGTCAAGAACATCATGCAGGGCCTTCGAGGTGGCGCTGGTGCCGTTGAGCTGGCTTTGTCCAGAGGCGACATCGACATGGCTTCAGAGGCCTGGCCGATACTGGCTCGGAATCTGGACAGGATTCATGACCTGACCTTCAACATGCTGGCCTGGTCTCGTTCGGCAGCACTGGAACTGGAGTCCATTCAGATCGGGCCCATTGTCCAGGAGGTCATCGAACTACTCGGCCCGTCGTGTCGTCATCGAAAGGTCAGCATCAAGATCGATGGTCATGATGATCTCCCTCCCGTGCCGGTGGACGCCTCAGCGTTCCATCAGGCCGTCCTCAATCTCCTAACCAATGCGATCGAAGCGGTGCCAGCCAAGACAGGGCGGATTCAGGTTTCTCTCACGACCGATGATCAATGCCAATGGTTCAATTGCGTCGTCGAAGACAACGGGGATGGCGTGGCCCCAGAGCGACATATAGAGATTTTCCAGCCCTTCACCTCCACTAAGGGACAGCGTGGAACGGGACTTGGTCTAGCCGTCACCCGCAAGATCGCCCATGAACACGGTGGTGATCTGATTCTGGACCCCGCTTTCCAGACAGGGGCACGTTTCCTGCTCCGCTTGCCGATGGATCTCGATGGCGATCCCGGGGACACGGATTCGCCGGGTCCTGCAGACCGGGTTCGAAATCTGGATGAGTTCGACAGTTGATCAAATCCAGCAATACACCCCTAATACGACTGTACGCCATCCACGTCCCGGTCCTATCATGCTCATCTTCAAGGAGGCAATCGCCCACAAATAGGGCGACGCGACGACCATGATGGAATTCGCCACATCGCATCCGAACAGCCCGCTTTCACCAATGGTGCAGGCAGGGCTATCCGTTTCACCTGAGGCCAACAGAGCCGCCGCTCCAAGCATGCAGCGAACTCGCGAGATGACACTTGACGAGTTGTTGCTGGAAAACAGAGTGATCTTCCTTATCGGTGACATCAACTATTCAACCGCTTCGCGGGTGATGATGCAGATGCTCTATCTCGAAGATCAGAAGCGCAACCAGACGATCAACTTCTACATAAACTCCCATGGTGGAGCTGTGGACGACACGTTGGCCATCTATGACACCATGCGTTTCATCTCCAGCGATATCGCGACCTACTGCATCGGCCGCGCCTATTCGGGCGCAGCGTTGCTGCTCGCCGCCGGCTCAAGGGGGCATCGACACATCCTGCCCCATGCCAAGGTGATGATCCACCAGCCCTACGGCGGCGTCACAGGACAGGCCAGCGATGTCAAGATCCAGGCCGATGAGATCATCAAGTCCAAGGCGGCCTTGAATCGCATCCTGTCGGATCACACGGGACAGCCCTATGAGACCGTGGCGGCCGACAGCGAACGTGATAAGTTTTTCTCTGCCACAGAAGCCAAGGACTATGGCCTTGTCGACGTGGTTTGCGAGTTCCCTGAGGAATCGAAGTAGTCAACGTACTCTTCCGCGAGAACGGAATGGACATGTCCCAACTGATCCCAATCGTCATCGAGAAGGAAGGCCGCGGAGAGCGAGCCTACGACATCTTTTCTCGTCTTCTTCGAGATCGAATCATCTTCGTTTCCGGCCCGGTCGGAGATGAAATGGCAAACCTCGTGGTCGCCCAGCTTCTCTTTCTTGCCAATGAAGACAGCGAATCTGATATCTCGCTGTATGTGAATTCACCCGGCGGATCGGTCACAGCGGGTCTCGGCATCATCGACACGATGAACTTCGTGCAGTGTGATGTGGCCACCTACATCATTGGTCAAGCAGCGTCGATGGGCTCGCTCATCGGGTGCTCCGGCGCCAAGGGCAAGCGATGCAGCCTCCCGAACGCCAAGAATCTCATGCACCAGCCATTGCTTGGCGGCGTTCTGGAAGGTCAGGCGACCGATCTCGAGATCGAAGCCAAGGAGATGTTGAGAATCCGCGAGGTTCTCTACAACATCTACTCCAAGCAGACGGGCCGATCATTCGACCAGATCTGTCAGGACTGCGAACGCAATACATGGTTGAGCGCCGATCAGATGGCCGAGTACGGCCTGATCGATCGTGTCATCCATGAATTGCCGGCATCGTCCTGATGGAACGACTCCCAGATAGTCTGAAGGATCGACGAATCTCCGTCATTCTTCTCGCGGCTGTCGCGGTGCTTGTGTCGGGGGTCCAGTTCTCCTGCAAGAATCGCAGCCGGGCCATGAGTGCCCAGCTTCGTGATCAGGTCCATGAACTCGAGTCTGAAAATGAAACGCTCCGGCTTCGTCAGGAGGAGCTGGAGATCCAGCTAAAGACCTCGAAATCGGGCTCCGATGGTTCCAGATCGAGGGATTCTGCTGTTCCCGTGGTGACCCGCATCATGTTGGATGGAGCCAGTGGCCGGAGGACGACACCGGATGCCAGTGGTTCGAGGCCACTTGAAATCCATGTGACGGCAGTGGATGGTAGAAATCGTCCAATCCAGCTGGCCGGGTCCATACGGGTGAAGGTCACACGGATTCAGGAAGATGGCCCCCCAGTTGAACTTGCGGATATCCAACTCTCACCTGACGAGCTTCGAGATGCCTGGCGAGGGGGTCTGATCGGCGGCCCGACCTGGCTGGTGAAAGTACCTCTTGAAGAATCTGATCTGGCATCCGGTTCGGATTCTTTGAATGTGAATGTCTTCTATCGAGATCTACGGACCGGTGAATTGCTGGAATGTGGAGACGAGGTGGACATTCGCTGAATTAGACGAGTTCGATTTCGGTAGTACCATGCCTGTAATGAGTCGGACAAAAGTCACCCTGATCGTGTCTCTGATACCGCTCCTGGCATGTCTGTCAGGCTGCTATCGCCCGCTCTTTGATGCCGGCCTCCCTCGAAACCAGTTCTCGCAGCATGACGCTGCCAGAGATGGCGAGACCCCCATGGAGGGCAAGGATGCCTTCGGCAATACCCAGCCAGCACTTCGTCAGAGACTTATGACGAACTGACCGGGATGGAACACTTTGCCACGATCGTGCGGAAGATGATGGAGGTCCGATAGTGAAATTGATAGAAATCCCTTTCCCTGAAGGCTTTGCTCAAGTCAACCGGGGGGTATGTACCGATATGAAATGACGGAGAGGGAGCGCGATTGTTCCCACTTCATCTCCAACCAGTTACTGATCCGGATTCCACGTGACCCAGCACGGACGCGACACTTCAAAGGCCCCGATTTCTCGACGAACCCAGATCGTTCTGGGTAGTTTCTTCGCTGCCATGACCGCGGTCATCGTTCTTCTGGATCTGGGAACCCCAACAACCGCCACGGGCTTTCCGCTGACAAGCCTTGGAAATCTTCAGGACAGGCCTGCTGAAGACCCAGTCTTCATGCTCGAAAACTCCTTGGATCGAGATCGCTGGAGGGGAATCGTGATTCATCATCTGGGTGAACCCTTCGGTACCGCCGAGTCGGTTCATCGCCGGCACCTCGGGTGGGGATATCAGGGACTTGGTTATCACTTCCTCATCGGCAACGGAAACGGTCTGGCTGATGGCGAGGTCCATGTCGGTTATCGATGGAATCAACAGCTTCCAGGCGCTCACGTCGTGGGCGAATCCGGCCAGTACCACAACGAGAGATCGATTGGAATCTGCCTGGTTGGCAATGGCCAGAGAAGAGGGTTCACCGATCGACAGATTCGCCATCTGACTCGATTGGTCCAGAGACTCCAGCAGGAACTTCGTATTCCAGCCGATCAAGTACAGCTCCACTCTAGTGTGGCAACAGGCCAATCAAGCCCGGGCCGCTTCTTCCCAGTGGCCGATTTCCGCGAGCAACTCCTGAACATTCAGGACTGAACCGCTCCTTAACACTTGAAAACAAGCATTCAGGCCCGATCAATGGAATTGAGATCCCATCGGGCCTTTTTAGATCCGGGGCTTCAGATCTTTCGAGGCATGCTCCCATGCTGTTGATTGAGGCATACGTCATCGTGAGGTAGATTAAAGGGTCTGGAGCGGGCATCCCAAACTGCCCCTTTCGTTGTGTAGACGGATTGCAAGGGGGGCATTTCCCTATTCCCCGGGACTGCTGGTGGGCTGAATCAACAATGAGCATGCCTCGTTCAATCAAGAACTTCACCGTGCTCGCCCATCTGGGTGACGGCGCCCGATCCAGTATCTACGCCGTTCAGGACAACAAAACCAAGCAGGTTTGGGCGCTGAAGCATGTTCTCCGGGTCACGGAGAAGGACGATCGCTTCATCCAACAGACGGAAGAGGAATACGCGATTGGTTCCAAGCTGGATCATCCCAGCATCCGTCGTCTCGAACGGCTGATCAAGACCCGCAAGTTCCTCAAGACCACATCCGTGTCCCTGATCATGGAGCTTGTAGACGCCACCACCTTGGACAAGCGAATTCCCAAGAACTACGGCGATATCGTTCGAATCTTCCATCAGGTCGCACAAGGTCTGGTTCACATGCATGGTCGTGGTTTCGTTCATGCGGACATGAAGCCCACCAATGTTCTGGTTCTCGAGGACCTGAGTGTCCGGATCATCGATCTTGGTCAGGCCTGTTCCATCGGAACGGTCAAGCCAAGAATCCAGGGGACGCCCGGCTACATTGCTCCGGAGCAGGCCCGTCGTGGAGAAATCACACCACAGACGGATATCTACAACCTCGGCGCCATGATGTACTGGGTACTCGTTCGGGATGTCATACCAACGGCGTTGCCACCATCGAGTGGCGAAGGTGCCGACGCGGCCAGTGTTCGCGAGGACCACGAGATCAAGTTGCCCACCCCACCTCACGAACAGAATCCACTCATCCATCCACTGCTTTCCCAGCAGATCATGGATTGCATCCAGTTGGATCCCAAGGATCGACCGGAATCGATGGATGTCGTGGCCAATCGGCTCGAGATGATTCAACAGGTCCTCCGATGTCCGGCTTGACCCGTCGAGCAACGACCATTGTCTGTGTTCGCCGCAATGACGAGGTCGCCATGGCTGGGGACGGTCAGGTCACGCTTGGTGACACGATCGCAAAGGCTAATGCCGTCAAGGTCAGGAAGATCGATGGACTGGGTGCTCATAACGCCGGTGTCCTGGCGGGATTTGCGGGCGGTGCGGCCGATGGCTTCGCACTTCTGGAGCGGTTCGAGGCGACACTCAAGGCGACGCCCACCAATCTCATGAAGGCTTCCATAGATCTTGCCAGACAATGGCGAACTGATCGCGCCTTGCGACGATTGGAGGCGCTCATGATCGTGGCCGACCGTGATGTGACCTTGATGCTTTCTGGACAGGGAGACGTCATCGAGCCGGCCGATGGGATCTGCACCATTGGTTCCGGCGGAACAGCTGCTCTGGCGGCAGCTCGCGCGTTGTTGAGCCGAACCGATTTGATTTCGAGCGAGATCTGCAAGGCCTCGCTCGAGATTGCCGCTGATATCTGCATCTACACCAACCATTCGGTGGTTCTGGAAACCCTGTGATCGGCATTCACCCGACCTTTACAGGGACTCGGGCAGCTCTGCCGATGTCAGGTGTATGCCGGGCATACTGACCAGAATCATTCGAGGTGGGCGTGGGATGCCTCCAGCACCCGCAGGAGCCGTTCTAAGGGTTCTGCGGCAAGCCGTGAGGAGTGACGTCCGCGTAATCCGCTGGTGCGACGACGGGACGCCTGAAACCTTGTCCACGACGTTGCTGGCCGTTGAACGCACGGGACTTGTCATTACTCGTCCCGAAGGCACCAATAGAATTCGACCCGGCGAGCCACTGGAGATCGTCCTTCAGGGGGGCGGAGGCCGCTTTCGCGGGCGTGCTCGTTGTCTTGGACTCAGTGAACGGCCAAGTGGCGGCAGCCGGCCCATTCCCACAATCCGGCTGAGTCTGCCCAATCGGCTGCAGGGCGGCGAACGACGACAGAGCCATCGAGTGAGCGTCGGCTTCGACTTGGCACCCACGGGGCAGCTTCGGGATCCTGAGACCGGGAGCCTCTGGCTTGCGGACATCATCGACATCAGCATGGAGGGGATG
>MDTD01120672.1_pt1 | contig 21613 bp, 19 predicted proteins | sample 811221 | NCBI WGS metagenome assembly MDTD01 (sample SAMN05326646, study PRJNA326480) | marine metagenome | isolation source: seawater | place: Pacific Ocean: South West | collected 2011 | reverse complement strand
GCATGAGAACCATGGCTACCCGACTGCCAGGTGGCCCCTCCCTGAAAAAGTGCCAGTGTTACCAATGCCCAACTCCAGATATCCGTTGCAGGCGTCAGGCTGCCAGCATGCATTTGTTCTGGGCTGCAGAAGATTTCATTGATTGCCGGGCTGCGAATTTCAGAGCTGAGCATCCCTTTGGAAGAACCTTCTGCAAAAGCACGGGCATGATAGATACCGAAATCGGTCAGCTTTGCTGTTCCTGCGCGAGTCATCAAGACATCCCGCGGCGAAAGAAAACCATGCAGGATACCTTTTTCATGGGCAAACGCCAATCCTTCTGCAATTTGCAGGGCAAGGTCAATGACAGTGATTAGTACTCGCTCGGGGCTGCCAACGTATAATTGGCGATCCAACAGCCAGTCTTCAAGCCGACCACCATTGATGTACTCAATCAGAATCCAAGGGTCATGGTTGACGAAGCGGACGTCGAAACATGTTGCCACATGAGGGTGCTGTCCCATATTGATCCAATCATCAATCGAACTGACAAAGTGCTCGTAATCCTCTTCTGTCTGCAGGTATCCTGCCCGAGGTGTTTTGACGATCATTTCAGTTTTCCAGAGCTTGTGATAGACACGATACATAGGACCGATTGTGCCTTGCCAGGATTTGCGTACGAGAAAACATCCATCGATCAGTTTTCCATCGCCAACCAGCTCTGGCTCTGGTTCCTCAACTTCGCATTCCTGCACTACAAAAGATGACTGGCATCCCTCACAAAAAACCTGATCTCCTACAAAAGAATCATCAACCTGGTAAGGTGCTTCACAAATCGGGCAATAAGTTGTCCAAGACCGCACGATAGGTTCCATTGCAGTCGCGATAAAAACTGTCTGGCAGGACGGACAGGTCGTTTTGGTCCCTTGCATGGCGTCGGCAAGCTCAAATGAAGCTCCGCAGGACGGGCAACCGACTTTCATTCGCGCACACTCCTCACCGACAAAAATATTGTACTGATCCCACCACTGGATCTGCCCAACAGGCAGAAGGCTCCACCTTGCAGTGTCTCTGACGTTTATAGTGTACGGCAACTAAGGGTAATTGAAAAGCAGCTGGAGAGCAATTGCGAGAGAATGCGAAAGGTATCCTTGTCTGCCGCTTATTGTCGAGGAGAATGCATTTGTTGACCTCAAATAATGCCTATTTCCACATCCATCGATCATCATTTTGCAGCCACTTTTTAACGTCATCTGAACGCAAGGCTTTGCTGGCCGACTGGTCATCGCACAAATAAGCTTTCCAGAAGAGGGTCGAAAGCTCTTTGATCGCAGCATGCATATGTGGCTTGACGAGTTTCCCCCTGCGTCCTCCTGGGCCGGAAAAAACAAAATGCTGGGCTCCGTCCAGAACAAGCTGATACGCGGAGCCCGTTGGTAGAGCTTTGTAGACAGTTAACCGCGATTCGGGAGTGACAGTACGATCAACAGGACTGCGATCGTCAGTTCCTGTCATGCACAATACAGGCAAATGCACCTGACCGAACGCTTTTTCTGCTGGTATTCCCTTTGCCTCTGAAGGGCTCATGATGAGGCAAGCCTTAATGCGCGGATCAGGGTAGGAAATACCAAATGGAAAAACCTGCCCCATTATAGCTTGCGTTGTCATTCCCCCAAAGCTGTGGCCACTCATCCCAATGTGCGCAAGGTCAACTTGCCCATGAAGCGCATGTCCTTTATCTCCATCCATTGCTTCCAGTTGATCCAGTACAAAGGTGATATCAACCACCCGGTCTTTGAAACTACGGAAATTTGCGGCCTGTTTCAATTCATCAAACTTTTTGCCTGGGGAAGCATCTTTCCAGACCGTGACATCGCTGCCGGGATGCTGGACATATACTGCGACAAAACCGTTTTCTGCCCAATGCTCACCAAGATAGGACGCTCCATCTCGTGAACCACCCAAACCATGGGAAAAGATGACAACAGGATACGCTTCCTTGTGACCAGGAGGCAGGTAAATCTTGACTGGTACGGTTCGATTCCTGGTGGTATCTACCAGATCAAGGTATAAATGATTGATGGCAGGCCTTTTGTCGGCAAACAGCATGCCAGTCTGCAATGTAAGCAGGTACAGTAGCAAAGATGCATGTTTCATCTGTGTCCTCCTGAAGTTTACGGGTACTTACGATGTACTACTACTTCAAAAGGGAAAACGTTACATGAACGCTTCAACAATGTACCCGATCATATTTTCAGGAGTGGGCCGCGTGACAATATTACGGCTGACCATGGCATCCAGAAGATTGATAAAATTAGGATCAAGCTCAGGCCGGTACTCTGCGATGGAGGTACGTTCATCTGCCAGATGGTGTTGGATGACTTCCATATCAGATGCATCCTGAAACGGATAGCGTCCTGTAAGGGCAAAATAAATGGTCATGCCCAGTGAATAGATATCGGCACGGATATCTACATGCTGGGAATCACTGATGTACTCTGGCGACAGAAAATGCGGAGTGCCGCCCATCACATTGGAAAAAGAGAGGGTTTGTTCTTTGATTGGTCGGGCCATACCGAAGTCCAGCAGTTTGGTTTGGCCAGTCGCTGAAATCATGATATTGCGGGGTTTGATATCCCGATGTACCAGATCGTTCTTTTCCAGGTAGTGCAGGACCTTCGCCATTTCGTAGGTCAGGGTAATGGCTTCATCTTCCTGAAGCAGGCCATTCTGGTAAAGTATGTCCTCCAGATCCAGTCCATCGACATATTCCATGACCATGAAATAGATGCCGTCATGCTGACCGAAATCGTGCAGATCCACGATGTTCGGGTGCGAAAGCTTGGAGTGGGCATATGCTTCGCGCAGGAAAAATGAGATAAAACCGTCTTCGATGGAATGCTCGTGATTGAACGCTTTGAGCGCGACTGGAGGCTCTTCTGGTTGCTGGGTGTCGCGAGCCATGTAAACGGTGCCATATCCGCCTGTTCCCAGCGTGCATTCGATACGGTACCGTGAATCGAACAGAGAACCATAGACAAAGCCCATGGCGGTCAGCCGTTTTAGTTCGCGTTTCTTAAAGACCAGCTTGATTTTGGCCAGCAACTCTCCTGCACATACTGGCTTCACCAGGTAATCATCAGCACCAATGGACATGCCATTAGTGATGGATTCTTCATCAGTCATACCCGACACGAAAATGACCGGAAGGTTGTGATGCTGATGATCACGTCGGATGAAGTTCAGAACATCAAACCCGGACATATCCGGCATTTGGACATCCAGGATAAGCAGATCCGGCTCTTGTCGGGCAATCTCATCAAGGACGTCTGCCCCCAGATGGCAGGCACGTACGTAGTAGCCATGCTTCTGAAGCAGGTGAGTCATCACCGTAACAACTGACTCTTCGTCATCTGCAATCAGAATATCGTTCAACTGACGTTCTGCCTGGTCCTCGGAATATTCTTCTGAATACTCTACAACCGGCGGATCATCATACGTTGGCTCAGCATAAACCTCGCCAGCGGTATCATTATCATGGCCCATATCTGTCCTTCGCGTCTCCAAACCTGACAATTCCCTGAGGGCAAAGCCAAACCCGGCAGTCGAAAGATACTTTAATCGCGCCGAATGTGCAATATTGCACCCACCTCTATGTTCACCCCACAGCTATCAGCTATGGTATATGAAACTTCGAAGTTCTTTCAAGCAGAAGTTGACTCTTATCCCAAATTAGGTTGACTGGATGAACTGCAGACTCAAACCTTGTAATCCAATGGAGAACCAGTCTATCGTAGACTTAGGATGGTTCTAATGCAGGAGGTCGCATTATGCATCCGGCAGTGACATCAAAATTGACCAAAGGTCTCCTCACGCAGGCTATTCCCCGCCTTGAGGAGTGGGTAAACATCAATACCCATTCGCTGAATCTTGAAGGTTTAGCGATCCAGGAACAAGCTCTGCGATGTGAGCTGGAGTCCTTTGGTATTCCTTCTCAATCCATACCGCTCGGTACAGTTCGCCAATTGGATCAGCAAGGGGAATGGCGAGATATCCCACTTGGCAATCTTATACGTGCTGGTGTCCGTCCCAAGGCGCGTCACCGGTTGCTGGTGATGATTCATTATGACACGGTCTTTGCTCCTGATCATCCGTTCCAGCAGTTTCGAAGGGAAGGTCAAAATGTGCACGGTCCCGGAGTTGCAGATGCCAAAGGGGGACTGTTGGTCTTACTGGAGTCACTCCGGATTTTTGAAACAGCAATGACCAAACGCCAGCATTCCTCTGATTGGGGATGGGATCTGCTTCTGAACCCGGATGAAGAAATTGGTTCAATTGGCTCCACGCCTTTTCTCCGGGAAGTTGCCGCCAGTTGTGACCTGGCTTTTGTCTATGAGCCATGTCTGGAAAATGGGGCCCTGGTCGCCAACCGCAAGGGCTCCATCAATATCCGCTTGCGCGCAGACGGTCGGGCAGCCCATGCCGGTCGTTGTTTCCATGAAGGAGTAAATGCCGTATTGGCTCTTTCCAGAATCGGGCAAAGAATGGCTGCATTGACAGATTCGCGTTCCGGCTTGACGGTCAATGTTGCGTCCTTACATGGTGGTGGTCCCATGAATATGGTACCTGACTTGGCGACTCTTGGCATCAATATCCGAGTAACACAGGCTGAAGATTTTGACTATGCCCGGCAAGTTCTCCAACAGCTGATGGATGATGAAATGCGAACAGGAGATCTCTCAATCGAACTGGACATGACTCCTTTCAAGCCTCCCAGAAGGCTTGCTGACAGCAGCCCGTTGAAGAAACTTGTGATGGAAACCGCATGTGAATTGAGGCAGGATCTGAACTGGCAGGATACCGGGGGCGTCTGCGATGGCAACACCATTGCTGCCACAGGTACGCCAGTAATTGATACTATGGGTGTGCGGGGTGGTGGGCTTCATTCTGAGCGCGAATACATGCATCTTGATAGTTTGTTTGAGAAGATTCAGCTCAGTGTTTCTCTGCTTGAGCGCATTCATGCAGGTGATTTCACAACCAGTTAAGGAGGGTGATATGAGCTTGATCGCTGACCAGTTCTTTCATGATAGTGAGATTCGTCAGGCAGAAGATCATATCATTGCTGCCTTATCACGACATCAGAAGAACCTGGAAGGTGTGCGTCCTCCCGATCCACATCTTACCCAATCATATGAAGAAACTCTGACCCATTTCGGTGAGCTGCGGGGAAATGGCCTTTGGTATCCCTACCTGGGTTCGGGCATCGGAAATGGTGCTCTGGTAGAACTGGCTGACGGCAGTGTCAAATACGATTTCATCGGTGGTATCGGTGTGCATATCTTTGGGCACAGCCACCCTGAGGTGATGAGATCGGCTCTACGCGGAGCCATGCAGGACACGATCATGCAGGGGAATCTGCAACAAAATGCGGATTCAGCTGTGCTCTGCGAGCGTTTTCTCTCGCTGGCTAATGCTTCCGGGGCAAAGATGGCTCATTGTTTTCTGACCTCCAGTGGTGCCATGGCTAATGAAAATGCCCTCAAGATCCTCTTTCATCGCCGACCCGAAGCCAACCGTTTACTGGCATTCAAGAGTTGTTTTATGGGGCGCACTCTGGCCCTCGCCCAGATTACGGACAAAGCGAAATATCGCGCTGGCTTGCCTGATACGTTGCGGGTGGACTATATCCCTTTTTACGGGACCAACAGTTCCGGTAGTACACTGCAAACACTTTCTGCACTGGAGCAGCATCTGAAGCGCTATCCCGGCAAATATGCCGGCATGTGCATGGAACTGGTGCAGGGCGAAGGGGGCTATAATCTCGGCAATCGCGAGTTTTTCCTGGAAGTCATTTATCTGCTGCGGCGTCATGATCTCCCATTATTGATTGATGAGATTCAGACCTTTGGACGCACCAGCCAGCCTTTTGCGTTCCAGCATTTCGGGTTGGATGAATATGCGGATGTGGTAACCGTCGGGAAGATGAGTCAGGTCTGTGCAACGCTCTTCAAAACAGAACTGAAGCCAAAACCGGGGCTGATCAGCCAGACATTCACCTCTTCAAGCGTAGCCATCAGTGTTGCTAATTATCTGCTGGAGCAGTTCGAAACCTCCGAGCTCTTTGGTGAACACGGGCGCAATATGCAGCTTCACGAACTTATGGTGCAGGGGTTTGAGCAGATACAATCCCGTCATCCAGGTTGGATCAAAGGTCCATATGGCATTGGCACCATGATCGCCTTCACTCCGTTTGATGGCGATTTCACCCGGACGCAGTCATTGGCAAAGCGGCTATTCAAACTTGGGGTAATCGCTTTTGTTGCGGGTTCTACTGTTGGTCGTATACGTTTTCTGTTGCCAGCAATGGTCGTAACCGAGCAGGATATCCAGGCCGTTTTGCGTATTCTGGAGCAGGCACTGGAGGAAGAAGCATCATGAATCTGCGCCTGCGTTTTCTGGAATATGAAGATCTGGATGACCTGTGTGCACTGGCTGAAATGCACTCCCATGGCCTGACTACTCTTCCGCCGGATCGGGAGGTGCTGAAGCAAAAACTGGAATACGCAGTGGCATCCATTCAGTCGCCTGTCCGCCGACCAAACGGCCAGCTCTACTTCTTTGGTCTGGAAGACCTGGATACCGATCAGGTCGTTGGCACATCAGCGATCGTTTCAAAGGTAGGCGGTTTTGAACCTTTCTATGCCTACGAGCTCAAGGAGCTGACTCATCGTTCTAAGGAACTGGGAATTCACAACAAGCACCGGGTGCTGTCCCTGGTGGAAATCCACAATGGTCCCACGGAAATAGGCAGCCTTTTTCTGCATCCCGATTATCGTCGGGGAAAAGCGGGAAAGCTGCTCAGTCTGACACGATTCCTCTACATGGCACAATATCCTGAGCGATTTGAACCAACTGTTATTGCCGAAATGCGTGGAGTAGTGGATGAACGAGGCAATTCCCCATTCTGGGAAGCAATCGGCAGACACTTTTTCCCCATGGATTTCCCGACCGCAGATTACCTGAGTGTAGTCAAAAAAAGTGTCATTGCTGACCTTATGCCGCGCCACCCGATCTATGTTGATATGTTGCCGATGAAGGCCCAGGAAGTCATCAATCGTGTGCATCCGAAAACAGAACCAGCTCTGGCGATCCTACAGAAACAGGGATTCGCGTTTACCGGTTCCGTTGACATCTTTGATGGCGGACCAGTGGTCAGTTGTCAACTACCGGATATAAAAGCGGTTCAGACGAGCAAAGTCGGTATGGTTGCGTCGATTCAACCAACCGTTGCAGGGGAGACTGCGTTGATTATGAATTGCTGTGATACGCCTTTTGCTGCAATTGGGCAGATTCAGGAAACGCGTTCTTATACGCTGGATCTGGCCATTTCCGTGGCTCTGGCAGAATCCCTATTATTGCAGATCGGGGATTCCGTGCGTTACCTGAAGGTATAAAGGAGACCAATGCCATGGATACCATTTACAATTGCATCGACAACCGTTGGGTTGCCGGCCAGGGAGAAGAAGGGGCCACGTTGAATCCTGCTACCGGGGAAACGCTGGCTTCCTATCGTATTGCAGGTCGGTCACAGCTAGAAGAAGCACTATCCTGCGCCAGACGGGCCCACGCTTTGTGGGCAGGTACGGCGATGGAAAAACGGATCAGTATGCTTGAGCGATATGTCGAGCTGCTGCGTGAACAAAGCGATAATCTTTCCCGTCTCGTTTCTCAGGAAACAGGAAAATTGCATTGGGATGCTCGTGGCGAAGTGAGTGCCATGATTGGTAAGCTGAAGCATACGCTCAATGCCTATAAAATGCGTTGTCCTGAGATGGCTCAGGACCTGGCAGGAGTCAGAGCCATTTGCCATTGGAGGGCTCTGGGTGTCCTGGTCGTCATTGGACCCTTTAACTTTCCCGGGCATCTCCCCAATGGTCATATTCTTCCGGCACTTCTGGCGGGAAATGTGGTATTATTCAAACCGAGTGAATACACGCCTTTGGTGGGGCGACGTCTGGTGCAGTTGTTGCTCAAGGCTGGGCTACCGGCAGGTGTTGTTCAATTGATCCTTGGCGATAAAGAGATTTCACAATACCTTTGCGGCCATCCAGGTATAGATGGCGTCCTTTTTACCGGTAGTGCCCGGGTGGGAAAAGCAATTCACCAGTCATTGGCGGGACAACCTCGGAAGATGCTCGCATTGGAAATGGGCGGCAATAACCCTTTAATTGTTGATGCATGTCGAGATCTGAAAGCTGCCGTCTATCACACCTTGCTTTCTGCCTATATCACCAGTGGCCAACGCTGCACGTGCGCTCGACGACTGATTATTGTCGAATCGGCTACATCGGGTCGTTTTGTGGACATGTTGACAGAATCGGTCAGAAATCTGCCTGTGGGCTACCCGAATGATGATCCCGAACCATTCGTTGGTCCCATGATCACGGCAGAAGCAGCACAAAGTGTATTGGAGTATCAGGCTCGTCAAATTGAGCGGGGAGCAATACCCCTGCATCCATGTATGCTACGGGATGAACGTGCTTTGCTTGGGCCAGGGCTGCTCGACTGTACCGGAATTGAGGATGATGACACCGAATGCTTTGGCCCATTGCTTAAGGTTTATCGTGTGAAATCCCTCGAAGAAGCGGTCACATTGGCGAATCAGACTGCTTATGGCCTGTCAGCATCACTTTTAGGTGATGATCCCGCAGCCTATGCTTACTTCCGGCAGACAATCCGTGCCGGCATCGTCAATTGGAATCGTCAGACCACAGGTGCAAGTGGAGCATTACCATTTGGTGGAATTGGAGACAGTGGCAATTTCCGCCCCAGTGGCTTCCTCGCGGTCGACTACTGTACGTATCCTGTGTCAAGTCTCGAAGCTCCAGAACTCAAGATGCCAGGTGAGGTATCTCCCGGTCTGCAAGGTCTTCCATGGACTTGATAGAAGTCAATCTGGATGGTCTTGTCGGCCCTACCCACAACTATGCCGGTTTGGGAAAAGGCAATGTCGCTTCTCTGCGCAATCGCGATCAGATCGCTTACCCGAAAGAAGCAGCCTTACAGGGGTTAGCTAAGATGCGGTTATTGCATGATCTTGGTATTCCCCAGCTCATCATGCCTCCTGCTCGGCGCCCTTGCGTGACATTGTCACAAGTCTCAGAACTGACGGAAGACGACTTGCGCCAGGTTTACAGTGCATCAAGCATGTGGGTGGCAAATGCCGCCACTGTAACTCCTTCAGTCGCCAGCAGAAGTGGTCAGACACACCTTACCGTTGCCAATCTGTACAGTAATCCACATCGGCGCTTTGAAGCGGCATTCAATCACGCCATGCTGAAGAACATCGTGGGAGATTCCAATATACAGATACATCCCCCTTTGCCAGACTCCGTTGAAATGGCCGATGAAGGCGGCGCCAACCACATGACATTTACCCATCCTGACCATATGTCTGGCGGTGAAATCTTCGTCTGTAACTATCAGGGCAAAACGGCATCCGGTCGACAAAGCCAATGCGCGTCACAGCATATCATGGACGAGCACCAATCCCGAGCCATTCTGGTGCGGCAACATCCCCATGCAGTCCAGGCAGGAGTCTTTCATAACGACGTCATTGCCATGAGCACGCGGGACCTGCTGATACTTCACGAATGCGCCTGGGAAGAGCAGCACGTTGCGTTGGCCAAACTGCAAGATTTACTGCCATTTGAGCTCAGAAGCTTTACTGTACCTGCCGATCGTCTCTCCTTGAAGGATGCCGTGCAAACCTATTTCTTCAACAGTCAGCTGGTTTACGATGCTTCAGACGGACTGCATCTGGTGATGCCCGAAGCATGCAGAATCCATGCTGCCATTGAGCCTTTGATTGACGATATCCAGATCTGCTTCGGGGAACCGATCACCCGGCATTATCTGAATCTGCATGAAAGCATGCGAAATGGCGGTGGGCCGGCATGCTTGCGCCTGCGTATTCCCATGACCAGACAGCAGATTTTGGCCATTCCTGAGCCATATGTGTTTACGGGCGAGCGGTTTCAGGAACTGACGGATTTGATCACGACACAGTACCCGGAAAGCATCAGTCCCCGGGACCTTACCAGTCTCTCATTTGCCAAAAGAAGCCACCGTATCCATCAGCAACTTGCAGCAACTTTCTCCATCTAGGCAGCCGTTTACTCTTCCATGAAAAGGCCCGGATATTCTTTAGTCATGGAATCCACATTGTCAGGTGTGACCAGCAGATACTGTTGGTCAAAACGCTCCTGAATATCCTTGGGAAGTGGTTTTTTGTAATCATAAATCGCGGTAGGGCTGTCAGGAGTTGCCGCGACGATCATTCCTGCTTTGATCGGGCGTCGCATATCGTAAATCGGATGCTCTGCCAGAATCAGTTTGGGTGGCAAGCGATGATATTTGCGATTCCATCTTTTTACATCCCAGATATCCAGCATCTGGTAATCCATTGGAAGGTGATTAAGCACCACCACCACGTCTACTTGAGGATAGGTCTTGAGGATTTCGTTGTACTGATTGGCTGTCCGGAAATCTTCTTCCGCCATCATGGCTTCTTCTTCAGACGCAAACGTGAGTTTTGGAAACTCATAAAAGGCGCTCGCTCCTATACGCTCTGCAAACTCAGCATTCAGCTTATTAAAATCGCACCTTGGCTCGATTACCTCAGTTTCTTCAGCAATAACCAGGATAGATTGGCCATCCAGCGTTTGCTGGATGTGGTCTGAAAGGATCGCCAGTTTTGCTTCTCTGGAGAGATACTGGCGCTCAAGGAAATCTCCGATATTTGGCCCATTGCCTACAAACGCGGTGGAGATTGCCAGGATAAGAATGAGGATGGCACTGCCAGCCGTCAGAGCCCCCTTCCCCAGAGAATGCCTTTTCGATTTGTCAGATGCCGTCCATACAGCATACTGGCCCCTGCCAGAACCATGACCAGATACAGAATCAGCTTTGCCATGACCCACTCTCCTTTGCGCTGCATTCACCGTATTGTGCGTTCGTGCTCTCAGCTACAATAAGGTAAATTGTGAAGCGATGGCAAGAGGCAGACTTCCGGGGCAGGCTGCCTGCTCAGGATTTACCTGCTTTTTGCAGGAAGTTGACGACCCGTTCTTTCTGCTTTGTACGTGCAAGATCGAGAGGTGTCTGGCCATGTTGGTCCAATGTTTTCAGATTAGCTCCGTGCTGTATGAGGAGATCCAGAATGCGGTCATTGGCACCGCGGGATGCTGCTTCATGAAGGGCGGTAGTGCCATCCTCACCGAAGGTGGCATTCGGATTGGCACCATGCTCAAGAAGCCATTTGACTCCCCTGTAAATCCCCCAGTGAATGTGGCTGTGAAGGATACTGGTTGCTTCCTCTGCCAGGTCTTCCGGGCTTGCATAACTTGCCAGCAGGTTGAGACAATCGTCATACATATTTTCTACAGAATGATAAAGCGACTCACCATCCCGAATAGATGCACCCGCTTCCAGAATAATCCTGGCAAAGGTTGGATGATTACTGCCTCCGGTCGGATAATAAAGTACGGGAACCGGCCATTTCCCTTCATAAAGGCGACTGCTATGCACATCTGCACCATGCTCAATCAGCAGTCTGGCAATTGCGCACAGCTCCTCACTCTTTTCTTGTGAATCTTTATGGAGTTGCGACCAGCCGGCATACATCAACGCCGTTCTGCCAATATCATCACGGGCACTTGCCAAAGCAGGATCATCTTCCAACAGAGCTTTCACCCGTGGCAGATCCCCTACTACCGCCGCATGAAAAATATCTAATGCACCATGTTGCTCGCGAATGGCGTCAACCAGCACCGGAACAAAGCGTGTTTCACCGGTTGCTGCCAGTTGGAGTGCGGTCACATCACCATGACAACCCCGAAGCATCGGATCTGCACCATATTCGAGCAGAATCCTCACCGCCTCTTCATGACGTTCCACACGCGGGTATGTCTTCTTATATTCGATAACCCGGTGCAGAGGACGATGACGCCAATTACTGGTACTCTGCATATTGACATCCGCACCCGCTTCCGCCAGCGCTTCAATCGCTTCCACATGACCGTGATAACAGGCATCCATCAATGGCTTCCAGTCCTTGAGCAGTGCGCGATCCTGAATGAGGATCGATTGAATCGCTGCTGCGTCATCCTCACGAGCCGCTTTGCGCAGGCTGGCTTTCGTCGCCACAATACCCGGCAGGGTCTGTGAAAGGCCGCGGACCACTTCCACATGCTGACGTAACGCTGTCCAGCTCTCGAAACCATACGAACGGGCCAATACCCATTGAGCATCACTCAATTTGGCAGATTCAGGTTTCAGAGGCGGTCCATCATCAAATTCAGACAGGTCGACATCACCACAGCGAATGGCCTTCAGCAATGTCTTTGCCTCACGTTTCAGTTTATTCAGGTCTGGAGAGGCAGGCAGAGATCGAATCATCATTTACTCCATGATCAAGTCAAACCCGCACCTGCATTTAACCTGAATCCCGGTCTGCCGTGACGGTGTTTTGTCTCGTACCACCACGAGTTTCACAGACAGGGAGAAGTGCAAATCACGGATGAAGCTTAGTCTCTTTTCAGAAATACGGCAAAGGGGCTGAAGACTGGCCGACGGCTTTTCCTAGAGTGAAGCCCAAACAGACTTTTGTCAATAACCATTCGATGGGAAGAGATCTTGTCATTTTCAATAATCAGGTCATGATAAGGGTGGTGAGGCGTATTTATATGGGGTGACTGGACGATGAGAAAGTCGATTCTCTACACGTTGTTCGGACTTGGGAAAGTGCCGACAAAGGTGCGACCATTGCTGGAAGACGAAGGTGTCGTCATCATGGATGAGGGCATGCCTGGTTCCTTGATGATGCGCAAAGTGAAAGGACCACGAAGGCGCTACCACTATCGGGTCGAGGGATTTGCAGGTTCCCTGGTGATTACTCAGAAACGGCTGCTTGCCTTTACTTTCTCGAAGCGCCAGATCAACATTGCCATTGATGACCCGCGACTGGCAGATCTCCACGTCGATCTGCCTGAGCCGCAGAAATTGACCATTTCATTCGAGGCTTCCGACTTTCGCGAAGACTGGAGCGGGATCATGGAGTTTCGCTTCAAAACCGATCAGGCGCAGCAATTCCATGACAAACTGATCGAATGCGGAGCTTCTCAGGGGATCGCAAGGGCAGAAACTTGAAGCATTTTTTCATTACGCTGGCTTTTATTGTTGCAGTAAGTGGGCTTTTCATTGGACCAGTAATGATACTTCCTTATTTCCCTTTGGGATTGAGCTATCAAAGTCCAACAAAAAGAATGATTGCAGAAATACTGGCAGCTTGTGCGATTCCAGTACTTATTTTAAGTGCCGTTGGGTGTTTCATTTTCTTTTCAGGTATGCGGGATAGGAGGACTGATGTTTCGACTGACCCATTTGCATTCGCTTGTTTGGTTTTGGCTTTTCCCTTATTTAGCTGTATGACCTTTGGTGTTACGCCATTCATCAGTATGTCATTAGGGTTGATTGCCTTGTGGAGGATTCGTGTTCTTGAGATACACAGAGGAGCGAAATGGGCGATTCTTGGAATTGAGCTTAATCTGTTTATTCTACTGATGGCTGCTACAAGTATACTATTTCTTGGGCCCTGAACTTTATGTGTAACTGAAACACAACTGCCCGACAGGTAAATGGCTGCCGGGCAAATTATTAGTAAGATGGGAATAGAGCTCAGTTACCACCAAAGCAGATGGTGCTGAATGAAATTTCAGTTTGGATCACCGGGATCGACATATGGGATGTGATTGGGATTGATGCAAGGGATCTTGGCATCCATCCGGTCCCGCCAGTCGACAAGCTTGGTTAACAGATCCTTGACGATCTCCGGGTGGGTGGCGACCAGGTTGTGCTGCTCGCCGATATCGTGGCGCAGGTTGTAAAGCTCAAGGTGTCCGTCTTCAAAGAACTGGATCAGCTTCCATTCGCCTTCTCTGACCGATGATCCGGGCGTACATCCCTGATTGCTGTAATGGGGATAGTGCCAGTAGACTGCTCCCCGTTCCTGAGCTTCACCTTTCAGGGCCGGGATAAAGCTGACCCCGTCCTGATGCTGCTCCGGCAATAAGGGCAGGCCTGCTGCTTCCAGCAAAGTGGGATAGAAATCGGGGCTGGTAACTACGGATTCACTGCGACTGCCTTCTTCAATCTGTCCGGGCCAGCGGACAATGAGGGGTTCGCGGGTGCCGCCTTCGTACATCCAGCCTTTGCCTTCGCTCAACGGAGCATTGCAGGTCGGTGAACCTTCTGCGGAGCTAAGTCCACCATTATCGCTGGTGAAGATAACAATGGTGTTGTCCCGCTGGCCGGTTTCATCCAGAGTACGCAACAACCTGCCCACATTTTCGTCCATGGTGTGGATCATGGCGGCATAAGCGGGATCGGACTGCACAATGCGCCGGGTAACCCTTCCTGTTTTTTTGTGTTCACAGGGGAAATACTCGCCCCTAACCAGTGGATCGATTTTATCCAGACCCAGGCGCCGAGCTTTTTCTTCATAGTAAGCAATGAGTTCGGGTTTAGCCTGGATCGGAGTGTGGACAGTGTAGTACCACATATTGAGGAAGAACGGCCGATCGTCCTTCTGCTGAATCAACTCTATCGCGTCATCGGTCAGGCGATCAGTCAGATAGGTGCCGTCTTCACTCTCGGGTAAGGTCGGTATCTTCCAGGGCGCAAAGTAGCCGTTCCAGGGATGACCCATTTCACAGCCCCCAATATTGACCTCGAAACCGTGTTTATCGGGGAAGTAGGGGTCGAGTCCAAGGTGCCATTTGCCAACATGCCAGGTTGCATAGCCACCGTCTTTGAGGGCACTTGCCAGGGAGGTTTCGGACAGCGGCAGGTGATCGATGTACGATGCATCAATGAGCCTGCCTTTCGAGGGATGTGCCCCATGGTGAGAAATCCAGTTGGTGACGCCCACATTGGCCGGATATTTACCCGACATCAGTGAAGCGCGGGTCGGCGAACAGACCGGGCAGGAAGCGTAGGCATCGGTAAAGAGCATGCCTTCCTGAGCCAGGCGATCCACATTGGGAGTTTCATAAAAAGTACTGCCATAGATACTGGTGTCGCGCCAGCCGAAATCGTCGAGTAGAATCAAGAGAATATTGGGTTGTTGTGATACCTGACTCATAAGAAAAGGGTCTCCTGTTGGTAGGCAAGTTGGATAAACACGTATACTATCTGTAACAATTCATCCGGTCACAATGTAGACAATGACTCCTTTTTTGTAAGATATGACAATCAGCACGCCAGATCACCGACATTTCCCTTCTATCCAGGCTCATCGCCTTGGTTCGAGCATGAACCATTCGAGTCTGCTACGCATTGGGGTCAATCGGACGGGACATAAGGAGGAACGGGATTTCTGCATCAAACAATTTGCGATGGTTTATCTCTACCGTGGAAACGCCACTTACTACCGCACAAATGAAGAGCCGGTCGCGGTGTCATCCGGCGATTTTTTTCTGCGGCAGCCCGGCATAATCCATTCGGTTTTTTTTCACGAAGAGATCTGCAGTTGCTGGATGGCACTTCCGGCGGAAGTATATGCGTTTTTCCGCACCACAGGACTGATCAAAACCATGCAATCGGTCTACACCATCGGGATGGATGAGGAACTGCCGGAGCGCTTCAGGGAACTGGCAGTACAACTGCAGCAGGTGCCGGATTCTGGACTGACCCGCATCTCTCTGCAGATGCAGGCTCTGGCATATGATCTTCTCAGTCGGGCCATCTACGGTGCAAACCCGATCAGTCCGGTGATTCGTGAAGCGATTGCACAGATCAGTGGCGATCCTGGCAGCAGGGAACCGATGTCTGATCTGGCAATGAGGCTGGGTATGTCCTACTCCGCTTTCAGGCAAACCTTCAAAGCCGAAACCGGGATAGCGCCGGGAGATTATCGCATCCGCAGGCGCATGGAAAAGGCAATGGCTCTCCTGGCAGAAGGGCAATCCCTGAAGGAAGTCGCTGATGCGCTGGCCTATTCTGATGTCTACGCCTTCGCGGCCCAATTCAAAACCCAACTGGGCCAGACTCCCGGCACCTTCCGCAAAGAACAAGCCGCCATCTCGCTCTGATCCAACATGAACGAAACCTCGCGGAGGACCGGACAACTCTTTTCGGCGTGGTAGATGAGGGGATGACATGGTATCTTGGCTATTGAGAATGCATGTCTCGTAACCATTTCCACGGGAAATTGACTCCACAGGAAAGCAACTTGGTGAAGACTCTGGATTATCTGATTCTGGCGGCACATCCTGATGATGCTGAACTTTATTGCGGCGGCACCATTGCACGAATGTGCGCATTGGGTTATCGGGTAGGGGTTCTGGACCTGACACGAGGAGAAGCTGCCACCACCGGCACCGTTGAAGAACGTGTCCAGGAAACCGCTGCTGCCAATGAGATTCTCAAGTTGACCTGGCGTGCGAATCTGGGATTGCCTGACAGTGGACTACAGGACAGCGAAGCCATGCGCGCTCCACTGGTGCGGGTGATTCGTGAGCAACGCCCGAAGATCATGATTGCACCTTTGGGGCCATGTCGCCATCCAGATCATACGGCTACCTATGAGCTGGCAAAGAGTTGTCACTTCTTTGCGGGTGCAGGAGGTTATCCCTGTGAGCTGGCACCTTACCGACCAGCGAAGCTCTTTTTTCACCTGGAAGTGCAGGACGTGAAACCGTCCTTTGTGATTGATATTTCCGATTATTACGACCAGAAGAAACGCGCAATCGAAGCGTATAAAAGCCAGTTTGCCAGCGGAAAAACCTATATTGGCAGTAGTGGCTTTCACGCCATGATGGAAGCCCGATTTGCCTATTATGGCGGCCAGGTCGGCTGCGCGTATGGCGAACCGTATGTCAGCCATGACTTGATTCGCCTGGACAACCCCTTGAACCTAATCAGTGAGACTTAAGCTTATGAAAATCGGCATTGTCTGTTATCCATCCATCGGCGGGTCAGGTCTCGTCGCCACTGAGCTGGGTCTTTCGCTGGCTGAACGTGGGCATGAGGTCCATTTCATTTCCTATGAGACGCCTTTCAAGCTCACCGGCTATGTCCCTAATGTACATTTTCATCAGGTCGATCCGGTCAACTATCCACTTTTTCATCAGACTCTTTATACCTTTTCGCTCTGCTCCAAAATCATTGAAGTCGCGACTGAAGCGAATCTGGATATTGTTCATGCGCACTATTCGATCCCGCACTCACTCTGTGCCCACCTGGCCCGAGAGATCAGCGGTTTGAACTTCAAGATCGTGACAACGCTGCACGGTACGGATGTGACGATCGTGGGTCAGGATCGTCCGCTCTATCCGATCAATAAATTTGGTATCGAAAAGAGCGATATGGTGACAACGGTTTCGCAGTTTCAACGGCAGTACACCAGAGAAAATCTGGGCATTACTCACGATATTGAGGTCATCTACAACTTTATCGATCCCGAGCAATTCAAGCCACAACCGGAACGACAGCGCTGCCTCTGCCGGGATAACGAATTGATGGTCATGCACATCAGCAACTTCCGCGAGCTGAAGAATCCCATTGGAGTGATAAAGACGTTTGCGAAAGTGGCAGCGGCGGTACCGGAAGCCAAGCTGGTGTTGATAGGCGACGGGCCGGAAATCACCACTGTGCGCAAACTGTGCAAGCAGGAACATCTGTGCAATCGGATCAATTTCCTGGGATCACTGGATAATGTGGAGACAGTCCTGCCAATGGCGGATGTGGTCCTGCAGCCGAGTTATCGGGAATCTTTCGGCATGGTGCTGCTTGAAGCCATGGCATGCGGCGTGGCAACGGTGAGTAGTAATGTGGACGGTATTCCAGAAGTGGTGATGCAGGGCGAGACTGGTTATCATGCAGACCCGGATGATCACGAGATGCTGGCAAAGCACACCATTGATATCCTGCAGGACTGCATGCTCCGCAAATCCCTGGGACAGAATGGACGTCGCCGTGCGGTAGAAGTTTTCCATGCTGACCAGATCGTACCGCAATACGAAGACTGCTATCGGCGCGTATTGGGCATGTAAGAATCGTTTTCGAGCGACATCTATCGAAAGACCACTTAGGCGTCTTCGGTCGTTTCTTCAGGATAGATCTTCAAACTATTATCGAGCAGCTCTTCGACATTGTAATGGCTGCGCTGATCCACATGGAAGATGTGAATCAGTACATCATTAAGATCAAGAAGAATCCAGCCGGAATCAGGATCACCTTCCGTGGAACGCGGGAGCATTCCCAGATCCTTCAGGGCCAAACCAATGTAGTTATTGAAGGCACGGAGCTGAGTCCGGGAGGTACCGCTGCAAAAGACATAGAAGTCAGTCAGGGAAGAATGTCCGCGCATATCGTAAGCAATGATATTTTGCGCTTTGCGGTCTTCAAGGGTTTGCAGGCAGAGCTTGAGAAGGGCCTCTGATTCCATAAAGAGGAAGGTGTCTCCTATAAGTTTGATCGATAAAGACGATAATGCTGAATATAGTCCCATACTGCTGGGGGCAGCAAGTCAGAAACGTCGATTCCCGCGGCAATACGTTGGCGAACGTCCGTAGAACTGATGTCGTACTGCTTGGTTTCTACGATATTGGCGAGGAGTTTTTCTGCATGCCGACCGAAGCTGGCATGCAACTCTTCAAGATCAGGTTGCGGATATCCCGGACGGGCATAAACCAAAAAAGCATTATTGGCAACTAGCTCATCTGAACGCACCCATTTGTGCAGATCCTGCAGACTGTCCATGCCAATGACGAGACGCAGGTTTTCGCCATACAAAGAGCGAAAATGATGCGCTGTATCGACGGTATAACAGATATCAGCCTGCGCGAGCTCGTAGTCAGACACACAGCAATCAGGATCACTCTCAATAGCAGCTTTTAACATAGCTAAACGATGATGACCTGGGGTAATATCCAGATGCCGTTTATGTGGGGGGATGGCCGCTGGCAAAAAAATGGCTTGTTCGATATGCCCGAGGTCGAGTAATTGCCGAATCAGATAATAATGACCGAGGTGCAGAGGGTCGAAGGTACCGCCAAAAAGACCGGTTACCTGGTCTGCCGCAGGATTCTGGTCTGTCGCAGGATTTTTCTCATGGGACATAAAAAACCTCCACATCGCCTTCCTCATCGTCATCCTCAAACATGGGGAAAGGTTCGTCGGGAGGAGTTATGCCCAATTCACTGCAACAGGCAAGAAAATCATCCGGCAGATCAGCCAATAACGTAAAATCACCCGATTTGTCTGGATGCGGCACCGTCAATTCCCAGGCATGCAGCATCTGCCGCGGTGCCATGGACTGCACCTTGCCTCCGTATATCGCATCGCCCAGAACCGGGTGGCCGATATGCGCCAGATGAACACGAATCTGGTGCGTGCGACCAGTTTCAATGACAACCTGCACCAGCGAAGCCCGCGCATCACCTGCCACGACCTGATAATGGGTGACTGCTTCTTTGCCATTGCGTTCAACGACTGCCATCCTCTGACGCTTGACGGGGTGCCTGCCAATCAGGGTTTCGATAGTGCCACGGCTCGGCGCGGGACAGCCTGCAACCAAAGCAAGGTAGCATTTTTCGGTTCGGCGATTGGCAAAGGCGCGGGACAAGTAGCTTCGGCTTTGGGGAGTGCGTGCCACAATGAGGACCCCTGAGGTGTCTTTATCAAGCCGATGCACGATGCCAGGGCGTTTCTCTTCTGTCATCATGGCAGAAAACTGGTCGTAATCGTACCCAAGCAAAGCATTGACCAGAGTGCCGTCCTGAGTACCGGCACCGGGGTGAACAGTCAGTCCAGCCGGTTTATTGATGGCCAGAAGATAGTCATCTTCATGCAGGACAGGCAGATTAAAAGCTACCGGGGGAAGCGGATCGGGTGTTTCAACCGGCCAGGTCAGAGTGATGCGGTCACCTGCTTGCACGGCATCGCGTCGACGAAGCTGCTTGTCATTCACCAGAACCTGCCCGGCATCGATCATTTTCTGCAGATAGGCACGTGAATGGTCAGGATATACATCCGCCAGAAAGCGATCCAAACGGGTACGCCCGATATCTGCAGGCACGACAAGTTCATCTGGCTGCGCTGCATCAGCCATTTTGCGCGTCTCCGGAAGGTGCTGCTTTTTCAGCTTGTGGTGAAGATGACCCGAAAGCACCATTTTTTGTGCAATAAGCAGCTTTCCCGAAACGAGACCGCCCAAGGAAAATAATCAGGCCGAGTGGAAAGAGGAAGAAGCAAAGTACCTGGGCATTGGTGAAGCCATGAATAAGCTGGGGGTAGTCGCCACGGTTGAACTCATTGAGAAAGCGTCCGGTGGCATAGAGCATAAGAAAAAGACCGAAAAACTGACCCGTTTTTTTAGCAAACCGAGCATAAACGAGCAGCAGTACCACAATTCCAAGATTTGTCAGACTCTGAAAAAACTGGGTTGGAACTACTGGATGACAATGAGCGAGCAGATTCGGATTCTGGAGTGCCTCGGTCATGTAGTCAGCATTAAGCACTTTTTTGTCGAGTTGAGTATGCCAGACTCCTTGATGCCAGCTCTCAAGCAGACTTTGCTTCTGCCCCACGTACGCACGATAGATCAAGGCCGTATGACCGTCCGTAGGTTTACCAAAGCAGCAACCGTTGATAAGACAACCAAAGCGGCCAAGCACCTGCCCCATGGGCACTCCAAAGGCAAATAAATCCGCCACCTGCCAGATCTGCAGATGCCTGACATAGCTGTAGCAGATGACTGCCCCGGCACCACCGAAAAAACCTCCGTAAAAAACCAGACCACCAGCGCGGATGTTTAGGATCTGGCCCGGGTTGCCCACAAAGTAGGACCAATCGGTGAGAACAAAAAGTGCCCGTGCTCCGATGATGCCGCCGCCAATGGCACACATCAGCAGATTCCCGACATCTTTATCCGGGATACCAGTCGCCGGAGCTCGTTTGTGCATGACAAACCAGGCAGACATAACACCAAGCATGACGAAAACGCCATACCAGTAGATCGGGGTTTCCCCCAGATGAAATGCGATACGATCCGTGATATGCAGGGTCATGGCACGTCCGAAGTTTCAGCCGAAGATTCAGCGATGTGGGATATTAGACGGCCAATCAGTCCTTTTCGAAAAGCTCGTCGTCGTATTTGTTTTTATTTGCAGCCCACCAGGCTTTGGCTTCTTCATAGGACTCGAAGGTTTCGGAAACCAGAAAGTCGATCGCATCAGAAACTACCTCTCGGAAATCTGCATTGGAATGACGCAGTCCTTCAATCAAAGCATCCATGGCCCGGTGGTTGGATTCATCTTCGAGTGCAGAGACAATGCCGCTGAATACATCCTCGTTGGATGACTTCAAACCTTCCTTGTAGAGGGCATAGCGCACATCATTTGGCTGCTCTGCGATCATTTCCAGGGATGCCTCCCGCACCAGTTCTGATTCATCATTCAAACCAGCCCCAAGCAGCTTTTCGCTTTCCTCTGTATTCACATAGTAAAGACTGTTGATGGCGGCTTCGCGGACATCTTCATTCGCATCCTTGAATGCTTTCTGTGCTGCG